>Ga0208826_1002580_pt1 | contig 13328 bp, 7 predicted proteins | sample AD_UKC115_MetaG_FD_184451 | JGI IMG/M metagenome (GOLD analysis project Ga0208826, IMG submission 184451) | Active sludge microbial communities of municipal wastewater-treating anaerobic digesters from Hong Kong - AD_UKC115_MetaG (SPAdes)... | ecosystem: Engineered > Bioreactor > Anaerobic >...
TCGCCACATTGGTGGACTTTTTGTATTCATCGGCCCACTTGGCGTAGATCGGGAACGGGAACGTCGCGCCGGCGCCCGTAATGGTCGTCTGGGCAGAGGCCGCGAACGGCAGCGAGGCAGCCACCAAGGCGGCAGCAGCAACAATCTTTTGCGAGAAACGCATGTTCAAAATCCTTGTTTGGTCTTCTCGGAGGAGAGGAAGGTGAACCCTTCCCTTTTCTAGTCCGGGGAGTTTGACTTCGATTTGTGACAGCAATATTGCAACGCAGCTGGTCATCGCAAATTGCATGAAGATGTCATATAGTCGTCGTGCCGGGGGGGCAACCGACTGCGCAACGCAAGCGCAATCTGGACAAGGATTTGGCAGTGAAAAATTTGCGCGGATGGCTGTGCCTGTTGTTGGGCGCGGTTTGTATGACCTCGGGCTGGACGCAGCGGCTGCTCACCCAGCCTGATTTTTCCGGCTTCAGCGAACGTAATGGCGGCGGGCAGCCCCTGTTCCGGCAGCAGTTACCTACGCCAGCCGGTGGCCTGCTCGTGGTGGGCCGATTTGAGGTTTACTACGAGGGCAGGACGTTCCGTGACGCGATGCTGTTTGATGGCGCGGGATTTCCGGACCTTAGCTGGGCGCCTGAACTCACCTCGACGCGGTTTCCCGATCAGGTGGGTGTGACAACCGCAGCGGTGACGCCGACGGGCGTGTTTCTGGCGGGCAATTTCGATGGTGTAAATGGCCAGCCGGTTTCGGGCGTCGCCTACTTGTCGTGGTCGCGCGCGTCCCTGCTGGGCTCACCCGTCGATGTGCCGAATCAATCCTCGCCGACGAGCTTCGAGCGTACGGGCGGAATCCTCAGCAACCACGAAGCAACGGCGAATGTCGTGTTCTTCTATTCAAACAAGACGCTCTATCGACTGTCGGCGCGCACCGCCGAGGTCGAGGCCGTCTGGCGCTACTCGCCTTTTCGTGAACCTGGCACCGCGACGAAGATGCTTGCCGAGCCCACCGGAGGAATCTGGCTTGAGTACTTGCCCTCTGACCCCATGCCCCTGTTCGGTAGCCATCCGAAGATGGCGCAGTACCGGAACCGTGGCAACAATGTTTGGGAGATTGCGGCAGAAAGCGGAACCTCGCCCACGAGTCAGGGGATGCGGCTTGCTGGCGAGTGGCTTTATTTCGGCGCCAGACGCTTTGCGTTCGCGACAGGCTTGCGCGACTCGACATGGCGACTCGACTTCGACTCGGGTGATCCGCAAACGGTAAACGACAAGTATGTGTATATGTGGAGCATGCCACTCGGCGTCAGCACACCGGGTTGGCAGCCACGAGGCGTCGCGCGTGCGCCCATCGCTGACGGAGTGATGACAAGCTACCGCTTGCCCCTGCCGGTGGGTTATGTACGAACGACAACGTTCTACGAGAAGTCGGACGGGATGCTTACCTGGCCCATCAACAATGCAGACGGAGACATAGCGATCGTCATGCAAAGTACGGACACAGTGCGGCCAATCTCCGAGCAGCGCCCCGTCTTCATCGTCAAAGACGACGGCAAGGTGGAGCCAGAGGTGGAGGTGGTGGAGTACTACGCCCCGGTACTGAAGCGCTACTTCATCACTGGCAGGGCTGGGGAGCAGACGGCACTGGACGGCTTGCCGCAGAGCTTCCAGAGAACGGGGATGAAGTTCACGGCGAAGTCGAGCAAATACCGGGATATTGCCGAGCAGCCGGTATGCCGGATGTACGCCTCGCCGGAGAAAGGGATGAGCAACTCACACTTCTACGGAATAGGCAGCGACTGCGCCACCCTGAACAAGCTGAGCGGACTGAAATACGAAGGCTACGACTTCTCGATACTCAAGCCCACAGCGGAGCAAGCGTGTCCGGCAGAAGCCTCAAAGCCCGTCACCCGGCTATTCAACAACAAGGTAGCCAGCAACGAGAGCAACCACCGCTACGTGGTGAGCGCGGCGACGAAGGCGAAGATGCTGTCGCAGGGATGGGTGGATGAGGGGGTGGTGTTCTGCGCTTCCGCCGTTACCGATGCGGGGAGTTAGCCGATGCCGCCAAGCGCCGTTGCCAGCAAGGGGCATATGTTGTTCAAACATTTGCTGCTTTTGCCGCTGCTGTTGTTGCCCTTCGCACGTTCATTGGCGCAGACACTGATTAGCAATCCCAACTTGTCTGCGTTCACCCGAGCCGCGACCTACTCCTATACCGTGGACCCGACAAACGGCTGGGTGTACGTGTCCGGGTTCGGTACGCGTGCGATGGGTTTGCCTCGTACGGGAATGGTGCGAGTTGCGCCGGATGGAGCAGTGGATGCCAACTGGCAGCTTGCTCCGCTGCACAGTGTGTTTCGACATGTTGCCGCCGCCAACGGTGATCTGTACGTACATGGGCGGGAGACTGCTTCCGGGCCCCGGATTGTCGCGCGCTTCTCGCCGGCCGGCAGCCGCAGTCCGGCTGCAATCTACAAGCTGGGGGCGAGCGATAACGATCCGAACACTGGCATCGGTACGATTTTCGCGGGCCGCGGTCGCCACATCTATGTCACCGACAACATCTCGCCCGGAGTTACGTTGCGCCGGATCGACACTGTGACAGGTCTGCTGGATGCGAACTGGTCGTACTTCACGTCGAACGCCTTGTTTGGCATAGCTCAGGGCGCGGGGGCTGACGGTGCGCTGTTTGTTCTGGAGCAACAGTATCCAGGGTTGTTGCGGGACATGCACGTCCGCCGATTGGACACCGGGTCAACGGCCAGCGTGCTCTGGACCAAGGTGTTCTCCGCAGCGGAAAGTGCGCAAATTGTGGCTGCTGACCAGCTCAATCAGGTTTACGTCATTACTTACAAGTCTTATCCCTCCAGCGAAGCGACGGTGTTGCGCCTCGATGCGCAAGGAAACGTTGACCCGGGCTGGAACGGCGCCAGTGCTTCAGCCGCAGTTTCGCAAAGTCGCTGGAACCGCTCTTTCGCCCTGGTTGACGGCCGCCTTGTGGTCGCCGCCAGTGCCGGCGTATCGGAAGTCGAGCTTGGGCAACCGGGCTTGCGCGTGTATGACCAGCAGGGAACGGAGGTGGCAAGCTGGTCACCAAACGTCGCGGGCAGTGTTTCCTCGCTGGTCGCCGGTCGCAACGGTCGCCTGTATGTCTCCGTCAACGGCTCGCTGCATGTCCTGAGCGCCGAAAGATTGCAAAGCGAGCGGACGTTGCCGCTGAGTTTCGGTTCTCTCGGGTCGATTCGGTCAATCACCAAATTGCCCGACGGCGGTAGGCTGCTGTTGGGCAGTTTTGATGTCTGGTATGGTGGTTTGCGATATCGCGATGTGCTGCGCCTGCGACCGGACGGAACACCGAACGCTGACTGGCGTGTCGAGCTGGACTACGGCTACGACGTCACAGCTACTGTTACAAGGCAGGGACTGTTGCTTGTCGGGCGGTTCCGGCAGGTAAACGGTGTCCGGCGATCGGGCGCGGCGCTGGTGTCGCTAAACGGTGGTGCGATACCGCTGGACTGGACGCCGGGCGTTGAACTTTCCGGTCGTTCGTACGTGTATGACGGTCGCGACACCCTGTACGTTGCGGCCGACGACGCCAATGGGTATCGTATCCGGCGCCTGTCAATGCTGAACGGTCAGGTTGATACCGACTGGCACATTTCCGCTGGTTCGTGGCTCGAACAGCAAAGCAGCATGCTCGGGCTGGATGCAGCCGACGGCATCTGGCTGCAGCGTGACGCTCAAACCTATTTCATGGAACCCTCGACGACCTCTCTTCTGCAACGCTTTGCGCTTGCCAGCGGTCGCGAAACGATGCGAACGACCATCGGCACGCAGCTGATTTTCCCCAATCAGTTCATGGCCACTTCGACGCACGTCTACATCGGTGGCCGCCGTTATCGAATCGCTGCTGGCGGCGAACGAGACGTCGACTGGACCTCCGAAATCGACGGTTCCGTCGCCGCGCTGCGAACTCTGGCGGGTGGCTATCTCTACCACACGCAATTTGCGGTCGGGTCCAGCGATGTTGTGATGCGTCGGACGTCGTTGGCTGGAAACGGGCAGGCAGACCCTGGCTGGACACTCTCTGCCAGCGCGCTGCTCGCGTGTGCTCCGGCAGAGATTCCACTTTTTGTCAGCGCGCCCGATGCCACTCCCGACGATGCCGAGTTTGTGATCCGCTGTCGTGATGATCTGAGCCTGCCGCTGATGGCGCCGACAACAATGGGCGACATGGCTCTCGCTACGACGCGAGCTAACCCGGTCAACCAGAAGACTGTGGTCGAGTATTTCAGCCGCGACGCGTCGCGATATTTCGTCACAGGTCGCGCCGATGAGCAAGCTGCTCTTGATGCCAGATCATCATCATTTATGCGGACGGGCATGAGCTTCAGAAGTCTCGAAGGTACCCTTTACGCGAAGCCAGCTAATCCGGTCTGCCGTTTCTACAGTTCACCGGAACGGAGCGGCAGCAATACGCATTTTTACGGCCACAACGATGACTGCCTGGCGCTCAACACCGTTAGCCAGTTGCGGTTTGAGGGTTACGACTTTGCGGCAATGGTTCCAGGGGTGACAGGTTGTCCCGTCAGCGCGCCACGAGCAGTGACACGCCTCTACAACAACAAGGCACCGAGCAACGAGAGCAACCACCGCTACGTGGTGAGTGCGGCGACGAAGGCGAAGATGCTGTCGCAGGGTTGGGTGGATGAGGGGGTGGTGTTCTGCTCCTCCGCCGTTACCGATGTGGTGAACTGAGGATTGGAATGAGCTGGCCCGGTATCGTGAGTAGCTTCGGCGCCCGTTGTGTGGTCCTGACAGCACTTTCGTGTGCGAGTGTCGCCTACGGGCAGCGTATCCTGACGGTACCGGACATGTCGGCCCTACAGCCACGCGGCAACACCTTGCAGGTGACACAGGTGGTGCAAACCCCTGATGGTGGCCACATCATTGCCGGCCGCTTCAGCTATTGGTACGAGGGCAGGCAGCGCTCGGACCTGCTTAAACTGAAGGCAGATGGCAGTCCGGATCTGGCGTGGGCTCCGAGTCTCGCTCACGTCAACCTGTACGCCAATGCGGCTATTGCTGGCGTGACCGCGGCACCCCTGGGCGCGTTTGTACTTGGTGACTTCGAGTCGGTCAACGGACTGCCCATCGCGAAGGCAACCATCCTTGACTGGGCAACTGGAGCGCCCTCGCCGTGGCCGGTCAGCACCAACTTGTCGCAACCCTATGCGATCAGCAACTATGACCGCACCGGAGATTGGGTTTACGTCAGTCATGGGCCGAATGGCTACTACCGAATCGCTGGTAACACCGGGCGCGTCGATACCAGCTGGAACAGTCCGCACCGAGGCGGCTGTACCTATGTTGCCCAGGACCCGACGCAACCGGATGCCCGCCTGCTGCTCGCGGACGGGCAGAGTCATCTGTGGTCATGGGCACCCGGTGGCCTGAGCCCGACCGATGCGCCGGCCAGGGCGTATTTGTGGCGTTGCGATGTTCAGGCAACCACCGCTGTCCAGGCAACGACTGGCGTCAGCGAGCTTGCGAATTCAGTGCAGCTATTTGCAATTTCCGGTGAGTATCTCTATTTCCAGCAGCGTCGCTTTCGCCTCAACGACCAGCAGGAGGACTTGACGTGGTCGCGACCGAACGCGATCCGGGTGACTGGTCAATACGTGTACAGTGCGGCCCTGCCTTTGGGGACCAGTCTGCCGACAACTGTGTCCCGATATGGCGTAGTCAATGGTGGCGAAGATCCCGGGTGGAGGTTCTCTTTGCCGGACGATTTGACGATCTATTTTTGGCGAGGGCAACCGCACTGGTGGTTCGCGGGAAGCCAAAGCGAGGATTCCGCTGGTGTGCTGCTCACCGATCGCTTTCCCGCTAGCGGAGCGGGCACGGTGCTCCGCGGCTTCATGGTGAAAGACGATGGCAAGGTGGAGCCTGAAGTGCAGGTGGTGGAGTACTACGCCCCGGCGCTGAAGCGCTACTTCATCACTGGCAGGGCTGGGGAGCAGACGGCACTGGATGGATTGCCCCAGAGCTTCCAGAGAACGGGGATGAAGTTCACGGCGAAGTCGAGCAAATACCGGGATATCGCCGAGCAGCCGGTATGCCGGATGTACGCCTCGCCGGAGAAAGGGATGAGCAACTCACACTTCTACGGAATCGGCAGCGACTGCGCCACCCTGAACAAGCTGAGCGGGCTGAAATACGAAGGCTACGACTTCTCGATACTCAAGCCCACAGCGGAGCAAGCGTGTCCGGCAGAGGCCTCAAAGCCGGTCACCCGGCTATTCAACAACAAGGTAGCCGGCAACGAGAGCAACCACCGCTACGTGGTGAGTGCGGCGACGAAGGCGAAGATGCTGTCGCAGGGCTGGGTGGATGAGGGCGTGGTGTTTTGCTCGACGACCGTTGCCGATGCGGCGAATTGATCAGTCAGTGGCACAGCTATTTGCTGGAAGTCCCATTGTATAAGGGCTCAGGCGGCAAAAACGGTAAAAGCCGACTTTTCGCTGTTTTGCCGGCCAAGCCCTTATACGGTGGGCTTCACACGTAAAAGTTGATGCACCAGAGACGGTGCTACGGTGCGGCTTTTGGATGCCGCAGCGCGTGCTCCATTGCCAGCCGCATGTTGGCCGCCTGCAGATCACTCTGCGGCAACAGGGTGTCGCCACGCTGGAAGGCGAAGGCTAGCTCCTGGATCGCAGCCGGGTGATCCAGTGCGGCAGCGCGCAGATACCAGCGCATGGCTTCGCGAGGGTCCTGATCGATACCTTCGCCCGCCGCGCTGGCGTTGCCGAGCAGATACATTGCCTCGGCGACGCCCTGCTCCGCCGCTTCGCGGAAGTACGCGGCCGCCTGCGGTGGATCGTTCGTGCGGGCAAGCAAGCCCAGGTAGTACGCAGCTTGCGCCCGCGTGACGTCCTGTGCATAGGCCTTGAGCAGCCACTCGCGCGCCCGCGCTTCGCTGCGCGGCGCCGCTGGCGAATCGCGCAGGCAGGCGCGGCCAAGGTGCAAGGCTGCCGGTGCGTCGCCCTGCGCGGCCGCGAGCGTCAGCCAGCGGCGGCCCTCAGCGTCTGATCGTGCGTCGCCACGGGCGAGCAGCGTGGTTCCAACTGCCCGCTGCGCCGCCACGTTGCCAGCGCCCGCAAACGCTGTCAATGTTTGCAATGCCGCATCGTCGCGCCCTGCGTCGGCGGCCATGCGCAGCCGATCAATGTGCGCCGGATCATCCGCTTTGTAGCCTCGATGGAGCGCAGCGGAATCGAGGGGTCTTCCCCGTGGAGCAGTCACCGAGTCCTCGACGGCGCTGCGTTCCATCGAGGCTACGGGCGAGCACGCGCAGAGCGCGAGCAGCGCGATCACGACCGGACGGCATTGGTTAGCGTTCATGGTTCGACAAGCTCACCACGAACGGAGAGAGTGGCGAGCGCAGCGTTTACTCCTGAGCGAAGTCGAAGGGTCACCACGAATGGAGAGAGTGGCGAGCGCAGCGTTCACTCCTGAGCGGAGTCGAAGGGTCACCACAAACGGAGAGAGCGGTGAGGGCATGAAACCGTTGCCGCAATCACTTCGACAAATCAATCGCATACACCGCGAGGCCCTTGCCGGAACCATCATCGGAGCGAAGCTCGCGGACGTTGTTGATGCCGGCGGCCTGTGCGACCGCGACTTTGCCTGGTGCCGACTTGAACACCACCGGGCCTGCCGTGGCGAGCTTGACGAAACGCCAGCTGCGCGCGCTGCCGTGGGCGGCTCGGCTGAGCGTCTTCACGGCTTTCACGTAATTGATCAGCACTTCGCGATTGGTGTCGGGCGAGGCGAAGATGGTCTTGCTGCCGTCGAGCCCCGGGAAGTTGCCGCCGCCGCTGGCGCGGTAGTTGTTGGTGGCAACGATGAACTCGGCCGACGGCGACACTGCTGTGCCTTTGTAGAACAGGTTCACGATGCGGGAACCGAAGGGTTTGCTGACGTCAATCTCGTAGCTCATGTCGGGATGGGTCAGCATGTCGAAGGTGTAGCCGGGGGCCGTGCCGGTCAGCGATTGCTCGGTGGTGCGCGCGGGATCAATCTGGTTGAAGCGGCGGGCAGCAGCTTCGAGCCAGGCCTTGAGCCCGGCGCCATCAACCTTCACCGCATACAGCGTGTTCGGGAACAGGTACAGATCGGCGGCGTTGTTGATCGCGATGGGGCCGGCTGCCACGTCAGTGAAATCGGCGCCGCCGGCAAAACCGGTCTTGAACGGCGAGGCGGTGGAGAGCACCGGCAGGCTGGCGAATTGCGGCATGGTCTGCTTCACGTAGTTCGCCACGTAATCGGTTTGCGCCATGTTCACGATCTGCATCGCGGATACATCGCCAACGTCGGCGAAGTAGGAGGTCATCGCGAAGTCACTGCTGCCGATCGGCGTTTTCACGTAGTCGATGGTGGCCTGATGTTCGGCTCGTACCGTTTCTGCAACGGCGGGCAACGGGGCGACGAAGCTACGGTCCGCGTTCTGAATATTGCGTGCCTCGACTACCGTCTTCGTCTTGTCCACTGACCAGCGGCCATCCCTGGCCACGAGCTGCAACTGGATCACGCCCAGTGTCTTGCCCCAGAAGTTCGCCATCACGGTTGGCACGCCATGCACGAAGCCCTTCGCCTTGTCGACGTTGGGCAGGTTGAACTGGTTCATGGTGCTTGCCGCATTCGGGAAGGTCTGATGCGAGTGCCCAATCAGCATGGCATCGACGTCCTTCACTTGCGCCAGATGCCAGTTGGCGTTCTCCATCGACGGTGTGTACGGATTGGCGTCGAGCCCGCCATGCGAGATGGCGACGATGAGGTCAGCGCCCTGCGCCTTCATCTCGGGGATGTACTGTTCGGCCAGCTCCTTGATGCCATCGGTGTAGACGACGCCGTTGAGCCAGCGCTTGTCCCAGTCGAGGATCTTCGGCGGCGTGAACGCGATGACACCGACCTTGATCGGCGCATCGGCCGTCTTGCCATCAGCAGTGGTTACTTTCAGCGAACGATCCAGCACGACATAGGGTTTGAACAGCGGTTTGCGGTCTTTCACCGACAGCACGTTCGCCAGCACCAGCGGAAAGTTAGGGCCAGCGCAAGGTTGCGCCGGGATGGCCTGTTCGCCGGGGCGCAGGTCCACATTGAAGCGGTTGCCGGTGACTTGCGACAGGAACGACAGGCCGTAGTTGAATTCGTGATTGCCGATGCCGCCGGCGTCGTAGCCCAGCGCGTTCATCACCTTGTACATCGCCAGCACTTCGTTGCAGCCAAGACGCTTGACCTGGGCCTGATAGTCCGACAGCGCGGTGCCCTGAATGGTGTCACCGTTGTCAAACAGCAGCGTATTGGTGAACTCCTTGCGTGCCGCCGCGATCAGTGCCGCGGTGCGCTCGAAGCCGATGCTGCGGTCCTCGCCGAGCTTGTAATAGTCGTAGGACAGGACGTTGGTGTGCAGGTCGGTGGTTTCCAGCAGCGCCAGCTGCGCCTGAGTGCCATCGGCGACGCGGACAGCAGGCGCCATGGTGCCGGGTCCGCCGGGGGTGGCGCAACCGGCGAGCAGCGCGAACGTGGTTGCAGCGGCGAGTGCCTTCAGCGTGGCCGTGCGGACAGCGCGTGAGGGTGACGGGCGGGAGCGGGAGAACAGTTGCATGATGATCGACCAGTGTACAGACCTGCAAAAAACAAAGCCGCGCTTGTGGCGCGGCTTGAGAAAGTTTCATGGTGCCACGCAACTGCGCGGCACCCGTCACCCCGGCGAGACTAGAAGTCGGCGCTGAGGGTGATTGAGGTAAACCGCGGCGCGCCGAGGTAGTAGAACACGTTGCTGCCAGTAGAGTTGAGAACAGTATTCGAGCTCGGCGTGCGGTACTTGGTGTTGCCCAGGTTGCTTACATTCAAGCGAACCATCGCGTTCTTGGCGAACGAAAAATCGCCAAACCTGTAGCCGGCGTCGAGTTCGGCCGTCATGTAGCTTGGCACTTCTTCGTCGTTCATCAGGGTTGCGTACTGACGGCCCGTTTTCTTGGCTTTCAGGCGCGCGTACAGCGGTCCACTCGAATACTGAACCGACAAGCCGGCCATCATCAGCGGCGTCATCGCAAACTGCTTGCCCGTTGTCGGCAGTACCTGAGTGTTCGCTGTTGTGGTGCCGCTGCGGATGTCGTTCAGCACCTTGCTCTTCTGAATGGTCAGCGAGCCATAGGCGGACCAGCCATTCACTGGCACCGTACCCATTTCCAGCTCGATACCACGAGTGCGCGCCTTGCCGGCGTTGGTGTAGATCGACTTTAGCGTGGTCGGATCAAATGCGTTGGCCTGACGGTCCTTGAAGTCCACGTTGAAGGCGGTCGCCGAGAAGGTCAGCGCCTTGCTTTGATAGCGGTAACCGAGGTCCGTTGTGACGGACGTTTCCGGTTCGATCGCGCCAGTCAGCACGGCGACGCCATTGGTGATCGTTACGTTGCCATTGGTCGGTGCATACGCGAAGTTCGGCGGTGCGCGGAAATTCTTACCCACGTTGGCGAACACTTGCTGCTCGCGATCAAGATTGAAGCGAACGCCGATCTGCGGCAATACGTCGTTGAATTTTTTCTCGACGGTGTACTGGCTGTTGAAGTTGATGGTGCTGCCGCCTTCATTCGGGAAGTTGGTGAACTTGCGCGTGATGTTGAGCGCGCGGGCACCGAACTGCAGCAAGCCACGATCATTCATGAAGCTGAACTGGTCGCTGAAGTAAGCCTGATACGCGGGGCTGATGGTCAGCCAGTTGCGCGAGTTGAATTCGCTGCCATCCGGGCGCAGGATACGGCCATCGCGCAGCCACTGGTCCACCGGATTGCCGTTGGCATCGACAGCGACTGCCGGGCCGGTTTGCTTGTGCTGCGCGCGTTCGTACCAGAAGCCAACCTTGAGGGCGTGGTTGCCAAGCTGGTGATTGATCTCGGCGGTGACACCGGGGCGGTTGGTCTTGGTGACGCTGCTGTTGGCAACGATGATGGTGTCAAGCGTGTCGCCGTCGCCATTGAGATCGCGGCCTGCGCCCATGACGCCGGTGGTGGTGTTGAGAAAGCCTTTTTCTGACAGTGCGCGCTGCTGCACGCCGCCGGTGCCGTAGCCGTACCAGAGATAAGGCTGAATCTTGAAGTAGGTATTCTCGGCAAGACGGAACGAGCCCGAGACCGACACGATGGCGTTCTCAAACGGGTTCAGCGCCAGCTTGTAGAACTGTTGCGGCGAGCGCGGACCGGTTTCAACCTGGGCGGTGCCGTTGACCGGCGTCAGATGGCCGGGCGTGAAGGTCGGCGAGTAGTCGGCGAAATAGCCCAGCGTGTTGATCTGGCTGAGGGTGAACGACTGGAAGTTGTTGTTGACCGCCTTGTTGTACATGACCGATCCGAGGATGCGGTGATCCGGCGACAGGTCGAGCGAGAACGCGGCATCAAAGTGATCGCGCTTGGCGCCGCCTTCGCCTTTCCACTTGTCGGCCTGCGTGTGCGACGCGCTCAGGAAGGTCTTCAACATGTTGTTGGCGAAACGCCCGCTGTCGAAACGCACGAAAGTACGCGACAGGCTGAGCTGGCCAACGGTCTGGGCAACACGGACTCGACGCTTCTCTTCCGGGTCGCAGCTGACGATGTTGACGGAACCGCCAGTGGCGCCAACGTGCGGTGATTCTGCGTCGGGGTTGCCCTGGGAGATCTGCTGCGTGCAGATGTTCTCCATATCAACGTATTCCTGCGGGAACACCGAGTAGCTGCCGGAGTCGTTGACCGGCACGCCGTTGATGGTGAAGCCGAGCTGCGTGGCATCAAAACCACGCACGTTCAAGCCGCCGCCGAAAAGGCCAGTGGCGTCGTGGTTGAAGGTGTTCACACCGGGCAGGAGGGACAGCGCCTGATACGAGTTGCCGGTGGCGCGATCCTTCTCAGTGGCATCCTTGGTGACGGTGCTGCGACCTTTGACCGTGTCTTCATTCAGGATCTGGCCGGCGCCGAGTTTGTCGCCCTGACCGACGATGGTGATGGTGCCGAGACGGACGGTGTCTTCTTTGGCGCGCGGCGCCTGGTCATCTTTTTTGTCGGTGGCGGTTTGCGCGACCGCGGTGCCGATGGCGGCAGTGGCGAGCGTGAGGGCAACTGCGCGCGCGATGGCGGACAGTTTGGGCTGGGACGTGTTGGTGAGAGACATGGATGCACCCGGTTTTTTGGACTGACAGCGTTCAAATATTCCACAGCTTTTGTGCAATGCAATGACAACCGGGTTACAAACCGGAAAAGCAGACTCCGGGTGTCGCAAACTTGCCGCATCAGGGCGTTTGAAGCGCCCGCTGGCGGCGCATGAGGAGGGTTGTTGGTGCATGTCGCCCTGACTGAGGGCGTTAGCAGCTTTCTTCCAAAATGCCCATTTATCAAGGGCTCAAATGGCATTTTGATTAATAGTCGACTTGCACCGATTTTTGACATGAGCCCATATTGGATGGGCGTTTCCGTAAAAAGCCATCGATCCTGACCATCCATCATCACTCGTTGGGAACTTTTCCGTGACCACAACGGAATATGTAGCGTGAGATCTCCTGAACTTGTCGACACCACGACCGACGAAGCATTGCTCGCGCGTATCCGCGCGGGCGACGCCGTGGCGCTGGCAACGGTTTATCGGCGGCACGGCGCAGCAGTGCATCGCTTCGCCTGTCTGCATGCGCCGTCGCGGGAAGCGGCAGCGGATGCGACCCAGGAAACCTTCCTGTGGCTGGCCACGCAGGGTGCCACCGGCTTTGATGCAACGCGCAGCACGCTGGCGGCATTCCTGTGCGGCGTGGCGCGCAATCACGCGCTGCGCATTCGTGCCGCCGGCGCCCGCTTCGACGAACTGCCTGACGATTCCGCCGCGACCGGAGCGGCGCAGGACACCGACGTTGACGCAGTGAGTGACGCCCTTGCCCATCTGCTCGCGCGCGAGCGCAGCGAGGCACTGCTGGCGGCGCTGGCCACACTGGCGGCGGAGCACCGCGAAGTGGTCGCGCTGATCGAATTTGAAGAGTTCTCCTACGCCGACGCAGCCGCCATCATCGGCTGCCCGATCGGCACCGTCCGTTCCCGCCTGAATCGCGCCAAGGAAGCACTGCGCCAGCGCATCGTGGAACTTTTCCCCGCCGACACCCGAATATCCGCATGAACCGTCCGAATGACCCTGTTGCTGACCGCGCAGCCGCTGCCACCCCGGATGTAGTGTGGGCCGAAGCTGCGCAGCGTTACCGCAATGTCGAACCGCCTGAAGGACTGGAAGCCACCCTGCTGGCACGCTTCGGCGAA
>Ga0208826_1002581_pt1 | contig 13325 bp, 7 predicted proteins | sample AD_UKC115_MetaG_FD_184451 | JGI IMG/M metagenome (GOLD analysis project Ga0208826, IMG submission 184451) | Active sludge microbial communities of municipal wastewater-treating anaerobic digesters from Hong Kong - AD_UKC115_MetaG (SPAdes)... | ecosystem: Engineered > Bioreactor > Anaerobic >...
CGCAAGCAAATAGCAGAATGCCTTGCGATTGCTTCGCCCTACACGACCGCGCAACTGATGCAGATCGCTCAATCCGAAATTTTGAGCATCAATCACGATAATGGTATTTACGTTCGGCATATCGATTCCCGATTCGATGATGGTCGTTGCTATCAAAACGTCATATTCCTGATCGACAAAATCGGAAATTACCTGCTCAAGTTTTTTGGGATCCATCTGTCCATGCCCCACGGCAATGCGAACATCCGGAATTTCGCGCTGAATAAGAGCCTGTAGTTCGTAGATATTTTGAATGCGGTTGTTTACGATAAAAACCTGACCATTACGACTTATCTCGAAGTTAATGGCGTCTTTGATAATTTCGATATCGAAGGTATGCACCTCTGTCTGTATCGGATAGCGGTTAGGCGGAGGTGTGTTGATTATCGAAAGATCGCGAGAACCCATGAGCGAAAACTGTAAGGTTCGAGGAATAGGCGTGGCCGTCATGGTCAGGGTGTCCACATTCACCCGAAGTTGTTTTAATTTTTCTTTGGTCGATACGCCGAATTTCTGCTCCTCATCGATAATCAGAAGTCCGAGATCTTTAAATTTCACGTCTTTTCCCACCAACCGATGCGTGCCGATGATAATGTCTATCTTGCCTTCGGCAAGATCGTTGAGAATTTGTTTCTGCTCCTTAACCGAACGCGCTCTGCTCAAATAATCGACTTTCACAGGGAAATCGGCCAATCGATCTCGAAACGTGTGATAATGCTGTGTTGCAAGAACGGTTGTAGGTACTAAAATTGCTGTCTGTTTACCATCGACAGCCGCCTTGAAAGCCGCTCTGACGGCAATTTCGGTTTTTCCGAATCCTACATCTCCACAAATCAGTCGATCCATTGGCCGATCGCTCTGCATGTCGGCTTTAACGTCGCGGGTAGCTTTTATCTGATCGGGTGTATCTTCGTACATGAATGAAGCTTCAAGTTCGGTTTGCAAATAGCTGTCTTTCGAAAAAGCAAATCCTTTTTCGTTTTGACGTTGTGCATAAAGCTTGATCAAATCGCGGGCGATGTCTTTTATCTTGCTTTTGGTGCGCTCTTTTACCCTCTCCCACGCACCCGAGCCGAGTTTGTTGAGTTGGGGCATTTCGCCTTCGCGTCCCTTGTATTTCGAAATCTTGTGCAGCGAATGAATCGAAACAAAAACCGCATCATTATTCTGATAAGTCAGTTTGATGACTTCCTGCACTTTATCTCCGATTCGCATACGCACCAATCCTGCAAACTTTCCAATGCCGTGATCGATATGTACTACATAATCGCCGGGTTGCAACTGATTGAGTTCCTTTATCGATAATGCAATTTTGCCCGAACGAGCCTGATCGGATTTCAGACTGTATTTGTGAAAACGATCAAAAATCTGATGATCGGTAAAACAACAAATTCCGAGCGTTTCGTCGCTAAAACCCTCGTGCAGTGTCCTGTTCACGGCAACGAAGGGAATGGGATCATTTCTGTCTTCGAAAATGTGTTGAAGACGCTTGTGCTGTTTTTCGCTGTCGCTCAGGATGTAAATGGTATAACCTTGGTCGATGAAGCGGTGAAGTGAATCGCTCAGCAAATCAAAATTTTTGTGATAAAGGGGTTGCGGCAGCGTTTTAAATTCAATAACAGCTTCCGGGGAATCAAGCGAAGAACTGTCAAACCGAAGTTGGGGAAATTTTGAAATATCAACCTCGAATTCATCTTTCGAAATCAAAATGGGCTTCACAAATTCCGCATCTTTAGGATCGATATGCAGTTCGTCGTTGTTGAGCGATTCCACGCGGCTTGTGATCCATCGGATATCTTCCAGTCCGATGAAGGTGTCAGCCGGGAGCAAATCGAAAAGAGAAGATGTTCGTGATTCAGCGTTACCAAAATCCGGAACGATATGGATTTCATTCAGTTTTTCTTTTGAAAGCTGCGATTCCACATCGAAACTACGTATACTTTCCACTTCGTCGCCAAAAAAATCGATGCGGAAAGGATATTCATTCGAATATGAAAAAACATCGAGAATACTGCCTCGAGTGGCATACTGTCCGGGTTCGTAAACGTAATCGACGAAATTGAATCCGAAAGAATCGAGAACTTCACTCACAAACGAACTGTCCACTTGTTCACCCACCGAGAGTTTCAGGGTATTTTTGGCGAGAGTATCTCTCGAAACGACTTTTTCGGCCAACGCGTCCGGATAACTGATCAGGAGGACAGGTTCATGCAAATTTTGCAACCTGCTCATCGTTTCCGTCCGAAGAATCTCGTTTGCCGAATCTATCTGACCATATTTCTATGCTCTTTTGTATGCCGAAGGAAAAAAAAGCACATCTTCAGAACCAATTACCTGTGTGATATCATGATAAAAATAAGCGGCAGTTTCTTGATCATTAAATACGAAAAGTGCTGTTCGGGGATTTTTATGAAATGCACCGATAGCAAACAAAGCACGCGACGATCCGTGCAAACCGCGCACTGAAACGACTTTCAATTTTTTCAGTAATTCGGCTGCAACAGCAATGTTAGGATGTTTTTCAACGAGCTGTTGAAGTTGAAATATTTCCAAAGAATTCATATTTGTTCCGAATGCAAAGTTAGCTCTTTTTTTACAATTCAAGACCGATTATTCAAATCAATAAATCGATGTCGGATTGCTAATTGATTATAGAAAATTGAACGAACACACTGATTATTCGTTATTATTTTGTATGTTTGTACCGCAAAACGAAATTGTTTGTAGTTATATGCAAATAGATGTAAAGCACACTCCTGACTACATCTTTGAATCGAGCTGGGAAGTGTGTAATAAAGTGGGCGGAATCTATACCGTTCTTTCAACCAAAGCTAAAACGCTTCAAAATTTATATAAAGACCACATAATTTTTATCGGTCCCGATATTTGGAAGAAACAAAAAAGTCCGTGGTTTATTCCCGATTCACAGCTTTTTTCGGAGTGGTCGATTTTTGCCGGGCGGAATCAAAATCTCGATATTAAAATCGGCCGTTGGGATGTCCCCGGCAAGCCCATTGTATTTTTGGTCAATTTCGATAAGTTTTTCGAAAAAAGAGATGACATCTATGCCCAAATGTGGATGGATTTTGGCGTCGATTCGATATTCGGATATGGCGACTATCATGATTCGTGCATGTTTGCCTATTCCGTTGGTGTTGTGATAGAAAGTTTTTATCATTTTCATAAGCTCGAGGCATCAAACGTGATAGCCCATTTCAACGAATGGCAAATGGGTATGGGTGCTCTTTATCTGAAAAAAAACGTTCCCAAAATTGCCACCGTATTCACTACACATGCCACAACCGTTGGCAGATCGATTGCAGGCAATAATTTACCGCTCTACAATCATCTGAAAGGGTATAATGGCGACCAAATGGCTCGGCAGCTAAACGTCGTTGCAAAACATTCGGTCGAAAAAAAAACCGCACTAAACGTGGATTGCTTTACCACAGTAAGCGACATCACAGCACAGGAGTGCGCGCAGCTTTTGCAAAGACATCCCGATATCGTTACGCCTAACGGATTCGAAAAAGATTTTATTCCGAAAGGCAATGCTCACAAACAATCACGAAAAAAAGCCCGTCAAAAACTTATTGAAGTTGCCGAAGCATTGCTGGGGCACACCATTCACAAAGATGCCTTATTGATTGCCACCAGCGGACGATATGAATACAAAAACAAAGGGATTGATGTTTTTATCGATGCCATCAACAACCTTCGGAAAATGCCCCAATTGTCAAAAGACGTCATTGCTTTTATCATGGTTCCGGCCTGGATTAAAGGTCCAAAGTCCGACTTGATAGAAAAAATGAAAAACGGGGGCAAAGAGCATTCAAAATCAGCCGTAAAAAGTTGTCCTTATGTCACACATGAACTTGTGGAGCCCGAACATGACAGTATTATGAGCCAACTCAGGCGATTGGGATTTTGCAATTCGGAAAACGAACGCGTGAAAACCATCTTCGTTCCGTCTTATCTCAATGGGGACGACGGCATCTTCAATATGTCTTACTACGACTTGCTTATCGGCATGGATCTTACCGTTTTCCCTTCGTATTACGAACCGTGGGGCTATACTCCACACGAAAGTCTGGCTTTTTCTGTCCCCACCATCACTTCAACACTGGCAGGCTTTGGAACATGGGCGAAAAAAATGGGTGAAGTTCCGGGATTGTCGGACGGCGTGGAAGTGGTTTCCCGAGACGATTTCAATCACGTCGATGCGGCACAGGAGATTGCCGAAATCATTTTCGATTTTTCGCTAAAAAGCGTCGAACAGATTAAAATGTTGTGCGATTCCGCCAACTCACTTTCCGACAAGGCCAATTGGGCTCATTTTATTGGTCATTATCAGGAAGCATATTGCAAAGCATTGCATAATTCTTTTCTAAGATTATCCAAACCATATAAACTAAGAAACGAATAATATTGCTATTTTTGTGACAGTTGTAATTTTATACGAAAAATTTTTACGATGCATGATTTTTTGACATTATTCATGCATAAATTTCTACACAAAATTCGAAAAAGATGATTATTAAATCAAGTTATTCTAACACTCCTGTATGGAGAGACATCCATGTCAGTGCCGTTTTGCCTGACGAACTGAAATTTTTGGACGAAATTTCTCATAACCTCTGGTGGGTTTGGAATGAACAAGCTAAGGATTTATTTGAAAATTTAAATACTGAAGAATGGGACAAGAGCCTCCGTAACCCCGTGGTAATGCTCCAAAACCTCAATTCTGACGAATTCGAATCCATTCTTCACAATCCGCAATTGATGGAATGGGCACACCAGACCTATGCCGCTTTCAAGGAATATATGAGTAAACCCTACGACACGACGCGTCCGAGTATCGCATATTTCAGCATGGAATATGGATTGTCGCACATTCTCAAAATATATTCGGGCGGACTTGGCATTCTTGCGGGCGATTATCTGAAAGAGGCAAGCGACAGTTGCATTGACATGACTGCCGTTGGATTGCTTTATCGATATGGATATTTCACCCAAACTCTCACAGTCGATGGACAGCAAATTGCTAAATATGAGGCTCAGAATTTCAGCAACCTGCCTATCGAACAGGTGATGGACAATCAAAACAATCCACTCATTCTCGAGATTCCTTTTCATGATCGGATCGTATATTCCAATATCTGGAAAGTTGCCATCGGAAGAATCAATCTCTATCTGATGGATACCGATATGGAGGCAAACAGCGAGTTTGATCGCAGCATCACACACCAGCTTTATGGCGGTGATTGGGAGAATCGAATGAAACAGGAATATCTGTTGGGGATCGGCGGAATTCTCTTGCTCAAAAAGTTGGGAATAAAAAAAGACGTGTATCACCTGAATGAGGGTCATGCAGCTCTCATCAACGCCCAACGATTGTTCGACTACATGAACGATGAAAAGCTCTCATTCAACGAAGCTCTTGAAGTAGTACGCTCATCTTCTCTGTACACCGTACACACTCCTGTCCCTGCAGGACATGACTATTTCGACGAAGCGCTCATCGGTAAATATATGAGGCCTTTTGTCGATAAAATGGGAATTCCGTGGCAGCAATTTATGGACATGGGTCGCGCTAATCCCGGAAGTCAGGAAAAGTTTTCAATGAGCGTTTTTGCTCTCAATACTGCACAGGAAGCGAATGGCGTGAGTAAATTGCATGGCAAAGTTTCACAGGAGATGTTCCAACCCGTGTGGAAAGGATATTTTCCCGAAGAGCTCCACGTCGGCTATGTTACCAATGGTGTGCATCTGCCAAGCTGGGCCACATCGTCCGTAAAAGCCCTGTATGAGAAACACTTCGGCCCTTCTTTTTATCAAGATCAGTCAAATACCGAGATTTGGAAAAAAATCTACGACGTTCCCGACGACGAGCTCTGGGATCTTCGCATGCATCTGAAAAATAAGCTGGTGGACTATATCCGAGAAGAATTTCAGGGAGGTTGGTTGAAAAATCAAGCCGACCCATCTCGTATCGTAACTATTTTGGAACAAATCAATCCGGATGCTCTTCTCATCGGTTTTTCGCGCCGATTTGCGACCTATAAACGGGCTCATCTTCTTTTTACCGATCTCGATCGCCTTGCCAAAATCGTAAATGATCCCAAAAGACCGGTACAATTTATATTTGCGGGTAAAGCCCATCCTGCCGATGCCGGCGGACAAAATCTGATCAAACATATTGTGCAAATAGCCGCCCGACCCGAATTTTTAGGCAAAATTATTTTTCTCGAAAATTACGACATGCGTCTTGCCAAACGGCTGATTTCCGGTGCAGATATTTGGCTTAATACCCCCACCCGACTGCAGGAAGCATCGGGGACTTCAGGCGAAAAGGCCGAAATGAACGGTGTCCTCAACCTCTCAGTGCTCGACGGATGGTGGTACGAAGGCTACAAACCGGGTGCCGGATGGGCTATCACTGCCGAACGTACATACGACAACCAGGTGTTTCAGGACGAGCTCGATGCTTTAACAATTTACTCGTTACTCGAAAATGAAATCATCCCGCTTTATTATGCGCGCAACAGCAACGGGTATTCTACCGAATGGATACAGTTTATTAAAAAATCGATGGCAGAAATTGCGCCTCATTTTACGACAAAACGTATGATGGACGACTATTTCAATCGTTTTTACAACAAACTCGCCGATCGCTCAAAAAAACTCCATGCCAACAATTATGCAAAGACCAAAGAAATTGTTTCTTGGAAAGAAAACATAGCTGCAAATTGGGATAAGTTCGAAGTGTTGGAATTGCATTTCAACCCTACCCAACAAGTCGGGATCAAAGAAAACGAAGAATCCATCATATACGGTAGTGTGGTGATCGATAAAAAAGATATGATCGGCGATTTAGGAGTAGAATGTGTGATGGTGGATTACGACTCGACCGAAAACAAGGCAAAATTTATCGAAAAATATGAGTTCGAGTTAGTGAAAAAAGAAGGATCGGTTCTCTATTTCGAAATGAAGAAGGCGCTCAACGATCCGGGAACTCATCAATACGCTCTTCGGGTATTCCCTAAAAATCCCGATCTCCCCCACCGAATGGATTTTGCTTATGTCCGCTGGATCAGTTGACAAACAACAAATATGAACTTTCATTGAAACGCCCCAATTTTTGCGGGCGTTTTTTGTATGTTAACTTCTTCGGCAAACAAAATTGCTCACGGTACAATTTTTTCGTTAATTTTGGGTTTCCTATGAATGTAAAGGACATGCTATGAACATAAAAATTCTGTTTCTGACCGTTTTCTGCTGTACGTCATTTGGCTTGGCTATTGCTCAACATTCGATCCACACTCAACCTTTATCGGACGAAATAAAATCGATTCAAATCCTGGTCAACGATGATCCTTTTTTGCCTCCGATCATTAAACTGCAAGGAGACGATAGAATAACACTGAAATTCGACAAACTCTCCATCGAAGAACCTCGCTTGCGCTATCGTATTTTTCATTGTACCGCTAATTGGCAAAAGAGTGATTTGAGGGATATCGATTTTTTGAATGGTTTTAATAATCAGCTTATTGAAGATTATCGATTTTCTGAAAATACAACTGTAAGCTATATTCATTACGACTTGAATTTCCCAAACCGTCAGGTCAGTCCAAAAATTTCGGGCAATTATGCAATCGAAGTATATTACGAAAATGCTCCCGAAGATCCTTTGCTCCAGGCCTGTTTTTCGGTAACCGAAAATCAGGTTCGCATTCAGGGAAGGGTGTCGGGCAATACCGATTTCGACTTCAATAAAGCTCATCAACAGATAAGTTTCGAAATTTCACATCCCCGGCTTTCCTTTCACGATGCCAAGCGTGAAATCATGGTTACTGTTCTACAAAACAATTGCCTCAATTTTGCTCGAAAAAACGTGCAACCGACTTATATTTACCCCAACCGGCTGGTTTTCGAGCACAATCCGGATCTTATTTTTGAAGCCGGTAACGAGTACCGCCGATTCGAGATTCCGAGTCGTAGGTATGGCGGCATGGGTGTCGAATGGATTCGCTACACACATCCACATTACGTGGCCATGTTAAATACGGACGAGGTAAGAGCTAATAAAACTCGGCAATACGATCAAGATCAAAATGGAAGATTTTTTTTGCGTACAACCGATGGTGACGATTCGGACGTGGAAGCCGACTATTTCGAAGTGCTGTTTAATTTGAATTCCCAAGAAAGCATTTATCCTTTGCATGTCATAGGCGATTTCACTTATAACAATCCCAAAAACTTTGTTCTTCACTTCGATGAAGCTACACAAAAATATCAACTCTCAACTTTATTAAAACAGGGTTTTTATAACTATCTGTACGTTTCGGCTCAGGATGACGAAAATTATTCCATGTCTCAAATCGAAGGAAATTACTACGATACTTCCAACGAATATCTGATCATGGTGTATCATCGTCCTCCCGCGAGTCGCTTCGACAAACTGATCGGTTGGCAATTATTAAAAACGGAATAATAACCTCAACCACCTCTCATTCTCATAAAAAAAATTAAAAATACGCTTCGGGGAGAAAAAAATATTCGACGAAGTATATCTTTTTCAGACAATTCACAACACAATTCGCATTTAATCGTATCTTTGCAATCATAATCCACGAACGATGGGATCACTTGTTACCGTAAGAACCTACGCCGATTCTGCCGAAGCGGACATCATTCGGAAAAAACTCGAAGCAGAAAATATCGAATGTTTTCTTTTCGAGAATATTGACCCTACCGATAACTCGAGAAAAATAATTTTACAGGTCGGGTCCGATCAACCGGAGCATTCACTCAACATCCTCGACGAGAGTCAAGACGCTTCTGAAAGAATTGCGATTATAAACTATTCGGATATCGGAGACAAAAAAATATGTCCTTTCTGCGGATCGTCCAATATCGGCAAAATGACAAGCGGCAATTGGTTGACATATATTCCTTTTCTGATTCTAAGTCTTATATTCCCCACATACAGGCGATCTTACATTTGTTTCGATTGCCACCGCAGGTGGATGATACGAAAACACGCGGTGATTGAATCTATCAGAAGACATCGCCCCAAAAACATATAGTTTTGCGTGAAAAAAACATTTTCAATAGTATAAAAATGGACAGACGAAATTTTATCCGCACAGGCAGTCTGGCTCTTGCAGGATCTGTTGTTGCCCCGACTTTTGCATCGCCTTTTGGTGGAACAAGCGAAAAAACAGCTGTTTCGGAAGCGATGAAACATTTTGGAGTCACGGAAAACGACCTGCAAAAAGTTATTGCTGCCGCTTTGGAAAAGGGGGGTGACTACGCCGACCTTTTTTTCGAACATACGTTCAGCAATTATGTCGGATTGCGCGATCGCGAAGTGAATCGATGCAATTCCAATATCGATTTCGGTATGGGAGTTCGTGTCATTTCGGGAGACCAAACCGGCTATGCTTATGTTGAAGAGATTACACTCAACGAAATGCTGAGAGCCGCACGCACTGCTGCACGAATTGCTTCCGGCACCCCAAAGGCCAATCCTGTGGCATTGACCGAGAAGTCTATTAAAACAAACTTCTACACAGTTTCAACGCCATGGGATAACTTGTTACTCAAAGATAAGATGCCTTATTTGCAACGGCTGAACGATCGAATCTTCGACGCAGATAAACGCGTACAAAAAGTTTCGGCTTCGCTCACCGACGACACTTCTCACATCCTTTTTTGCAATTCCGAAGGAGTTACTTTCTATGATTATCGACCAATGGCTACACTGTCCGCCGTGTGTATCATGGAGGAAAACGGAAAAATCGAAAACAACTATGCCTCACGTGCCTATCGTAAAGGTGCTGATTTTCTCACCAACGACCTGGTGGACATAGTAGCCCGTGAAGCCGTAGAAAATACAGCCAAATTGTTTCAGGCCGTGAAACCCAAAGGTGGAGAAATGCCCGTCGTTATGGGTGCCGGAGGATCCGGAATTTTACTTCATGAAGCTATCGGACACGCCTTCGAAGCCGATTTCAACCGAAAAAATATTTCGATTTTTTCAGATCAATTGCATAAAAAAATTTGCAACGAAAACATCAGCGTAGTGGACGACGGTACCGTCCCCTTCAACCGCGGATCTGTTAACATCGACGATGAAGGAAATTATGGTCAAAAAACCTATATCGTCAAAAATGGGATTCTCAACAGCTACCTACACGACCGCATAAGTGCAAAACACTATGGGGTGACGCCTACCGGTAACGGACGCCGCGAGTCATTCCGAAATGTGCCCATTCCACGTATGAGAGTAACCTACATGGAATCGGGCAACATGAACGAGGCCGACATCATTGCTTCGGTGAAGAAAGGAATTTATGTCAATCAGTTCACAAATGGTCAGGTGCAGATCGGCGCAGGCGATTTTACTTTTTTCGTCAAATCGGGCTATCTTATCGAAGATGGCAAACTCACGCAACCCATCAAAGATATCAATATTATAGGCAACGGACCAAAAGCATTGGCCGATATCACGATGGTTGGCAATAACCTCGAACTTGACAACGGAACTTGGACTTGCGGAAAAGACGGCCAGGGTTGCCCGGTTTCGCAAGGAATGCCTTCTGCTTTGGTAAGCAAACTCACTGTTGGAGGCGAAAGTTGATCCGATAGTCGTTTCAAATTTTTCATCATCCGATTTCTTTTGTTTAAGATGAAATCCGATGAAATTCGAACCCAATAAATTCCATTCAACCAACGAAATTATGATCTCAAACGAAAATAAAAATCTCGCCCGCTGGGCGATGGATTTCGCACTCAAAAACGGGTGTCAAGCAGTAAAAGTGAATCTGTACGCCGGATCAAACAGTTCTTTTGAGATGCGCGACGCCAAGATGGATCGGTTGCAGCAAGCTTCTGAAAACGGTATGACGATTGCTCTTTATGTCGATGGGCGATACGGTACCTATTCTACAAACCGATTAGACAAAACCGAACTGCAATCGTTCATCAAAAATGGCATCGCTTCTACGCGATACTTGGCTAAAGACGAAGCTCAGACATTGCCCGATCCGTCGCGATACTACAAGGGAGGCAAGCCCGATCTGAAACTGCTCGACCCTAACTTTTCTAAAATAAATCCTGACCATAAGGTGAAAATGGCAAAAAATGCCGGCGAAGAGGCTATGGGTAAAGATGCACGCATTATCTCAGTAGAATCTTCCTACAGCGATGGTGAAAATTTCGGATATAAACTTTTTAGTAATGGATTCGAAGGTGAAACCGGAAATTCATGGTTTTCCATCTCCGCAAGCGTGTCGATGAAAGGCGAAGGTGATGCCCGCCCCTCGTCGTATTGGTATGAATCGGCTCTCATGCTTGACGATCTCGTCAAGGAGGGCATCGGACAGAAAGCACTCGAGCGTACCATCAAAAAACTGGGACAAAAGAAAATCAAATCAGGCAAATACACGATGGTGGTCGATCCGCTCAACTCCTCGCGTCTGGTTTCCCCTATGATCAGCGCACTTTATGGATCGCAATTGCAGCAAAAAAACTCCTTTCTCCTCGACAAAATCGGACAACAAATCGGAAACGAAAAATTTACGCTTCGCGACGAGCCTCATCTCATTGGAGCAATGGGTGCACGTTATTTCGACAACGAAGGTGTAGCCACCCAACCTCGCACCATCTTCGATAAAGGTGTTCTGAAAACTTATTTCATCGATACCTACATTGCCAACAAAATGGGTATAGAACCGACCATTGCCGATCCATCAATACTCATTCTCCAGCCGGGAAACAAAGATTTGCAAGGACTCATTGCCGACGTCAACAACGGAATATTGGTTACGGGCTTCAACGGCGGAAACAGCAATAGCTCTACAGGCGATTTTTCTTTCGGAATCGAAGGTTTTCTCATCGAAAACGGACAAACTACCCAGCCTATCAACGAAATGAACGTAACCGGCAATTTTCTTAGTCTGTGGTCGTCACTGGCCCAAGTTGGCAACGATCCACGCTTAAATTCGTCCTGGCGAATCCCTTCTCTCGTATTCGATGGCGTAGATTTCAGCGGAATATAAAATATGGGTTGTTTTTCGGAGAAGGTTTTTTTATTGCCTTCTCTGAATTTTGTCTGTATTTTTATTCAAGCCATCCACACACACGAAGTATGAAGAATACGACATATTTGTTATTTCGATCAGCTTAATACTTCCGGCGTATTTGGGTCGTACTTGCGTCGTATTTGGTTCGAATGAAACGAAGCCCACTGTTGCATTCCGGCTCGGACATTTCTTCAGGAAAATCAATCAAACTAAACTACTCATATACAATACATTTTCTCTTTTTAATTAGGCAATCGATATAGCTCGCTACAGAAAAAGCATTCAATTCATTCTCAACCAATCTTCACGGGCATTTTATATGCGGCAAATGTTATAAATCGTCATTATTTCGGCCGATGATATGTTAATTGAAAATTATCATGTAAATTTGTACCGGAATCTATTGGCTCCAACGATTTCCTTTATTGAATGTTATGGCTAAAAAAAACGAACCACGCAATAAAAAATCTCGCACAGCGACAAACGAGAAAAATCGAAAAATCATCCGCTGGATGTGGAGAATTTTCGGTATTTTCATTTTGTTGAATATATTGATCTTCGGACTTTTATCTGCAGGTGTTATTGGCTATATTCCCAATCTCGACGATCTGGAAAACCCGATCGACAAATATGCCTCACAAGTTATTTCGTCCGACGATAAACTTCTCTTCACTTATTCGCAAAGCGACGACAACCGTATTTTCACCGATTATTCGCAACTATCACCTTATTTGATTCAAGCTCTTGTTGCAACTGAAGATGTCCGTTTCTATCAGCATTCGGGCATCGACATCATCGGACTGGGACGTGCCGTAGTGAAAACCTTGCTCCTGCAACACGAATCAAGTGGAGGCGGAAGCACCATCACTCAGCAGCTTGCCAAACAACTGTACTCACCGAGGGCTAAAAACAAAATCCAACGTCTCTTTCAAAAACCCGTTGAGTGGGTTATTGCCGTAAAACTCGAACGTTATTATACAAAAGACGAAATCATCAATCTTTATCTAAATAAGTACGATTTCAACTACAATGCTATTGGCATTGAGTTGGCATCGCATACCTACTTCAACAAAAAACCTATCGACCTGACAATTGAAGAAGCTGCTACTCTCGTGGGCATGTTAAAAAACTCGGCTCTCTACAACCCTGTCCGACGTCCCGATTTGACTCAGCAGCGACGCAACGTTGTGCTCACGC
>Ga0208826_1002591_pt1 | contig 13286 bp, 8 predicted proteins | sample AD_UKC115_MetaG_FD_184451 | JGI IMG/M metagenome (GOLD analysis project Ga0208826, IMG submission 184451) | Active sludge microbial communities of municipal wastewater-treating anaerobic digesters from Hong Kong - AD_UKC115_MetaG (SPAdes)... | ecosystem: Engineered > Bioreactor > Anaerobic >...
TCAAATTATGGTAGTGAGACTATAATTATGCCGAGCGAAAGTACCAGACTTTTGAGTACTCGCATGTACCTTGAAAGAGCTAAACAAGCATTGGTTGATGTCGGCGGTACCTATACGCTATCAAAAGCAGAACAGGAAGCGAAGTTGTTTGACTCAAGCATTCCTGCAATTAGCAAGGTTATATTTTCTATAGGTGGTTTCTTAGAAGGTTACAAAACACGCACCATTATCGTGGATGAAGAACACATTTATTTTGATGCTGAACGTTCTAGTATGCTGAACTCATCAACTCTTCATAACGGACTGGATTACCCATGTGGCAAAGAGGAGTTCCTTGATGGAATTCAAGCCCTCTATATTGGCGAATGGAGAATGAACTATATGAATCACGATATTCTCGATGGGACACAGTGGGAGCTTACGATTGAATTTTCAGATGGACATAAACCATTTAAAACTGGCGGCAGCAATGCATATCCATACAATTTTGATAATCTTCAAGAACTGCTTGGCATTGAGCCCGATGACGAGGATGAGAAGGTGGAGAAATAACATAAAAGCAGAGTCGATAAACGCCCCAAAAATTGATAAAATAAAATCAAAAAAAGGTGTTTAAAAATGAGAAAGTACATTAAAGAATTCAAAGAAGAAGCATTGAAAATATACGATGAAATCGGAGTGGAAAAAGCTAACGATGTCTTAAAGGATATACTTGATTTTTCGCAAAAGACCGGAAGAAGTAAAAACATCAGAACACAATAACCAAAGCGACTACAGAAATACAGGAAAAAGATAATATTCAGATATATCTTCTGCTATTACAATACACAGAGAATTACAAGCTTGAATCCTGAGGGGATTACTCCTATAGAATATCGTAAGTTTACCTGTGAATCTGTAGTTTAACCAGCAGACTATGAACCAAAGTACCTAAAGCCTTAGAAATCATTACTAATAAAGAAAAGTAGTTTTTGTATTAGTTACTATTAAAAAGAATAAATACATTTGAAAGATATGAAGCTTTTGCAAAATCATGGTTCAAGGCAATGACCAGAAAAGACAATCGAAGTACTGAGGAAACTCTTAGTTTAATTGTAAATTAAGAAATAGAAATAACATGGAGAATGGAAGTGAATCTGATTATGGAAAAATGGGATTTATACACTAGATATAGAGAAAAAACCGGCGAGGAGTATATAAGACAACCGGAATGCATGATACCACAGGGCAGATATCATCTGGTGGTGCATGTATGGATAAAAAATACGGAAGGAAAATATCTGATATCTCAAAGATCGGCAAATAGACCAACTTATCCACTTAAATGGGAGTGCGTGGGCGGATCTGTCATAGCTGGTGAAACCAGTATTGAAGGAGCACTTAGAGAAACTTTTGAAGAAGTTGGTGTGCAGCTTGATCTTTCAAAGGGGAAAGTTCTTTTTTCAAAGATTAGAAATGATTATGACGGAAAAAAATTCAGAGATATAGTGGATGTTTGGCTTTTTGAATATGATGGTGAGGTAGACTTATCAAAAGCTAGCACAGATGAGGTTGCTGATGTAAAGTGGATGACCGGGCAGGAGATCAAGAAGCTTTATGATAATGGTGATTTTGTTGAGACATTGGATTACTTCTTTTGTGCAGTAGGAGCAGTAACACCGGACTACTCAGATATTATTGGAAAAGAAGTTTCCGGCATCATTGATAGACCACTTGGTTCAGCTCATCCAAGACATCCTGATATGATTTATCCAATTAACTATGGCTATGTTGATGGTGTTTTTGCGGGAGATGGATCGGAACAGGATGTTTATGTGTTTGGAACGGATCAGCCTTTGCAGACATATACAGGTAAGGTGGTTGCCGTGTACCATCGTTTTGATGACGTGGAAGATAAATGGATTGTATCTCTCAACGGAGAAGATATTTCTGATGATAAAATTTTGGGAGAAATTTCATTCCAGGAGCAGTTTTTTTATGGAAAGATTTGCAGGTAAAATGATTATTTTTTGATTTGGATTTGTCTGACAAAGGGAGGCCGTTGCGATGTGATCTTACCCCAAATTTTGGATCAAGATTAAAGTTAGTCCGTTCTGATTTTGTGAACTATTGTTGGTGATTTTTGATACGTATTGAGATGGAGTTAGTTCTCCCAAAGAACTGTGGGGTCGGGGTAATTTCTCCAGCTCTCAATAATTATTCTGGCTTCATTGATGCTTTTAAACCAATGTGAATCCAGACACTCCTCACGAAACTTACCGTTGAAAGATTCGGTATATGCATTCTCAAGAGCAAGACATTCACAAGTTGCTTCATCTATTACAGTGAGAACACGAAAATTACGTCCGTTTGTGAGAGTATCAGATACAAAGTCGAACGACCATCGAACTTAGGCATTCCAACAGTATTTGGCTTACCTCTTTAGGATGCCTATGATCAGTTCCTCTTTTTCCTATGTGTATCCCCCCAGATAATTAATTATATCATCCAGGCTAATATTTCTGATGGTTCAATCCAAGGGAAGAAGAACTAAAAATTTTTAATAGGGCTGATTAGAGATAGGAGGTATTTATGAAATTAACAGTTTATAAAGGATTCGGAGTTGAATTTTTATCAAAATTGAACGGAGATCCTATTGCTGATACCGATATTGAAAAGAGATTGAATGTATTGCTATACAATAATAAAACAAGAAAACAGTTAAATATAGCCTTACTATCTCTAGAAGAAGATGAGTCAGTATGGGCTACTTATGAAGAGTATACTCTTATAAAGAATAGCGTGGATGATGCTGTTAGAAAGGATGGGTTGGAGGTATTGATTTTTATCAATAATTTATACCCGGACTATTATCCATTGACATTTGATGTTTCGCTTGAACTTGTAGCAGAAATAGAGAAAAATTTGAATACATATGCAGTTGAAGAAGTAAGTGAAGAGTATCAAAGATATTTTTCTTTTTATAGTACATTGGTTAACATTGATGGGACTTATTATGGCAGTTTCTATAACTATGAGTATAATGAGGGAGAAAATATCAATGTAAAACCGTATTATGATAGTAACATTGTTATAGAGGACAGCCAGACAAAGGCAGATTTTAATGTTTTCATAAACGAAGATGTAGATACATACTTAAGGGATTTAGCAAGAGTTAAAAAGGCTAATCCGTCTATTATTGGAGTCAAAATGACGGAAGGTCTTGTTTCAAAAAGAATTTTACTTTCGTTAAAGGCATATTGCGTTGCTAATAACATCCGAATCGTAAAATTTCACGAGCAACTGGATGAAGATATAGAGATGGAACAAGAACTTATTGATATTGCAAAGAACGACATTCATATTACGGATTTTAAGGGGTTTCGATCTATTAAATTCTACAAAAACCCAGATATTGATAAAGAAATAGTTGAAATTTCTCAGTCAAAATTAATTCAAGAAATTATTCATCAGGCAGAAAAATCATATAATGACTCAAAAGGACATGCTTTTAGAGATATCTTTATTACAGCTTCAACTGGAGCTGGAAAATCTGTGGTATTTCAAATTCCAGCAATTTATCTTGCAAAACATTACCAAAAATTGACAATTATCATTGAGCCAGTAAAAGCTCTCATGCAAGATCAGAAGGAAAAGTTGGTTAAAAATGGATATAAAAGAGTAGAAGCTTTCAATTCTGATTTGATTTCACAGCTTGATAAAGAGATCGTTCTTAAGCGAATCAAAAATGGTGAAGTTGATTTGTTATACTTAAGTCCAGAAACATTGTTATCTTATTCAATTGAGACAATTATAGGTGATAGAGAAATAGGTTTATTAATTATTGATGAGGCTCATATTGTAACAGCTTGGGGTATGGGATTTAGACCTGATTATTGGTATCTAGGTGGATACATTAATAGATTAAGAAACCAGATTCAAACAACAGCATTTCGTGGAAGAAAAACTTATAAATTCCCTATTTGTGCATTTACAGCAACAGCTATTAACGGTGGAATTGATGATTCTGTAAGTGACATAGTTGTTAGTCTGTATATGGAAAATCCAGTGAAATTTATTGGATATGTAAGGAGAGAGGATATTGGATTTGATATAAAAAAGTATGAAATAAATAAAATTCCTCAATCGACATATGAAGAAAAAAAAACACAAGCTATGAATAAGCGCATTCAGGAATGGCTTGATGAAGGAAAAAAAACAATAGTGTACTTTCCATATGCTAAGAATGCTTATGATGCTTCAAAAGGAGTTTGCGAATTTACTGGAATCAAAACTGACGAGAGGATCGCTGTATTCACTGGAAAAAACGTAGATAAATTAAGTTCAAAAGATTTTATTGAGGAGAAGAGAGAAGCTTTTGATAAGTTCAGATCTGGAAAGAAGACTATTATGTATGCAACAAAAGCTTTTGGAATGGGCGTTGATATTAATGACATAGAATACGTATATCATTATGCCGTTTCAGGTAATCTCTGTGACTATGTTCAAGAAATTGGACGTGCAGCTAGAAAGCCAGGAATGAAAGGTTTAGCAATGAATGACTTTTTCTATAACGATATTAGCTACATGAACAAACTCTTTGGAATGTCCCAGATTAGACAGTACCAGATAAAGAAGGTTCTTGAAGGAATATATCATATCTATAAAAGCAAAAAGCATGCAAGGAATTTTTTGATTTCACCGCAGTCGTTTACTTATATATTCAGTGGAAAAGGAATGAAAGATGAAGACCAGTGTATTAACAAACTAAAAACATGTCTTCTGATGTTGGAAAAAGATTTTTATGATAAATACAATTTTAAAGTTATTATTTCTAGACCTCAGGGTGTGTTTACTAAAGCTTATGTTGTTATTCTGAAAGCTGAAGAGCATAAGGTACTAAACTCTGAATATGGAAAGTATTTTAAGTTTGTTGCTAAAGGTAGATATCAGGAAAAACAGCTAGACGGATCATTGCTTAGTGATGTTGGAGATGTATATACATTGGACTTAAAGGGGGTGTGGGAGGAATTTCATGCGAACATTTCATTTCTTCAATTTAAATATTGGTACTTTAATAACTCCTCTACTTCAAAGGATAAAATTGACATCATGCCTTCTGTAATAGAATTTCTTTTATCTCGTCAGAAGGTTAATATTGAAGCAAGAGGCCAACTGCTACTTAATGAGATAAGAGATAAAATTCTTGAAGACTTTGAATACATCGGGGATACTTTATATTCGACTTTTGGAAAGAACTATTTTACTACAGAGGATTTTTCGCGTAGTATAAGTGCAAAATACGGTAAGACTCAGGCTAAAATTATAGCCAATTCAATATTTGAACTTGTTGATCCCAATATGACCTGTGTTAAGAGAAGAAACAATGAAGTTATAGAACGAAATAAATACATACTTGCAAATGGTAATTTTAAAGAGTATATGCGCAAGTCAATTATAAAGTCTTCAATTGTAAATAATATTTCAAAAATTATGGAAACCTCATACTCGAACTATATGAACATCGCAAATGATGAATTGTCAAATATTGCACTTAAGCTATTGTCGATTTTTGATTACATTACATATGAAATTGCAGGAGGAGAAGAACCTGAAATATTTATACGTTTGAACGATCCACGGAAGATTGAGAATATAGTTCTTTTGAATGCCCGTTATTCGAACAATTATGTAAATAAGGCTACGCAGAAACATGATAGAGATGTTAAAGTATTACTTCGTTTTTTCAACAAACTTAGTTCAGACCAGGAACGTTGGGATTATATTGAGAATTATTTCCTTGGATATGATATCCTATGTAATAATTATTCAGATCCAGTTAATGTGGTTTCAATGGCAAAATCCATTGATAAAGAGAAGTCATATTCAACGCATAAGTATAAGAAATGATCTGATCTAGAAGTATTTTTGATGAAAATAATCATGTAATTGTTGGTTAGATTGCTACATTAGGAGGTTCTATTCCGAAATATTAGAAAACAAAAAAATGGGTGTAACCTGGAAAGAGAATTATTTTCTTAAATAAAGTTGATATTTTAGATGAGGAGTTTGTTGAGGCATTAGAAGCAATAGCTTTTTTGATCATATACTGACCTTACTCCTGTTTTTATGGTAACTTTCTATGTTAAGGAGGATTATTATGCTAGAGATACATAAAGGGAAGTCAACCAAATCATACGAAAATGACTTCTTTAGGTTAATGGCGGCTAGTCTTACTGACGAATTTGATAAAAGAGGATGGACAGGTCTTCTTATGGGAATGCCCAAGTCGTTAGTCCTTGAGAACTTGCAAATAGACTGTTTTTTGGTTACGGATAATAGAATAATTCTAATTGATTTCAAAAATTACAATGGAGTTTTAGTACTCCCGGATGAGAAGCTCTTTGATTACAAATGTTGGATGATGAACGAAAATACAGTGGTAAGAGGAGGTAGCTCGATCAATCCATATAAGCAATTGGGACGTCAAAGAGCAAAATTTATTGAGCTAATAGATAAAAAAATAGAAAAATTTGATAGAAATACAGTTTTTACTATGGTTTGTTTTCATGGACAAGTCAAGATTATTGGGGAGGTACCAAGACAAATAGTAAGCTTTAGTATTGCGGACTCAAGAACTGTTCTAAACAAAATTGTTGATATAATTGATGTCGAAACTACAGATCATGGTTATATGAGTTCAGCAAATAAAATTTTATTTGCTGACAAATTATTTTTTGCACCTAAGTATCAGTTATCTGTAACGCTTGAAGACGTTACTGGTTGTCAGAAAGAAGATCTTAATAGGGCTTCGAATAATTTCCCGCATGATTTGCAAAGAAAAGATTTTCCTATGATAGACGAGCAGAGTAAATATGACACTGATCTTGAAAAATTCATGAAATCTGAAGATAAAATTTTGATTATTTTCGGGAATACAATGAGCGGGAAAACAAGACTTATTTCAAGGATAAGAGAGATTGGATTTAAGCTTGATTATCTCGAAGTGAAAGTGTTTGTATATTCAAATCGGTTTAAAAATAGAATGCAGAAAAATTTTCCGGATATTGAAGAAGTGGAGTCTCTTTATGCGGAAATCTTTAATTTTGAGGATGAAGACATTGATGAAAATCATAAAAAAATAATTCCCAAAAAAGAAGTGGATGATCATCAAGAAAAAGAATTATTCATAGTTGATGACAGTCATTTGATTAGTAACTTGAGGTTTGATTCGGAAACCTTGCAGTTTGGAACTGGATATTTGTTGGATGACTTTTTTTCATATATACAGTTTAGCAAGTATTCTGATAGAAAAATTATTTTCATTGGCGATGTTAACCGTATGAGTTATGGTTCAGGAATAGAAAATGTGATGAATGAAGACTATCTCATCTCCTACTTAAATAACAAGGGCATCTCCACTAAAATAAGAAAACTTTTATTGTCACCACAAACTGACGCATCTGAAATAGTAAAAGTTTGTAATAAAATTGCAGAATGTATTAATAACGAAAGATATAATGAACTGATAATTACCAATAACAATGAGATAGATATAGACGAGACAAAACAAACTGCCATTTTGGAGGCAGCATATAAAGACCCGAATAACAACAAGATATTAGTTTATACAAACGAACAAGCAAACCAAATCAACTTGTTCATTAAGAAACAGATAGCTCAAAATGGCTCAAGCATTGGCGTGGGTGACATCATAGTTTTTAACTCAACTATTAAAGCGCATCCTCTAAAACGCATCAATGAAGATGTGTCTTTTAACTATGATTGGCCAAAGAGAATAGACAATGGGAGTTTTGCCAAGGTTATCTCGGTTGATTCTGAAAGCACTATTACCGAATCAGTAATTATTAAAGGACAGACAATAAACCTTACTTTTATTCCATGCGAAATAGAGTGTACTGACCAAAGCATTCTTCAAATATATGTTTTTGATAATTATCTGCGAGCAAATAAAACCGAGCTGGGAACACTTGAAAACATAGCATATCAAATGTATCTCTCTAAGTTGCTACAGAATTTTATCTCAAAATCCCAATTTGAAAACAGCTATGAGTTCCAAAAGATGGAAAAGAAGAACAGTGAATGTTATAATAATAAGCAAGATGGATACTATATTTTAAATGAAAAGCGTGAGTACAGACTAAAAAAAGACAGTCATTCGTTACCACAAGAAGTAAAAGAATTCCGTGAACGTATTCGGAATGAATTATTAGCTGATTCTTCGTCTGATTATAATAAAATTTACTATGCTGCACGCGTCAAATATGCTTGGGCAATGACAGTTAACAAAGCAATGGCGTACTCTTTCAAGAATGTTTATTTTAACACAAGTCAAGGAGAGAATCGCGGAAGGGCAAATAAAGATTATTTTAAATGGTTATATACTGGTTTTACGATTGCTGAAAACAATATAGAATTGCTAAACTGGATGTCAATCTCGCCCTTTATTGAAACCGAATTTAATTCGGTTTCAAGCAGTTCAGTCTCAAAAATCAAGAATAATATCTTTATATTTTCAAATGATGATACGCTTAAAGAAGTACAATTTGAAAGCTTTATCAAAAAAGCTTTAGCACAGACGGATTGGAGACTTGTAGATATTTCTTCAAGGTCATATTTAGAGATAGTGAAACTGCAGAAAGGCGAGATATTCCTAGAACTCTCCTTTGATTACAACGACAAGGGAGAAGTTAAAACGCCAAGATTAAAGGCCGGAAGAAAAGAAGACTTGGAAGAAGTGACTGCAATGTTTAAAAGTTTTTCTAAAAATAACGCTCAAATTAAAAAGGTGGAAATATACAATAACATGGAAGACTATTTCAATAAGCTGATAGACTTTCTTAAGAACAGAAATATAAAAACTACGGTAAAAAGTTCCCAAGAATGGAGTGTTTGTTTGGAATTTACTAAGGGAAAAGAGATAGTAGAAGTTCAATGTTGGTATAATTCACATGGAATGATTTCTAAATTTAATCGTATTGAAGGCAGCAATGAACTATTTGATGAAATTGTTTTGTCAATTAAAGAAAAGTATTCATTATAAACTTTATTGGGGAGGAGCTTATGTACACAGAAAGGAATTTTAACGATGATTTATTTAATATCAGTAAGTCTCACTTTATCAAGCTCAAGCTTCTGCAAGATTTTGCAAACAAAAAAATCAGTCAACAGGACTTTGCAGATCAAATATCCATAAGAAAAAGCAAAGAAGAAGTAAACCAAGTACTTAAAGAGGTTTCTGATCTACAGCAAAAGAAAAGCGATGGAAAATTTGATGAAGACGTTGTTTTAGCTGCTAGAAATTTAAGAAAAGCAGGAAAGTTTCAAGAAGCTTTTAATAAAATTTCTCCATACATTCAACAGTGTAAGACTGATGAATCCGCAAACTTAACTTTTGGATGGATAATGTATGACTATCTTAAAGCTTCAGAACAGAATTTGGAGGAGTATACAAGCAATCTAAAAAAAATGAACGATTTTGTCCAATTTGATTTTAAAATTAATAATAGCAAATACTTAACCACTCTATTAAACGCATTTCTATGGTCAATAGGAAGAGTTGTGGATATAGAATTAGCTGCAAATAGGATATTTGAGCAATTCAAAAGATTTATTGGCAATTCATCAGAATTTATTGAAAAAAGAGTGCTGAATCTATCTGCACATAATAATGACGCATCGCCGTCAAGGATTTTGATAAAAAAATTATGCATTGAACTGAATGACAGCAATTACTTTGAATTTATCGATATAATTGGGTTTGATTGGTTTGATGATTATGATTATGCGACTTCAAGTTTTACTAATGAGAATGGTGAAACTAAAAACGTTCATCCTTTGGCTGAAAGAATGCTGGGTTATCACGCAAAGAAGTTGCTCGAATCAGATGAGTATCTTGCTACTCGAGAAAGAATCATTGCATTTCTTTCGCAACTGACAAGTACAATAAAAAGTCATCCTGAATATGAGTGGCTCCCTTACTATAGAATTAAGCTATTGATTAAGCTTGGAGACAAGGAGCAAGCTTTTTCTGAAGCTACTCAATTTGCTCGTAATAAGAGCAGAGATTTCTGGGTATGGCAGTTAATAAGTGAGTTGGTAGATGGGGATGAAAGGTTTAACTGTCTTTGTGCCGGGCTATTGTGTAAGACTAAGCCTGAAATGATTGTAAGTTTACAAAAATACTCTATTCCATATTTGATTGAAAGAGAGATGTATGAAGAAGCAAAATATTTATTGGATATGGTTATAGAAACATTAACAAGAAAAAACTGGAAGATATCTTATGATCTGCTTGATATGCAAAGTAAAAGTTGGTACAGGAACAGCAAAGTTGTGAAAAGTATTAGCAGCTTGCAACCGTTTGCAGATAAGGCAAAAAAAATTCTATACCAGAATCTGCCTTTCAGAGATGTGTTTGTGACATATATCAATAATGAAAATGGGGTAATTAACTTTGCGTTTATAGATCGCAAGATCATAAAGAAAGGTTACTTTTACAAGGATTCGATTGATACCAATTTTAATTGGCAAGTAAACAGCTCAGTAAAACTTCAAATGACAGAAGATAAAAAGCATACTAGTTTATATCGTGTTTTTGCAGTTGTAAAGGGTGACGAAAAGTTTGAGGGTTACTTTATAAAAAAATTCAGTGGTACTTTCGAAAAAGTAAGGGAATTCGGTTTTATTAGAGACAGTATTGGTGATATATTTGTTAATCCTGTTATGATTAAGAAAAACAAGTTGCAACCATTCTCTAAGATATACGGAACAACTGTTAGAAAGTGGAATACCAAAAATAACCGTTGGGGATGGGAAGTTTTAACAATAGATAGAGTAGAAGATCAAAACCTTTCTGGTTTGGATAAGGAGATTTCCGAGGTAATAAAAATTACAGAAAAGGGCTAAGGTTTTATCTGTAGCTGCTTTGTTCCAAAAGAACTCATTGAAAGCATTGGAATCGAAGAATATGACTATGTAAAGGCAATAGCCCAAAAGTCTTGGTGACATTACCCCAAAATTTTTTATCAAGCATAAGGCTAGTCCGGTCTGATTACTGGGGTGACGAAGGAGTTTTCAGATTCAACCTCAGATATGATTGAAAAACAGGAAAGGCAAATTGCTGAAATGAAAAAACTAGTTACATCTATGCAGGATAGCCAAAACATTTTGAGTTCAAAAGTCGAAGAATTGAAACAATTTGATATCAATCGTATCTTTGATGAATTAGGCGAGATTCATAAAATTGAATCAGAAAGTGCAAGCACTTCAAAAAAATGGAGATTTATTGGACTTATAGCTTTTGGTGCAGCATTATACTGGAAATCGCTATACTCATTAAACTATTCGTTGCGTGAGCAGTGGATTTTACTCTACAGTACTTAACTTAAATTCATTATTACAAAAACAAAGCTGACGAATACCAGAAAAATGATAGAAGAAAATTATTTTTTTTGGTGTTTATCAGCTTTTTTACATAGTTACTATAAGCTTATATTATTTGATCAGAGGTAAGGTAATCCTTTGAAGTCCTGATTTGAGTAAACTTGAATTGAAATCTTCCCTTAGATATGGCCAGATGAGTTTGGTAAGCTGCATCTGTGAGAAAAACTGTGCTATTCTTTCATTTTTAAGAATCTCCTCAATCTTCGAACCGCTATCCTTGTCTTTTAGCAAAAAACTAAGCATATAGTTATACTCTGATTCAAAAAGTATTTCTTCTGATTCTCTCACGTTTAAAGTTATAAAAAAAGATACCTCTGCATTAAAAAGACTCTCCTTTATGACTGTTCTGGTGTCAGAGCCCTTAATAAAAACTTTAGTTTCATAGGTATTTGGTATATTTACGTTTCTTCTAAAGTTTAAACTGGTTATAAACAGATCTTTTAGCTCAATCATACTTATTATTTCTCTGAATAAGGAAAACTCTTCTTTTGTAAGACCGGATGATTTGCTTTTATTCTCTCTCATGATTATCCGCCTATATATAACTCCGGAGTATCAAATACGTTACTATCATAAACTTCCGGATTATTAAAGATGTGTGAAAAAGATAGAGTCACGCCTTCAGCAAGATTTTGGTACTCTCTAAGAATAAGTTCATGCAAAACTTCCGGATCTGTTTTTTCAAGTTTTTCATTTATATAGTGCAACTTCTCCATAGTTTCATGGTCAAGCTTAATTAAGTTATTGCCATCAATAGTTATAAAAATACTTTCATCTAGCGCATTTGTAAGTTTTGCCATCATATCGAACGTAAGATTCAGTTGTCTTTTGTTTTCAATTCTTGATATGTTCGATTTTTTAGTTCCAATCCTACGAGCAAGCTCTTCTTGTGTAATTCCTTTCTTTTTGCGTATTTCAACGATTTCATCTATAAAGTTCTCGACAATTTTTTCGTAATTTTTAATATCACTCATATATATATTCACCTCGCTTTGCAGTTATCTGTAATGATACCAAGATACTTATATTCTACATCATTATTCCTAAATTATTATTACACGCATGAAAGCTAAAGAATGAATTTTTTCTTTTAAAAAGATGATTTTAAAATATACAAATTCAGAAGTTTTTTCTACTTAATTGATTTTTTTTGGTATTATTCAGACTTATTTGTCTTCTATTGCTTTTGAAGAATGTTATCATATATGATAACATTACGATGTAGATGAAAATAATAAAAAATGGGAGGTAATAATCTTGAATATTACAATCACAAGGGCACTTACAAGAATAAAATCCATTGACAAGCTTCTTGAAAAAGAGTTAAGTGACAATCAAACACCTTTTGTAGTCGCAATAAAAAAAGATTCTAAAATAGCGGGGTTTGAGAATAAAGAGAGCTACATGACAGCTGTTAAGGCTAGGCTTCAGTCTATCAATGCCTTAATAAATGAAAAAACAAAGCTAAAAAATGCTATTCTTAAGTCTAATTCGGTGACTAAAGTCATTATTGCCGGGAAAGAGTATACTGTTTCCGACGCAATAGCCATGAAAGAAATTATTGAAAAGAAAAATTTGCTGTTAGGTAAGCTGAATGGCGATTACGCCCAAGCATCCTTTACTATGGACAAAGAAAATGAAAGAGCGAAGGTTAGTGCTGAAAATTATATTATAAATATTTTCGGAAGCGACAAAACTTCGAATAAAAACCTAGCTGATGAAATTGAAAATGCCACAAAAGCTTATATGGATAGAAACAGCTATTCGCTGTGTGATCCGATAAGCATAAAAAACAAAATAAACGAATTAGAAAAGGAGATCATTGAGTTCAGAGGTGAAGT
>Ga0208826_1002593_pt1 | contig 13285 bp, 12 predicted proteins | sample AD_UKC115_MetaG_FD_184451 | JGI IMG/M metagenome (GOLD analysis project Ga0208826, IMG submission 184451) | Active sludge microbial communities of municipal wastewater-treating anaerobic digesters from Hong Kong - AD_UKC115_MetaG (SPAdes)... | ecosystem: Engineered > Bioreactor > Anaerobic >...
GTGGGCCCGCATTGTAGGGGCTGACGACCCTGTCAGCCCGCTGGTAGGGGCTGACGACCCTGTCAGCCCTCATGGTAGTAGCCGACGACCCTGTCAGCCCGCTGGTAGGGGCCAGCGACCCTGTCAGCCCGCATTGTAGGGGCTGACGACCCTGTCAGCCCGCATGGTAGTAGCCGACGACTCTGTCAGCCCGCATTGTAGGGGATGACGACCCTGTCAGCCCGCTGGTTTCACGGGCAGGAAGTTCCACTCTATGTTCTTTGACAAATGAATCACCAGATCATACTGACAGGTACTATCAAAAACGTTAAAATGCATATACATAAACAGACTGAAGGGTTTATTTGGGAGCTATACTTAGCGCCTTAAAATACTGAGGATTCTATTAGGGAGATGGAGGGAGAGATATGAACCTGACCGATCAGGAGATCATTGCTTTGCTGCAATATTCGTTTGTGCGCCTGGATGGGGCCTGGTTCCTGTCACTGGCTGGATCACACGGAACGGAGACGGCCTGGAACACGGATATAGATGTATGGAAACATTTTTCCTACCTGTTCGGCAAAAAAATCAGAAAGGATCACATACCGGAGCCGGTTTGGCCGGAGAGTTATATCGAAGCTATGGAGATCCTGGCCAAAGTATTAAAGATCGAAGGCCGGGAGGTCACCCTGGAACCGGACCGCATTATCATCCGGGTCACGGACTGCGAAACGCAGAAGGCCATTGCCAAAGCCGGTGTGGCTGATTGCGGGATCGCCACCATCCAGACCTATCAGGGACTGGCCACGGGCCTGTTTAACAAGGAAATAGAAGTTGCGGTGGAACATACCAAAAACTTAAATCACGGAGATCCCTTCTGTGAAGTAGTGATCAGGCGTGAGGGGTGAGAAGAAGCTTCGCTCGACGTCGTAGGGCCAGACGACCCTGTCGGCCCTTTAACTATGTGGTTTAACAATCGGGTGGACAGAGTCGTCCACCCCTACAGCGCACGAGCAACTCTCTCCTGTCCCCGATCCCCTGTCTACTGACCAACTGTCTCCTTTTCCCTAGCCTCTAACCAACTAACCAACTAACCAACTAGCCCCTAGTCCTTAGCCCCTAGCCCCTAACCTGCTTCACTCAATCTCGGCTCCGATCTCTTTCAGCATACTGATGTACAGCAGCAATTCATCCCGGGAGGCTACATTTAATTTCATATAGATTTTTTTGTTGTGGGTCTTGATGGTGTTGATGCTCAAGCATAATTTTTCAGCGGCTTCTTTGGCGGTATGGCCTTCCACATACAGGTCAAATACGGCCCGTTCTGCCGGGGACAGTTCTTTGATTTTGGCCAGGAATTCATCCAGCAGGTTAATGGACAGGTTTTCCTGTTGGGCTCTTTCCGACAGTTCCTGGTTATGTTCGGACAAATATTTGATCAAATCGTCGATCTCGGCTATTTTGGTACTGGGCGCGTTGCTCAAGTCGGTGGTTTTGATCATATCCAGGCCCTGGGTAATGGGCTGCAGAAATTTTCTGCTTAAGATCAGGGAAACCAGTACCCCCAGAACCACCAGTAACATCAGCAAGGCAATCAGCATTAAGTTAAGTCTGGTAAGAGATGTGACTATATCGTCTTCGGGGATCATAATGGCTGCCACCCATTTTTCATTTTCAAAAGCTGAACCTTGCGGATATAGCTGTACCGGTTTATGGACTCCCAAAAAAGAATGGTCCTGATGACTATAGGAATAGAAACTGCGGCGTTCCTTCGAGATATTAAGCCGGTCATGCCCTTTGGAGATGATTTTGGCCGAGTAGCCGCCGGCAAACATGGAATGCTGCAAATCCAGGGTATTTTCATTGACCGGGGAAAGCACACAGAATAGCCGTTTAAATGGGTCGCTATCCGGCATATTGGTTAATTTGAAAAGCATGGTGCTTATTTCAATCCCGCAGACACCGAAGACATTTCCCCTGGAATCAATCAGGGGCACGGAGCACAGCATGGCTTCCTCACTGCTGTCGGGCAGTAATGTAACCGGATTCCAATAGTACAGGCGCGACAAAGGCAGATCAGTATGGATCGCACCAGCCTGAAAAGGCCGGTGGTAATAGGAGGCATCGCTGATGTCAAACTCCATCTTCCACTGGGTGTGCAAAGACAGGGCATGATCGCGGCCGATTTTGGGAATACCGCGAAAAACAATGATATTGGGCGAAGAGGAGTTTATAATATTAGGCTCCATGTTTTTAATATATAACCCGGCTCTGGAGTTTTCAGCATTGGCAAGGGCTGGATTGATGGTGGCATTTAATATGAAAAAGACCCCGCTGCTCTTGGCTCTTTGCAGCGTAAACATGGCCCGGTCAAATTCTCCGGAAATAATTTCTTCCAGAATCTCAGGATGCTGCTCCAGATCAGATAAGGGGATCCCCTTTTGGTTGGTTTTCGCTTCAATGCTGCGTGATAATTCCAGGGAGAAATCGATGGCCTGGACCGACAGTTCCCCATATTGCTGCGTAATGGCCGAGGCGGCATGGTCCAGTTCGTTCTCCACCAGGTGCTGGCTTTCATCGAGGCCGGCGGTGAAGGTTCCGGTGATAAAAAGAATGGCCACCACGCCGGCAATGATGGTGAGAACCAATACGGAAAGCTGCAGAAACAGCCTGATGTCCAGCGGAACGGTTTTATCGCCGGATTCCTTTATTTTCTGGTTTACTTGTTTAATCCTTGTCAGCAGTTTGTTTTTCAATTCCATTGCCTCTAAAACGAATCACTGAATTCTTCCAGTTTCCCCAATGATGCGGCATCATAAGCTGTCTGTATGTCGCTGCCCGGCAGATACTTGCAATAGGAAGATCTGGATTGGACTGCGGTTTCCTTCAGCTGTGCTTCATATTGCTCCTGTAATTCGTCGATCCCGGTAAACAGCGGAGTGGTATAAAATTGGTATTCTTCCTGCATGGTTCTGATCGCCTGGGAGAGCTTCCTTATATTGCGATCATCGATATTTTCCAGCTCTTTTGTCATCAGCTCACCGAAAGCGGCCTGGGTTACCGGCATGTACCCGGTGGAAACCACAAAATGCAGATTGTTTTCCGGACTGGTGAACCATTTTAAGAAAACGGCGGCGGCATGTTCTTTTTCCGCAGTGGATTTGGTCACACACATCCCCGCTCCTCTCTGCAGAGCTGTAGGCCGGCCGTTTTCAAACACCGGATAAGGCAGTATGGCAAGCTCTGCCGGTTCAGCAGTATTGTCTGCATAGGTGACAGTGGGTGAAAAGAAAGAGACCCCGGCAGTAGAACCGGTGGAACAGACGATGTCCCCGGTTTTGGCCAGGTCGGTGGCATATCCGTCATAAATAGCGGTGTGCCCCAGGACGGCACTTTTATAATATGTATCCCATATCTTTTGGTAGGCAGGTGTATCCGTTTTAAGGGTGTCATCTGCAACCAGTTCCTGTCCCAGCTGCTTACAGCCGATGAGGGCCGCATTAAAGAGTGAATCGGCCATGAAAAAGGTTTTGCCGTCATGTAATATATCCGGAGTCTGCCGGTCAGTCCATTCATAATAAAGGGCGGCGGTTTGAAGCAGACCTTCGAAGGTCTTCAGATCCTCCAGTTTTGCCCCGGTATCCTTAGCAAAGCGGTCAAAGATGGTCTGGTTGACAAATAACACTTCCGTTGATTTGGCGGTGGGAAATACATAAAGCCCCTGCCCGTTTAGCCGCCCTTCTTCTATGAAGGCGGGGATATAAGCCTCCAGTTCCTCGGGGGTAAATTGCTGGTCAAGATCCGCCAGCAGGTCCTTTTCCGCCAGGATCAGTGCTGTTTTTGGATAGGCAGTGGTGATATCCGGCAGAGTTGGTGCCCCGGGATCACCGTTGGCGGCCATGATCAATTTTTCGTGCAGGGCTGCCGAGCCGGAAATGGAAGTCACATTGATAATGATGCCCTGCTCTGCCCCGGTGGTCTCATTGAATTGATCCACCATTTCATCCATGGTATCTTTTAACTGCCCGCCATAGTTATGCCAGAGTGTTAACGTTACGGGTTGGTTTGTGTTTACATTTTTTGCATTGCTGCAGCCTGCCAGGATCGTGATAAGCATCAGACCCAGGATCACAAAAAGAATTTTCTTCTTCAATTTACTCCCGCCCCTTATTCAACTGTTAAAAATATTATTTATGCCATTCAGATACTTGTCCCCAAAATTGTATTAATTATAACATTTTTCACTAAAATATAGGACTTATTTCATCATTTTACATCATTCTGAGGGTGATTAATTGCAGAATCACCCCTGGGGTGATTACTTTTTATCTGGTAATTAATACAATAAAGTTGAAAAATAATTTTTTTAAGGAGGATTTATGAATGACTGAACCAAATGCTCTTCCGGTAATTGATCAAGCTGACATTGATCAAAACAAAACCATGGCCGGCCTGGCCTATATCATTTTTTTCCTTCCCTTGCTGGCTTGTCCCGATTCTCAATTTGGAAAATTTCATGCAAATCAGGGTTTGTTATTGCTGATCCTGGGTTTTGCAGGTAGTTTCATTTTGAGCATCATTCCCATCATCGGTTGGATCATCCTGCCCTTTTTTGGGATCGGCGTTTTTGTTCTGGCAGTGATTGGCCTGATCAACGGATTTGGAGGCAAAGTAAAGGAACTTCCTTTGATTGGACATTTCCGGCTGATAAAATAATCGATCCTTTCATTGTTAAAAACAAAAAGGGGGTTGAATTGTGTTTAAGAAAATTGGAATCGTGCTGCTGGCAGCAGCACTGCTGCTGACTTTGACATCCTGTGGTGTGAAAGAAAGCGTGAATGACAAAATCGCCGAAAAGGTCACCGAGGGCGTAATGAACAAAGCCACCGGCGGTGACGCCAATATAGATATCGACGGAGACAAGATCACCGTGGAGGGCAAAGATGGCGAAAAGGTGGTCATTGGCGATAGTGAATGGCCGGCTGTCCTTACCGACAATCGAATACCGGAATTTAAATCCGGCAAGATCTTATCCTCGATAAACGTTGACAATGGTTGTATGGTAATGATGGAAGAGGTCGAGTCAGAGGATTTCAAGCAGTATCTTGCAGATATCAAAGCTGCCGGTTATACCAATGATGCCACTGAACTCAACAGCCCTGAGAGTCAAATATACTCGGCCTATTTAAATGAAAACACCATGGTCTATTTACAGTATGCCCCGGAAAGTAAAACCTTGAACGTCAGCCTGGAAGTCAGTGAATAGTTGATTATTACTAAAGGGGACTGGGGATAAAAGGGGACGCAGGGTTGTCGCGGCAGCCCTCGTCCCCAATCATTACATTCATTAATTGGGGGGTTGTAGATTATGAAATTAAAGTTACTGGTAATGAGTCTTTTTTTATGCATGACACTGATGGTCAGTGGCTGCGGAGGCAGTTCCGATTCCGAACCGGCCGGGGGTGAACCTGCTGCTCCTGCCGCTGCCGGGGACAAGGCTGAGCAGCAGTCTTCATCAGATTTCAAGCAAATCAGTGATTTTGCTGATGCCTGGAATGCTGCATACGAACAAAATGAAGCGGCAATCAATAGTTACGAAGTTCCAATCATGGAGCTGGTTACGCCCGGTACTGAATTTATCACCGGGGTGCAATATGATCTGCTGAATATGGAAAACAAGGACGGCCGTTTCGAAGGCGAATTAATGATGGCTGGCTTTCCCGGGTTTGTGGAAAAAAACGGCTCTAAAATCACCTTTGGTTATGACTATACAAGGGACGAGGATGGTTTTTCCCCATCGATGAAGGCCGGGGACCGTCTGATAGAAAACGGCAGTTGTGACCTGGCCGCTGAAATATATCAAACCGAGTCTTATACGGAGCGCAACGGAGAAAAGGTCCAGCGAAGCTACAGCGAGTTTAAACGGCTCAAAAACCAAGATATGATTTGTCTGGTAACCAACGGCTCCAGTTTTAATTTGCGGGAAGAAGCAGACCCGGCCAACACCTGCATCTATATTAAAGCCGGCAAAGACAAGTTTGACTTCGTTATCGGCAAAGCTACCGTGGGGCCGGCTTTTGAGAAACTATCCTTTGTAGACAAAAGCGACTTGACCAAAGATGACGCGCGCAAACTGATGGAAGCAGCCGGATATCAAATCGAACAAACCGGCGGCATCTCAGGCGGCACCCTGGTGGTTGACTAAATGTTGTCAGGGGTGAATCAAGGGGACAGCTGGTACGGAGTGAGGAGGTAGTGGTCGACGACTCTGTCGACCCGCTGCCTGGTAGACAATATCGCTCAAACGTTGTAGGGGTCGACGACTCTGTCGACCCGCTGCCTGGTAGACAATATCGCTCAAACGTTGTAGGGGCCGACGACCCTGTCGACCCGCTGCCTGGCAGACAATATCGCTCAAACGTTGTAGGGGCCGACGACCCTGTCGGCCCGTTGCCTGGCAGACAATATCGCTCAAACGTTGTAGGAGCCGACGACCCTGTCGGCCCGTTGCCTGGCAGACAATATCGATCAAACGCTGTAGGGGCCGACGACCCTGTCGACCCGCTGCCTGGTAGACAATATCGATCAAACGTTGTAGGAGCCGACGACCCTGTCGGCCCGTTGCCTGGTAGACAATATCGATCAAACGCTGTAGGGGCCGACGACCCTGTCGGCCCGTTGCCTGGTAGACAATATCGATCAAACGCTGTAGGGGCCGACGACCCTGTCGGCCCGCTGCCTGGTAGACAATATCGATCAAACGCTGTAGGGGCCGACGACCCTGTCGGCCCGTTGCCTGGTAGACAATATCGATCAAACGTTGTAGGAGCCGACGACCCTGTCGGCCCGTTGCCTGGTAGACAATATCGATCAAACGCTGTAGGGGCCGACGACCCTGTCGGCCCGTTGCCTGGTAGACAATATCGATCAAACGCTGTAGGGGCCGACGACCCTGTCGGCCCGTTGTTTTGCAGAGAATTAAGCTAAGCAAAGGAAGCAAGGGGACGAGCTCCTAACCCCTAGCCCCTAGCCCCTTACTCAGGCATTCCCGTATCAACATCCGGTTTGCCCAGGCTGTAAACAATAAGAGCCCCCATACCGATCAGGATCACCAGCAGCCCTACGATAAATCCCACCACCGGGATCAGGGATAAGAGCGCCAATATCACCAGGCTCAATAAAACAGGCCATACACCTTTATGGACTTCATTCCAGCCCAAATACCGGGTCAGCCATGATCCCATAAAAACAGCAGCGAAGATTTTAGACAGGTAGAGCATTACACCATAGACCAAACTTATAATAATGCCGACGGGCAGACCAATGATGGTGATCATCAACAGGATAACAAGCAGCGGCGTCAGCAGCAGTGCCAGCAATCCGATCCCTAAAACCCGCAGTGGTTGCTGATCGACGGTCTCTGCTATTGCCGGCCAGAATTGAGGCTGCCACAGCCTGATCAGGAACCAGATCAGCAAAGCACTGGCGATACCCAGCAGGATACTCCACCAGTTGATGCTTGGTGTGCTTCTCTCCTGGGCAGCGGCAGATTTTACCTGTTCCCAGTTGGTCTGTCCGCTGATGACTGCTCCCGGACTGACTAAGGCTTGATTTTCACTCCTGTAATTTAAACTTCCGCCGATAGTCGCTCCATTTAAAACGTGGACCCGGGTGGCATCCAGACTGGCGTCCTTCCCCACCGAACCGCTTAAGATTATTTCCTCGGCTCCGCCTTTTAACAGACGACCTATCTGTCCGTCCAGGGCTACCTTTTGTCCTGCCACAAATAAATCACGCCCGATTACTGTTTCCCTGACACTATCCACGTCCTGTCCGGCCATGAAAACATCTCCGCTTACTGTGCTGCCCAGTTTCAAATCCAGGCCTGCCACATATATATTACCGTTAACCTGACCGTTAATGACAATATCTCGTCCGACAGCGATCAGATCCCCATTAATAACTCCATTGATTTTTATCTGTTCGCCAAAAGCAAAAGTGGTGCCCTCCACCGTTCCATCCACTACGACCAGACTGCTGCCAAAGAATCCCGGTCCTTCCAGGGTCTTACCTGCCTCCAGAGTACTGACATCCTGACCGCTCTGGTCTGCTGCCATCAAAGCCGTTGTCCCCAGCACGGCGGTCATTAAAGCGATCATCAAAACAATAATCGCTATTCTTCCCCACTTTCTCCCCTTGCCTGCCATGCAGCAATACCTCCTTCTTTAATACCCGATCATGCCAATAGCATTGTAAATCGAATTGCATAACTCTTTTTACAATTTATCACATAAGAGAAGATAATTGTAGTTGAAGTATAACTGTTGGTCAGGGAAGCACCTTGATTTGTTACTTTTATTAATACCCCACCATTTTTGCGGTGACCAGCAGGGCGAAGATGATCAGGAATATGATCCTTCTGGTGCCGCGGCTCATGATAAGGATCAAAGATAATATGATTATGCCCAAAATAATTTCCACGATTTCCATCTGATCGCCTCCCTAAACGATTACAGTAAAGCAGGAAGCAGGGGAATACCCCTGCTTCCCCCCGTGTTTCGTTGGGCTAAAACTGTAATGCGTAATTCTTCATAATGGTTTTGCTGATTCCCATGCGCACGGTTTTCAAGGGATCAACTACCTGGCTGATCTCCATTTTGCCGCAGGCGCTTAACAGGGAGACTCTATCGTTCAAGCTCAAGTCGGTTCTCTTTTCCAAAAATTCCAGCATGGCATCAAGGGCTAAACGGGCGGCTTCATCCAGATCCTCTGCAGAAGCGATCACATACCAGTCGTCACCAACATCCAGTACCGGCCAGGGTTCGCTTTTACCTTTGATCAAATCGACTTTGACCGTCACCTGCCCTGGTATTTCCAGACCGGTCACTGATACTTCCCCATCCCCCATAACGGCATGCAGGTCCCCCATGGCTAAAAGTGCCCCTTCTACAAAGACCGGCAGGTAGAGGGTGCTGCCTTTTTTAATCAAACGGGTATCCATGTTGCCGCCGTGCTGCCCCGGCGTTCCGCAGGGAATGTCTTCACTGGCCGGCGCGGTTCCGATCACCCCGATCATGGGATCTACAGGAATGGATATTTTTTGATTGAAAACCGCCTGTCCATTTTCTATAGCAATGATTTTGGTCTCGCTGCTTTTGATCACATCACCGGCATAACCCATTTCCGGCACAGTCACCATGCAGCCTTTATCAGCGATGGCAATATCTTGTATCTGCACTGCCAGAGTATCTCCGGGCTGCGCTCCTTTAATATAAACCGGCCCGGTAGCAGGATTGATGGTTGCCCATCCCACTGATTCAAACAGGTCTTTTTCGGTTAAGATCTGATTGCCGAAACAATCCTTGGTCACAAACTGCAGGGTTTCGCCGGGCTGCACTTCGGCCACCGGCTTGTTTTTCGGGCTCATGCTGTATACCACTTGATCATCTTTGATAACTTGCATAATATTCTCCTTTCTTTGATCCCACTGACAGCAAGTGAAACAGGGGGTATCCCCTACGAGGCATGCCTTACAAGGCATACACTTCCTGGTTACGATCCTCCGGTTGACAAGGGCAATTAGTTCTGTCTTGCTTTTATTTTAAAATAACAACTTGAGTTTTTAAAGAAATGTTAATGTAATTGTCACGAGTAAAGCAGCGGGCCGACAGAGTCGTCGGCCCCTACCTCCTCATTCCTCACTAGCTGTTCGTTGTCCCCTTTCCAACTTTCCACTTGTCTCCAAACTAATGTTGTCAACAACCCCCGCCTGCCTGCCTCCCCGTGACAATTCTCCTCACCAACTGTCCACTGTCCAAGGCAATGGGAAGGTGCTGCCTTCCCCTGCGACGCATGAGCGAAGAATCCCTTAACGCCTCACGTAAAACGTGTCAATTAAGGAACGTCCCCAAGTGTCACAACTTTCCCCTAACCAACTTTCCCCTAACCAACTAACCAACTAACCAACTAGCCAACTACCCAACTAACTACTAATTCTACCCGGAAGTCAGGGTGGGTGTTTCGACTTTTCCATTGCGGTCGATATCGATCAGACAGCCCCGCAACTGGATCTCATCGTAATTGCTGCCGGGATTGACACAGATGGTCCGGCCGATCTTGGTGATCCCGCGGCTGGGATGGATATGACCGTGCAGGCTTAAGATCGGCTGATACTTTTTGATGGCCTCAGCTACAGCTTCGCTGCCCACCGAACCTGTGGCCAGGGAATCCCCGTCCAATATGGGATTTAAGTCTTCATCATAAAGGGTGTCCTGGTCCAGATCGGTATCTTTTGGCGGTACATGGATATTGAAAATGCATTTGTCCATGTTTTTGACCTGGGATGCCAGTTCTTCGATTTTCTTCCCTACTTCTTCTTCACTCATATCCCGGGGATATTTGAAAATCGTTGGATGTCCGCAGCTTAAGGAAAGGATTTCAAATCCATTCACCTCCACCACTTTACCGTCGCCATTTATCACATACTTTAGCTTTCCTAAAGCTTCGTCAATGTATAGTGGATCGTCATTGCCGGGAATGACCACACAGGGAATATTATTTTTCCTGAAGCGTTCATCCATCAGCTTTACCCATTCTTCCATCTGTTCGACCTGCAGCTCCCGGGTAATGCGCTCCACATCCTCTTTAGTGACCCGGTCGATCTCTTCTTCACGCATCAGTACCCAGTAAAAGCCTGCATCGCGCAATGTCTTCTGCAGGTCCGGCAGTTCCTTTTCATCTTTGAAGGAAACTGTGGAGCCATAGTAGGTTGCTTCATAGCGGCCTTCTTTGGTTTTCACAATGGGTACCACTGCTTTTCCCACAAAGTCCCCGCCGTAAATGACCAGGTCGGCTTTATAAAAAGGGCCGGCATTGGTAAATTTGCGAAAGGTACTTTCAGCTGCGTGGAGATCACTTGCGAAAAAGATTTTCATTTAAATGCCTCACTCCTTATTTCATGTGCCCTAATCAGCAGGGATTTCCTGGAACTGGATGTCAATATCGATTCCCTGCCTGGCATACGATGATTTAGACAGGTAATAGATAATCATCGGCAAAAGTAAAAGTATGATCGACATAACGATCATGGTATAGGGCATATCGCCGCTGAAAAACGGGATCAACAAGTATATGCAGATGGAAACACTGATAATGGTGGTCAAAATGCCCAGCCAGGTAATAACCGGCAGGCCCAGGAACCTCCCCCGTACCACCGGCGGCGCTGAGTCAAACAGCAGCTTGCGGCGATATGGAAATAAGATCCCGGCGATCCCCAGCAGGATCCAGGCTAAAAACCAGGTAAAGATGGTGTAACCGATATAGGCGGTCCAGGCGGGCAAAAATACATCCAATAGCAGGAAGATCTCGGCCACGGCCAGAGCGATGGTAGAAGCGACCACCGGAGAACCGGATTTGGGATCGATGGTGGCGACTTTGGCTGGCACCAGGCGGTCAAACCCCCAGGCGTAGATATTGCGGGTGGGACCGAAGCTCATCCCGGCACAGGACCCAAAGGTAGCCATAAAGAACGCGATGGCGATCAGGAAAATAAATACGGGGCTTAGTGTCAGAATCCCCAGCAAGATGGTGGCAAAGGGTTCGTAACCACCGAAAGGATAAGCCTGGTGACCGGAGCCAGCCAGGTACATCAAGGCGTTGGTCCATAAACTGCCGAATATTTTATAGCTTAAACCATAGAATATTGCCCAAGCACCCATCAGGATCGCCAATGAGCCAAACATAGCCAGAAGCTGGGATTTTTGTACACTGCGCACTTCCCCGGCCAGATTGGCTCCGAAAGTGGCGCCCAGAGTATTTAAGATGATATAGGTGGAACCAGCCATAACCGTTGCCCCAAACAGGAACTTGGTGGGGTGACCGGCATCCACTGCCAGAGGAATGACATCATTGTAATTCAGACCGCTTAAGCGGGTGAAGTTTTCAGCAAAAACGCCCGGGTCAGCGATCAAAGCAGCGACGATAAAAGTCAACGCTCCGATGCCGGTTCCGATCAAGGCCATCCAGGACATTTTCATCATGGCCCGGCTGCCTTTATAAAAGACATACCAGATGATGGCGATCATGATGGTACCCAAAATGGCTCTTATATACGGGGTATTTAACATGGCTGCCCAGTCAAGCCACATCTGATTGCCGCTTACGATCCCCATGGAGGCAAAAAATTCCACCAGGGCGTATTTTAAGGCCCAGTCAGAACAAACGCCGGTCCAGGATATGGCGGTAAAAGATATCATGAAACTGGATATCAGCCCTAATGCCGGATGCAGAATGCGGCTGATATAGATATATTCTCCGCCCTGCCGGGGCATGGCTACCGACAGCAGCCAGTACAGGCCGGCGATGACAAACATCTGCGATACGGTGATAATGGCCAGCGGCATATGACCGCCGGGGTACAGGAAAGGTGCCCACATCAAATAGACCAGTGCATACATCAGTCCCGGGTTGACCGTGGAATAGACCAGGGTATCATAGGGGCTGATCTGCCGGGTAAAACCGACGGCACTTTGTTGGAAAAGTTCCAAACCTCTTGCCAAAATATATCCCTCCTTGTAATTTAATCATTTAAAAATATAGTTAATCAGCATTATTGCTGATCTTGAACATAATGCTGTCTTCCCAGCCGGTAATGACCCGGACATATCCGCTCAATTCCTGGTCCAGTTCGGCATCACCGGTGTCCACCAGCAGCGGATGGGGCTGCAGGGAAACCAGTTTATCCCGGCTGGCAATAATAATAATATTGTTCTTGCCGACTTTTCGGATCACCGCCGGACTGATCTGCTGGTTGCCGCGTCCGAACACATGTCCCTGCCCGCCGATGGCAGTGACCACGATCCTGGCTTCTCCGGGGAATTCTTCCACCAGTTTTTTCAGTTCTTTTTCCCCTGCATCACTGGCCAGCAGCTCGCGGTTCAAGACCACATCCACCCCCAAAAGGGTATTGGGGAGCTTGAGACGTTCCATGATGCTGCGGGTGGTAGTGCCGGGGCCGATAATATAGAGAACATCCGGCTGCATGCCGGCCACGATTTCCGCCGCAATGCCTTCAACCTCGGCTTTCTCTGACCGGGCTCCGGACTTGACACTCTGCATGCGGCGCTCCACCGGGACCTTCAGATATCCGTAAAGGCGGGCATTGACCCTTCCTTCCCGGAAGGCATCCTCATCAATGTCCATGACTTCTGCTTCCCGGATGTTGACCACCTGACTCTTAAGAAACAGGCTGGCCACTTCTCCGGCACTGCGGGGATTGATGGCATAGACGGCAGAATGGATCTTG
>Ga0208826_1002598_pt1 | contig 13273 bp, 9 predicted proteins | sample AD_UKC115_MetaG_FD_184451 | JGI IMG/M metagenome (GOLD analysis project Ga0208826, IMG submission 184451) | Active sludge microbial communities of municipal wastewater-treating anaerobic digesters from Hong Kong - AD_UKC115_MetaG (SPAdes)... | ecosystem: Engineered > Bioreactor > Anaerobic >...
GTTACGGAAACTAACCCACAAATAGAAGTCTGGCATGGAAAAAAATACAGCAAGGAAGAAGCATCTAAAATTTCTGGAATAGATACTGTTTATTGGGTTGATGATTTTGATACTATTCTTGACAAGATTGCATTACAAGTTGATAATATATATATCAATCTTCATGAACATTCAAGAGCAGCTATTGAAATCCAGAGTAGAGATTATCGCATGCTTAAGAATTTAAAAAATCGATTCCCAATACATAAATATCATAGACTGGCTCCGCTAATACATTCACTTAGAATGATTAAGGATCCTATAGAAGTGGAACTTATAAAAAAAGCCTGTGATATAACTGAAAGTGCATTCAGAAGAATTTTAAAATTTTTAAAGCCTGGTATAACTGAATATGAAGTGGAAGCAGAGTTTGCACATGAATTTATTAGAAACAAAGCTAAATTTGCCTATAATCCTATTATTGCAAGTGGAGAAGGTGCCTGTGTATTGCATTATGAAAAAAATGATGAAGTTTGCCAGGATGGACATCTTTTACTTCTTGATGTTGGGGCATCTTTTGCATACTATAACGCTGATATGTCAAGAACAATTCCAGTTAATGGTCATTTTACCGATAGACAGAAAAAAGTTTATCAATCAGTTCTCAATGTCCTGAAACTAACCAGAAAAGAACTTGTACCTGGTAAAAAGATCAAAGATATACAGAGCTTTGCTGAAGATACTATAAAAGAAGAACTTATTAAATTAGGGCTAATTAGCTCAGAACAACTTAAAAATAAGGATGAAACTCGACAAGTGGTTAAAAAGTATTTTCCTCATGGAGTTTCTCACCTTTTAGGTCTGGATGTCCACGATGTTGGTGATAGTTCTGAAATATTAAAACCTGGTATGCTTTTTACTTGTGAACCTGGTATATATATTAAAGAAGAAAGTTTAGGTGTAAGATTAGAAAACAATATATTACTTACTGAAAGTGGTAATATAGATCTAATGAGTTCAATTCCTATAGAAATTGATGAAATTGAACAAATTATGAATAGGTAAAAAGCCTTAAAAAGATTATCTTATCTTTTTTCTTATTTCTATATTATTTAAAGGTTATGGTTCAAGTAATAAAGCCAAGCTACAACAGATAAAAAGGATCTAAAATATGGATGACCAAACACAAAAGAACTTAAAAAATATGATTGAAAAACAAATTGTTTCGCGAGGTGTTGTAAATCCAAAAATTTTAGAGTTAATGAGTTCTATAGATAGAAGTCTTTTTATTCCCAAATCTCACTCTGATATAAGCTATGAAGACACTCCAGTTCCAATTGGTTTTGGGCAAACTATTTCTCAACCTTATATTGTAGCTTTGATGACAGATCTGTTAAACCTGACTGGAAATGAAAAAGTTCTTGAGATAGGAACAGGCTCTGGTTATCAGACGGCTATCATAGCAAATATGGCAAAAGAAGTCTATACTATTGAACGAATTGTTGAACTTTTGGAAAGGGCAAAAAGTATATTATCAAAATTTTCATACAAAAACATTCATTTTATTCATAAAAATGGGTATAATGGTTTACCTGCATATGCTCCTTTTGATAGAATACTTTTAACTGCTGCTCCAAGAAAGATTCCAGATGTATTGCTTGAGCAATTAAGCGAAGAAGGTATACTCGTTGGACCTGAAGGTGACTATATCCAGACGCTTGTAAAAATAACGCGTAAATCTGACAAATTTTTAAGGGAAGAAATAACTTCTGTTAGATTTGTGCCATTAATTTCTGAAGAATAGCAACCTTACAAAACAAAGCTGCTATTCTTCAACAAAAAGTACCCTGTATTATTTCTTATAAATCGAAATCGGAGAAGCTTGATTTGTTGGCATGACTGTAACTTCTGCTATTTGAACATGCGGTTTTGTGTCCGCCACAAAGTAAATAATTTCTGCTATATCATTACCACTTAAAGCTTCAATCCCCTGGTAAACTTTTTCAGCTCTTTTTATGTCGTTGTGAAATCTTACAATACTAAAGTTAGTTTCAACAAGCCCTGGTTGAATATTTGTTACTTTTATAGGAGTATCAACAAGTTCGATACGAAGTCCATCTGAGATGAATTTTACAGCTGCTTTTGTAGCACAATAAACTACTCCATTTTCATAAACCTGAGTTCCAGCTATTGAACCAATGTTAATAATGTGACCCTTATTTCTGGCTCTCATCTTTTGAACAACAAATCTCGACATATAAAGTAGTCCTTTGATGTTAGTATCTATCATGGTATCCCAGTCTGTCCTATCACCTTCCCATATTTTTTCCAGGCCAAGAGCAAGACCAGCATTATTGATAAGAATATCAACATCATTCCAGAAATCTGGTAACTGACTGAATAATTTGTCTATAGCTTGATAATCTCTAACATCAAGTGAATATACATCAACCCTTATACCATAGTCTTTTTCCCATTTCGCAGCTTCTTTTTTTAACTTTTCTATATTTCTCGAAAGCAGCAAAAGATTGTTTCCTTTTTCTGCAAATAAGCTGGCACATGAAAACCCTATCCCACTTGAGGCTCCAGTGATGATGATTTTTTCATTTTTCATACTAACCTCCAAAATAATATTCTTAAAAAACTATAAATAACTTATAATATTTGAAAAAAATTGCATAATCACATTAAACAAGAAAGCAGGAGAATAGAATAAAGCTTATATTATGAACAAAAAACAAAAAAGAGTATTGCATTCATATCCTATTTTTTTGTATTTTATCAGATCCATGTTGAAATAAACGAAGTTTCAGTACATTTATAGCTGCTTCAAGAACTATAGATTTCGACATTTTTGACTTTCCTTCCTTTCTATCAAGAAACAATATTGGATACTCAACATATTTGAATCCATTGCAGATGGCTCGATATTTCATTTCTATTTGAAAGGAATAACCTGATGAAAATATTGAGTTTAAATCTATACTTTCAAGAACTTCTCTTTTCCATAAGTTATAACCACCGGTAAAATCCTTAACATTTTTTCCGAGCACAATTCTCGCATATAATGAGCCACCTTTTGATATTACTTTTCGAATTATGCCCCAACCTTCGACACCACCATTACTTATGTATCTTGAGGCTATAATAAAATCATAACTTGAAAGCAACTTTAACATTTCTGGCAAATAAACTGGATTATGAGAAAAATCTGCATCCATCTGGCAGAAGTAGCTATAATCCCTGTCTAGACCCCAGTTAAATCCTGCAACATAAGCTTTCCCAAGCCCTTCCTTTTTTTTTCGTTTTATTAGAAATAGATATGAAAATTTTTCCATCATATTTTCAACAATTTCTGATGTTCCATCAGGTGAATTATCATCTACAACAAGAATCGATAAAGGATGATCTTTACAATTTCTAAAAACACTGGTTATTATTCCTTCAATATTCTCTTTCTCATTATAAGTAGGTATTATTACAAGTATTTTTTCCATTTTTTATCCTTGATTATATACTACAGTCAAAAGTCTAAAGTCTATTTTTTCCTTATTTGTCATTACTTAATTTCGGAGAACCTACTTGAATAAACTATGATATATTGCTACCTATTATTTTACTAAAAACATTCTTAACTCACTTTTAAATTATAGTTTATTTATATAGCTTTATATCCTAAAATACGAAAGAAAGATTTAATCCTATTCCTCGAGGTATTTGAAGCTCAAGAGGCTTTCGATAACCAACCCAGAAAACATCTTCACATATTTCAAATGCCATATCAAGAAAATTATATAAAACAAGTGAAACATTCCACTCCATATTAAAAAGTTCAAAACTACCAGAGAGACTAAAGTTAAACTCCCATATGCAGTCTTCTCTTCTACCAAATTCCCCGGTAAAAGGATTATCACCTGGAACATTATGATTATATATTATTACATATTCACCTGGAATCTCCTGAGTTAGTAAAGCTGAAAATGGCTGTCCATCTCTATATTTTATAGTCAATCCTATCCATAGATCAGAAAATAATCTTTGTGCAAAGTAAAGTTTAAAAACATATGATCTATCGGAAATCATACGACCAAAACCAGTTAAAAAAAGATTGGGATCTGCCAAATTTTCACTTATGGTTCCTATCTCATCCTCAACTATTCCATTCCCTATAGCTGTAATTCCAACGACCATATAAGCCCAAAAGCTCATCTGGAAAATTGTATCTTTACTGCTTTTACCAACTGTAAACACAACACCAGCATAAAATGGATTTCTAAAAAATTCAGGTATATTTGAATATATATCGGAAGATACAAGATTGTTGGAAATGTAATATTCTAAAGCTTCTTCATAATTTGTCAGCACATAACCAATATCAGGATCAGAAATATAATAAACATCTTCACCAGAGCTATTTATCGTGCTGGTGTAACTATTAGCATTTTTTGCTCTAATCCAGAAAAGATTTTGGAAGGTTCGCAACTGGCTGTCTATCTGAAAATAAAATCCACCAGACGATTTGTACTGAAAATTAAATCTTAAATAAAAGTAGTATGGTTGCTTCAAAGAGTCAACTATATCATCACATTGACCAGATGTATTGAATAGCAGTTCATTCGCTTCGTTATAATATGATCCATAAAGAAATGTAGAGCTCAATATTTTTGCCACTGAGGAATCAATCCGTACAGAGTTTTTGCCAAAATCCAGATCCATAGAAATATATTTTGAAGGAGAAAAATTAAGTTTGGAACTAAAATCAAAAGAAAAAAATATCAAATTTTTTTCTATTTCTTCAAACAAAATAAGAGAAGAAAATAGTAATAAACCTTCAAGTTTGTAGCTAAAAAGCCCTTTTTCAACTGAATAGGTTAAACCAAAATCACCATTTGAAATCAACCAGGAGCAGTCAGATGATTTAAAAATAATTTTACCTATATAGTCATCGTAATAGAGCAAATTTACAGTATATGTATCCTTTGCAGATTCAAAATATGAAAAATTTGAAATAAAATTTGAATAAAAATATAGATTGTCTGAAACATTGTATAAGCTATCTAAAGCAATCTCAAGATTATGCATGATCCCATCTGGATAGTATGAATAAAGTGATTCACCATCAGGTGATGTTATTTCATTTGAATAAGAAGAAGAAGTTTGAAAATTATGAGCTAAAGAGGTGTTTTCATAATTTAGTTGAAATTTTACTGAATCATCTTCCATAGAGTAATTTGATAAGGCAAAAAAATTTATTCCAATAGAAAATGAGGTATCATATAACTCTGCAGTTTCAGACGATGAATAATAAAATTCACTTCCATAGTTGTCCCTGTATTGATGAAAGAATGTAAAAAAAAGATTGATATTCTGGCTTATCCCGAACTCCCACAATGTTTGTAACTTATAAAAGAATTCAGGAGTCACATTATATAATGCATTATGCGAGCTATCACGGTAATAACTCAAAAAAGTTTTTTCACCTATATCAAAGGTAAAAATTCCCTTTATAAATGATAAATTACCCATATTTTCTTCATAATATGTTAATAAAAAACCATATAGATATCTTAAATATCTTCTATCTTCAAGAGCTACAGGATCTCTAGCCAGTGAACTTAAATGCCTGGCAAAAAAAAAGACAATATCTTCTGTATAAGGTATAGGTCCTCCTATATTTCCAATAGACCCGTAAGTGTTAAAATAAAAACCATAAGGCAGAGTCATCTGTCCGTAAATTATAGATTTAAACGGATCAAAAGAAAGATCTGTCAGGGATATTCGAAAATCATATAATGGAGTGCCGGTAAAGTACAAAGAATTTATGTAAAATCCATCTAAATAATATTTATTCCATTGATGATTATTTCCATAAAAGGAAAAATACAATTGCTCGTTTATTCCATATAAGCCTGTTCCCGAAGTGAAAATAAATGATGCTGGATAAATAGATTCTATATAATCTGCAAGAGTTGTTAAAATTGGGTTATTGAATGCACTTTGAGAAAAATAATCCTGAGAGAAAGATTTTACAGGAAGAAAAAAAATTAAAAATAATAATAACGATACAAATAAAATAAAAAATGTGATAATTTGCTGGTAATATTTGTTGCTAAATTTCATTTTTTTCCTTTTTTAAACCAGGATAAATAAAATTACTATTTGAAAAATCTATAAACCAATAAACATGCACTAATTATCAAGTTGTGTTAGATGATTGTCTTCGAGTTTGTAATGCTTACCACAGGAATGACATATAAATATTGCATCTCCATCATTTTTATTTTTCAAGGTGTTTCCACAATAGCATACCCACCCTATTTGCTTTGCTGGAACTCCAGCCATAAGAGCATAGGATGGAACATCTTTTGTTACAACAGCTCCTGCTGCAATAAATGCATATTCACCTATAGTGGTTCCGCAAACTATAGTAGCATTAGCACCAATAGATGCCCCTTTTTTAACTATTGTTTTTTTATATTCATTTTTTCTTTCAATAAACGCTCTCGGATTTATAACATTTGTGAAAACCATAGATGGACCACAAAATACATCATCTTCAATAATAACATCATCATAAACTGAAATATTGTTCTGAATTTTAACATTGTTACCTATAACAGCTCTGGAGCTAACATTGACATTTTGCCCAAGAGAGCATCTCTTGCCGATTTTAGCTCCACTCATAATATGTGAAAAGTGCCAGATCTTAGTACCTTCTCCAATAATTGCCCCCTCATCAACATATGATGATTTATGTAAAAAAAATATTTGAGAAGTTGAAGGATTTGTTATTTTTATTAGTTCATCCATCGGATGTGACCTCACTTTTTTTATATTTAACATAATTATTTTTAAATTAAACAAAAATTAATTAAAAATGACCTGACTATGAAAATTTGAGAAATTTTCTACAATCATAATTTATTCAGTTGATTTTTTTTTAGTTTTAAGATACTTTAAATATGAATCTGGAGGTATGTGATGAAGAGATTACTTACTGGAAATGAAGCCATAGCAGAGGGGGCCTGGGAAGCTGGCTGCACGGTAGCAAGTGCATATCCCGGAACTCCAAGTACAGAGATTCTTGAATACTTCGCTAATTTACCAGATATTTATGCAGAATGGGCTCCAAATGAAAAAGTTGCCCTTGAGGTAGCATCAGGTGCATCTATAGCTGGAGCAAGATCTATTACGACAATGAAACATGTCGGATTAAATGTAGCAGCTGACCCTCTATTTACTATGGCATATGAGGGAGTCAATGGAGGTTTCGTCGTTGTATCAGCCGATGATCCTGGCATGCATTCCTCTCAAAACGAACAGGATAATCGTTTTTATGCTATCCATGCAAAAGTTGTCTGTATAGAACCTTCTGATTCCTCCGAATGTCTTTTATTCACAAAAAAAGCTTTCGAATTATCTGAAAAATTCGACACAGTTGTTCTTCTTAGATCCACGACAAGGGTGTCGCACTCAAAATCGATTGTTGAAATTGGCAAAAGAGAAACAGTAAATTTTAAACCCTATGTTAAAGATCAACAAAAATATATTATGGTTCCCGCAAATGCAAAAAAAATGCATCCTCAAGTTGAGAAAAGACTTGAAGCCGTTGAAGAATATAGTTATTCCTCTGAACTCAATAAGATAGAATACAACCTGAATAATAGATTTAAAGGTGAAAAAACTGGAGTCATTACAAGTGGGATAAGTTATCAGTATGCGAAAGAAATACTTGGTGATTCTGTAAGTTACCTGAAACTTGGTATAACCTACCCCCTTTGCAAAAGACTTGTCAAAGAGTTTGCATCACATTTTGAAAAGATTTATGTTATTGAAGAAAACGATCCCTTCCTGGAATTACAGATTAAAGCCATGGGGATAAACTGCATTGGAAAAGAAATTATACCAATATGTGATGAACTAAATCCAGATATCATTCGAAAGGCTTTTAATCTTGAAAAAGAGGATAAATCACAGAGTATACAACTTGATCTTGCGATCCCTGGTAGACCTCCGGTTTTATGTGCTGGATGTCCTCATAGAGGGATTTTTTATGAGCTTTCGAAGAAGAAAAAAGCAATAATTACAGGTGATATTGGCTGTTATACTCTTGGTATGATGCCTCCACTAAATGCTATGGATACAGTTATATGTATGGGAGCGTCTATTTCTGCTGGTATTGGTATGCAAAAGGTAATAGACCTTGAGGGAAGAGATCAAAAAGTTTTTGCAGTCATTGGAGATTCAACATTCTATCACTCCGGTATAACTGGTCTTATTGAAGCCATTTACAACAATATTCATATTGCCATAGTGATACTTGATAATAGAATCACAGCGATGACAGGACATCAGGATAACCCAGGAACAGGTAAAACTTTGATGGGAAAAGAAGCGCCAATCGTTGATTTTGTTGAGTTATGCAAATCAATAGGTGTAAAAGAAAATAATATTAGAGTTGTATCCCCATACAACCTTCAGGAAACAAGAGAAGCAGTTGATACAGCCATGAATACAGATGATATCTTTGTTATAGTTGCAAAACAACCATGTGCACTTATTAAAGAAGAGATAAAAAGACGAAAGAAGGCTTATTATCAAATAGATCCTGAAAAATGCAAAAGATGCAAATCCTGCATTAGAACAGGATGTCCAGCGATATCATTTGAAAATAATATAATGAAGATAGATCCGTCAAGCTGTATAGCATGCAGTGTTTGCAGTCAGTTATGCAAATATGGTGCAATGTCACTGATAGAAAATGCATAAGTAGATAGTATCTATGAAGATATAGTGATAATAGTCAGAAGATATTGATATTGTATTTCAATAGAACCTTAAATAACAAGCTAATAGAAGTACATTTTGTTGTTTATTATTAGTTTAATAATAGCAGGAGAAATAAATGTCAAATGAAATAAAAAATGTTCTTATAGTTGGTGTCGGAGGACAGGGTACAATACTTGCCGCTAAGATTCTAAGTGAGGGGCTTGTGTTTGCAGGATTTGATGTCAAAATGTCTGAAATTCACGGAATGGCTCAAAGAGGTGGTTCCGTTTCAACTCAAATAAGGTATGGTGAAAAAGTTTATTCCCCTCTGATTTCAGAAAAAACAGCAGATGTTATTCTTTCATTTGAGAAAATCGAAGCAGCTAGATGGCTTAATTATCTTAAACCAGAAGGCTATCTTATAATAAACGACTATGAGATATTCCCGGTTCCTGTACTTATTGGGAGTCAAACATATCCTTCAGATATAGATAAAAAGATTAAAGAAAAAGTTAAAAATTGTTTCGTTATCGATGCATTTTCTGAAGCAAAAAAACTTGGAAATACGAAAGTTCAAAATACTCTTTTGCTGGCAGTTGTGATAAAGAAGCTTGGACTTGAGAAAATAGATTGGGAAACTGTTTTAAGATCGCAACTTTCAGAAAAAATAGCTGAATTAAATATTAAAGCGTTTCAAAGAGGAATACAACTTGCATAGAGTTGTTTACCCGTAAATAAAACAAGATAGGCTCTTCACAACTACAACAAAAAAGCGAATAGTGATAAATATTGCAATTCTATCTTTATGCTGTATAGTTAGTGATTAAATTTTGTAAAATTTCTTTATATTATCGCAAACATATTCAACTTCTTTTTCAGTTAGTTCTGGAAAAATAGGCAAAGCTAAAATGCTTTCAGCTATTTTTTCTGAAACAGGAAAATCACCTTTTTTATACCCAAGGTAACTGAAACATTTCTGAAGATGAAGTGGAAGTGGATAATATATAGAGGTTCCGATCCCTTTCTCTTTTAAAAACTCAACAAGCTTATCTCTATCTTTCACTATAATATTATATACATAAAATACTGGTTTATTTATAGGAATAATTTCTGGTAATTTTATATACCCTTTTTCAATAAGATTTGATAAAAGAGAATCGTATAGTTCTGCAATTCTTTTCCTGGCAGCTATTGCCTCTTCAATATTCTTAATTTTCACCAGTAAGATAGCTGCTTGAATAGTATCAAGCCTGGAGTTATATCCAATATAATCGTGAAAGTACTTCTTTGAACTTCCATGTATTCTATATGCGTTAGCCTTTGAAGCAAGTTCATCATTATTTGTAACAATCATACCTGCATCTCCAAAAGCGCCAAGAGTTTTTGTAGGGAAAAAACTGTATATTCCAAAGTCTCCAATAGTTCCTGCATCAAGATATTTTTCCTGATCGCCAATCCTGATCCTCTGTTTCATGCCAAATGCTTCAGCAGCATCTTCTAATATCTTAAGATTATATGAGCTTGCAAACTCTTTGTATTCGGTCATATTTACCATTTGAGAAAAAAGATGAACCGGAATTATGCCTGCAGTCTTTTTTGTTACTCTTCTTTCAGCATCATTAAAATCCATGCATAGAGTTTTTTCATCAATATCTACAAATACAGGTTTTCCACCAAGTCTTGCGATGCACGATGCTGAAGCAAAGAATGTAAATGCTGGAGTAAGAACTTCTGTTCCACCACAAAAACCCAGAATATCGCTGCATATAACAAGGGCATCACTGCCAGATGCAACAGATATAGCATGCTTTGCTCCTGTAAACTTTTCGATTTCTTCTTCAAGCATTTTTACTTCTTCACCAAGGATAAAGTTTCCTTTCTGCATAACCGATTGAACAGCCTCATCAAAGAGTTCTTTATTGTTTTCATATTCTCTAACCGGTGTATAAAATGGTACATTCATCCTTTACACTCCTTTTATAAATAATCAAAATTTTTTTATATTATTTTGCCTTTCTTTTAGCATCTCGTTTTCAAAAAATATATTTTCGATATTTAAAATTAGATCCATCCAGCATATTATCTTCTTGCTATTCTCAAGGTGGTATTGGACTATTACAGGTTAGACTCTTACCTATTGATACCATTGAAAGCTTGAAATCGAAAGTCGAGAAAAAGTATTTTTATTATTACAGCCAAAAATCTAAAGCTAAAAGTGAGAAAAAATAAATAAAAAATAACTTCAATAATTTATTGACTTTAGCTTAGAATCTTTCAAACTTTTAAAGGTTATCTTTTTATCTGCAAGATTTACAAATATCTCAGAAACTTGAATCTCCATATTTTTTTGTATTAATGTTGAAGGACCTGAAAAAGTTATATTATTTTTTTGCGATTCAAATACAGCGTAAGTACCAAGTATAAAAACAAGGTTGTCACTTTTGCTTTCATCTTCTCCAGAGTTCAAGATAAGCTTAACATTATCCTTAAATACATAAGTATCTGTATCAAGATATAACTCAAGAAGATCTGACTTAATGAAATATTTATCCTCGAAATTTCGTATCTTTGGTTCGCCTTCGAAGATTCCGTAGTTATTTGCTCTCTCAATCTTTCCCTTATCCGCCTGAACAACCAGTAATAGATATTTTCTATTGAGTATCTTCTCTATCGATTCATATTGATAAACAAAGAGATTCCCTTCAAGTATATAGATGTCAGTTTTATTCCCTGTATACTTTGCCTTATCAGATTTAGTTTCTATAAGATTTTCATAATCGACAATATTTGAGTTTCCTTCGACTATTCCAGCTGAATCCTCGGTATTGAAAGTTCCTTTATTCCCCTGAATATCATACTTTCTAAAATTTAAGAACAGATCTTTGGAAGATAAAAAATAATTACCAATATTCGGAGATTTCCCGGATAAAAATCCCATATTATTAAATTCAAATTCAGGCTTAAACTGCCTTAAGAAAAATGGTTTAGAACTTGAAGCTATCTTTTCTTTATCAAAAAATTCAAGCAGATCACCTTTGATAAATATCTTTGCTGAAAAATCATACAGTGCTGCATTTTTTTCAATTTTGCTATATTTTCCCTGATTGTATTCGATAAAATTTCCCTCAAAAAGCAGTTCATTTTTATCTTTTTTATCCTTAATATAACCATATCCGTTGTAACATTTATATATTGCCTCTTTCTTATTTACAAGGACTATCCTATCTCCTTTAGAATAAAAAAGAGAGATTACTTCATTATCAATATTTTTTTCATATTTGAGATACCCTTTATTGGTTTCAATGTATTGATTTTTGCTATTATCTTTGAGTTTTTCTTCTTCAAAAAATACTCTTGTTCCAGAAAAGTAATTTGTCTCATTTCCCGAGATATAAAAACCATCTCCACTTTGCAAACTAAAACTTCTCTTATTACCATCTATAAAATTTATTTTTTTCCCTTTAGTATAGAATAATAAAGGGATTCTGTCTATTTTGTTATATTTCATGTAACCATTTAATATATCAATACTGGTATCAGGAAGATTATTTGTTTTATTTTTATCCACATTTTGTTTTGTTTTAGGATTTACTTCTGTTATATTTTCATTTCTTGCTATATCAACCTCATCACCTTTGATGTCAAGCATATCAGAAACAATTATTACATTTTGAACCATATTTATTTTATTTTCATTTAAATAAAAATATGCATTTTCACAATTTCCCGATAGATTAACAAATTCATCTACTTTTTTATCTTCTAAAATTCCAGTTTTATTTAAGATCACAACATTTCCCGTAAAAGATGCAACATTATTTTGAACAACAAAAAAATCAGATTCGATTTCAAAACCATCCTTAATGACAAGTACCCTATGATCACTTTTCAAAATATTTGCTGCAAAATCGCAAAATAGAAGTTCTCCTTTTATGCTTATATTCTGGAAAAAATCATTTATCTCAGCATTATGACTCAAATAAAAGGATTGCATATTTGCCATATCGAAAGTATAAACCAGATCTGAGACTATATGATACTGTTTTTTCTTCGCAGTATATACATCTATAACGACATTTTCAAGTTTGAGATAATTACTCTGATTATATTGGTAAAGCTTATCATAGGTAATTTCAATATCCTGATTTGAACTATTTTCAGTTCTAGAAAAACCTTTTTCCATAATTATATCAGGTAAACTTCCATTATGCTCTAATGCTGTAATATCGTATTTTAGAGAATAATCATTTTTTCGATTTTTATTAAAAGCCAGGATCGCAATTAAAGCAAATAATAAAACTAATGCCAAAAGAAAAATAAACTTAAGTTTTTTTGATAAATGTATATTTTTTAATTTAAAAAATTTCATTAATTTAAATGATTTTCTTATTTTCCAGATCCTTTCAAATTTTTGCTCTAAATTTTGAATTTTCTTAATATAATTTTTTATGATCCTTTTCTTCTTCTTTAATGACCCAGCAGTTTATCATCCATTTCAAGCGTGGAGAAGTTCTTTAAGGGTAAA
>Ga0208826_1002600_pt1 | contig 13273 bp, 9 predicted proteins | sample AD_UKC115_MetaG_FD_184451 | JGI IMG/M metagenome (GOLD analysis project Ga0208826, IMG submission 184451) | Active sludge microbial communities of municipal wastewater-treating anaerobic digesters from Hong Kong - AD_UKC115_MetaG (SPAdes)... | ecosystem: Engineered > Bioreactor > Anaerobic >...
CCTGGCGGCACACTGACCCAGCTATCCGGCGCATCGGAGAAGAAAATGATGTCCTTGGCTGTATCAAAGATGCCCAGCGAAGAGCGGCAATGCCACAGTGTCTTCCACCCAATCTCCTCGGTCCCGGCAAGCGATATCTGAATATCGATATAACGCTCATGCGCTTCGAGCCGCGCCGCCTGACGGCCTTTTCCTGTGCCTTCGCTGAGAATAAGAAACACGTTCTGGCCGTCAATTTCATAATGCCCATCGGGCATGGAGCTAACATCCATGCGACGCAGGGCATCGACCACGAGATCGAAGCGCGAGTTCAGCGCGGCATAGCGGGGCAGTGCTTCGAGCAGATCGAGAATCATTCCATAAGATCCATGATGAAAATAGCCGCAATTCAGGTTCCCTCAGGCAGGAGGATCTATTGAATAGCCGGCATTTTATAGACATCATACTTCATTTCGTTCTCATAAATCTGCTTCCACATATCGCCCAGCAAATCTTTAAGAACGCCGCCAGTGGCGTTATCAAACTCAATGGGCACGGGTTTCATGTGCAGCAGCCGATGAATGCAACGATGCTGGTGCACATTGGTTTCCTGGAACAGCGAGCGCTCCAACTTATTGTAATCGCGCTCACGGATGAAGTTCGCATTGACGGCGGTGACATGGAAGATTTCATAGATTGGCGTGCGCCCGCCGCCGATCTTCGGCACGAGGCGCTGGGCGATAATGCCGCGCAAGGCCTGTGACAGGTGCAGGTAGAAGTCATCTTCGGTCATGCGCCCATCGCTGACGATCATATTGGCAAAGCGCGCAATGGCTGGCAAAGCATTGAGCGCGTGAATCGTGCAGAACGTCAAAATACCTGTTTCCGAGGCTTCGAGGGCGGCACGGGCGGTCAGAACATCGCGAACTTCGCCCAGCAGATAGGCATTGGGGTTTTTGCGCAATGCGTATTTAAGGGCTGCATCAAAGTCCTTGACGTCGCGCCCGATTTCGCGTTGCTCGATGATGCAGCGGCGGCGCTTGTAGATATATTCCACCGGATTTTCCGTGGTCAGGATCTTGCCCTGACGCTGGGCGTTAATGTAGTCCAGCATTGAGGCGATAGTGGTCGTCTTGCCGGAGCCTGTTTCTCCGGCCACAATGACGAGTCCGCGGTCATGCGAAGCGAGTTTGACCAGATGATTTACCTCAATGCCGAGGTCTTCCATGGCCGGGATCTCATGGCGCAAATAGCGCATCGTCAGGCTGAGTTTGCCGCCATTGGTATAGCCAATGTTGACGCGGCCGGAGGCCTTGTCGAAGTTCAACGAAAAGTCAACATCCCAGACTTCCTCGAAGATTTTGCGTTGTGTGGCGGGAAGGGTGGCCAGGACGGATTCAATGTCCTCGCGCTGGACAATGATTTCCTTGCCGTCTTTTGGGACCGGAATGAGCTTGCCATCGAGCCGCACGCACGCGGGCTGGCCTTCCAGGAGGTGAATGTCGGAGCCGCCGCGGGAATCAACCAGATTGACCAGTTGAGAAAGCAACTTCATTGTGAATCCCCTTCCAAGCGCTGAAAAGATGCAACCGCCGCAAAGGCGGATTCAATCGCAACCGGCTGGAAAATGGGTGTTCTGCGCGTGTATGGTGCGGACCGGGGGAGTTGAACCCCCACGCCTTGCGGCACAAGATCCTAAGTCTTGCGTGTCTGCCAATTCCACCAGGCCCGCATTGTCGCGGAACTACTTTGTTCGCGGGGGCCTGAATCTGTCAATTGTGATTATGCGCGAGGGGCGGTATAGTTTCTCTTTGCATAGGTCGGCTTTGCAAGCCGACGCCTGTAGCGTCGAAGACCCAACCTACTGCCGAGGAGCTATTTACTGTGGATGAGACATTGAAAATTACCTGCCCATGCTGCAAGACGGTGCTGATTGTCAATCGCAAGGGGGCGATTTTGGAAGAACGCAAGCCCATTCTTGATGAAAGCGAATCCACGGGCGACCGGTTTGAGGACGCCATCAAAAAAGCCAAATCGTCCAAGGAAATTGCCGAGGCGAAATTTCGCGAAGCGCAGCAGAAGGAAAAAGATCGTATGGCGCGGCTGGAATCCATGTTCAATGACGGAATGAAACGCGTAAAGGAAAGCGGCGAACCGGTGGAAAAGCCCAAGCGCGAGTTTGATTTGGATTAATGGGAGGGCAAGGGAACTAAGCGACCTAAGGGACCTAATTGACCAAAGGGACCTGAGCGACGTTGGACAAATATGCGTGGACAGGCCACCATTCATGTTCCTGATGGATTTCTCCGTTTGGCGCAATCATAATGTCTGATCGGAATCCTTCCCATCAGGGAGATTGGTCTATGCGTTGGTTCTTCTTTGCATGCGCGTTACTGCTGCCTGCCTGGCTCATGGCGGCCCCCTCTCCGTCTTATAGAACCATCACTGAGCCATTCTTTGTCAATCCTCCCTGGTGGACGCTGGATAAATCCGACACCAGCGAAACCATCCGGCGCGCCTATGATTCCGCTGGCGCGCAAGGCAGCCGCTTTGCCTGGGGCGGGTATGACGCCGGAACTGCCAATGCCGTGGCGATCGATAACCAGACGCTGGCGCCCGAGCCACGACGTTCGCAACTGAATTTCAATATGGCTGCAAGCGTCGCGGGCAGCTATGCCTATACGCGCTTTGATACATCCACTACCGATTTCGCCAGCGGCGCAACCAATGCCAGTGTGGTCGCCAATGCCTCGGCGCCTGAGGCTGCCATTGAACTGGATGTCACGCTTGGCAATGGCGAGCAAGTGGCGGTGCTCATTCGCGACAACAATTCGTGGTGGTGCTCGGATGCCATGTCATTCCCATTGGTTGCTGCGGGGCAAAGCGCACAAACGCTGCGCTATTCCTTTGCCGGAACGGCCAAGGTCGAATGGAAGGCCGTAAGCAATTTCAACGACATGGACCAGGTGGACAATGGTGGCGAGACTTCATTGGAATTTGGTGCCAGCGGCACGCCGAACCTGGGCGCGATTCAGGGCATGGGTCTTTATATCGTAAGCGGCACAGGGGCTTCGGCTGCGATTGGCGAAATGCGACTGCTGGCGCCTGATCCCGCGCCTGTCACAGGCGATGAGGTGAAGATGCGCCTGTGCGCCCCTGCCTGGCGCAATATCGGCGGGCAAGATCCCGGCGAAGTGGCCAAGAAATTCACCGTCATTTTTGGCCATCTTGATCCGGCTCCTTTTCATGCGGGAAATCCGCAGACCAAGTGCTTTAAGTATTATCTAGGCCCTTATGTAAGCAAGGCCGTGCGCGATTCGCTTCCGCGCGAAGCGCTGGCCAGCGACTCCACGGGTGGTTTCGTCAAGGCTAAGGATTGGGAGAACTGGCTGATTGTGCCGGATAATCCCAAGTGGATTGAATACCATGTGGGCGTGGTGACCAACTTTCTCAAAGCGCATCCCGAATGGGATGGCATTTTCGAGGACAGCATGGGCACCGCGCCCGTTGAAGGCGGCTATTTGCTGACCGATCCGATCAATCCTAATACAGGAAAAGTGTATACAAAGTCCGACTGGCTCGCGGCGGAGCAGGTCATGCTCGATGCCGTGCGAAAGGCCCTGCCCGCCGGCAAGCAGCTGACCATGAACGGGCTGGCGCAGTGCACGCGTTATTGGACCACACCTGAGTCGGATAGTCCGCGGGCTTTGCTGCCTTATGTCGATGGAGCGATGGCGGAATTAACTTGGCGTTCACCCACGGCTGGTCTGTCGGCATGGCCCTCGTTGTCGGATTGGAACAAGACCATTAGCATGATTGGCGATGTGCAGGCGCGCGGCATGATGGGGTTCTGGTGGACGAAGATGTGGGGCGATGGCAACACCTCCAACAATGAACCCAATGCCAGTGTGCTGGTTCCGCAATGGCGGCGCTTTACGCTGGCCTCTGTGCTGCTAGCGGCGGGATCAAAGACGCATTACAACTTCGATACGATGAAGAACGATAATAATGCCGCTGAAATGTTTGCCGAATATTATGCGCCGCTGGGCGCCGCCACGGGAACAATGACGCCGTTGAACATGGCCAATGTCTATGGCCGTCCTTTCACCGGCGGCATTGTGCTGGTAAACCCCAACACCACCGATGCAGCCAATGTGACGATCCCCTGGACGGCATGGAAAGGGAAAACGCTGGTTGCGGCGGGGGAAGGAAAATCCTATACTGAACCGTTTACGATCCCGGCCCATACGGGGATGATCCTGACGGGTCAATCCACCGCGGCCCGGAACTGGAATGCTTATTCCGAGTAATACGGTCGATGACGCTGCAGACCTATATTTATAAGAACATCCTGCGCAACAAGCGGCGCACGGCGCTCACGGTGTTGAGCATTGGCTTCTCACTGTTTCTTCTGATTGTCCTCTATACATTTCTGGATTTGCTGCTGAATCCGCCCATGACCGAGCAATCGGCGCTGCGCCTGGCGGTAAAGCGCTCGACATCATTGGCTGACCAAATGCCAATGGCTTACATTGAGAAGGTGCGTAAAGTTCCGCATGTAAAGCAAGCCATTCCGTTGCAATGGTTTAATGGCGTTTATAAGGAGCCAAAGAACTTCTTCGCGAATTTTGCCAGCGACGACACGGTTTTTTCCATGTTCCCCGAATTACAAATCAGCGAGCACGACAAGCAGGCCTTTGCGCGCGAAAAAACAGGCGCCATTGTCGGCGAGGGCCTGATGAGCCGCTTCAACTGGAAAGTGGGCGACCGCGTGACGCTGCTTGGGACGATATTTCCTGTCAATTTGGAGTTCCTGATCGTTGGCACCTACAATCATGAAATGGATAAAAACAATTTCTATTTTCACTATGATTACCTGAATGAATCACTGGGTTCGCCCAACCAGGTGGGGGCCATTTGGGTGATGACTGATGCAATGGAAAACGTGCCGCAGGTGGCCGAGAACATTGATGCGCTATTCCGCAACAGCCCCGCCGAGACGAAGACCGATACGGAGAAGGCGTTTGTGCTGGGCTTTGTCTCGATGCTGGGCAATGTGCGTGTGATGGTCGGCTCAATCATGATGGTGGTTGTGTTCACCATGCTGCTGGTCGCGGCCAGCACCATGGCCATGACCATCCGCGAACGGTTGCGCGAGATTGCAATTCTCAAGGCCATTGGCTATACGCGCAATGGCATTCTCTACCTCATCCTGGGGGAGAGCACGCTCATCGGCTTCCTGGGATTTTTGACAGGCAGCGCATTGGCATGGTCGCTGAACCTGATCGACTTGTACAAACTCACGCAAGGCTTCATTCAGGTGTTCAAACCTGGCGCGCAGATCTATCTGATATGCCTGGCAGTGGGAGTGGGAATTGGCCTGATTTCCGGCGCCATTCCGGCCTTGCAGGCGGCGAACATGACCATCAGCGAAGCGGCGAGGCGGCTGGAATGATTCCCTTGCGCTATAACATTCGCTATTTGCGCAACCGCTGGACGGGGACGGCGATGACGGCGCTGACCTTCGCGCTGGTGGTGGCCACGTTCATCATTGTCATGTCGCTGGCGCAGGGAATGAGCGCGGCGCTGAGCACCAGTGGTGATCCGCATAACCTGCTCATGCTGCGGCAGGGGGTGCAATCCGAGGGGCAAAGCGGGGTGCGCTTTGATCAATACTACATCATCCGCAACTATCCTGAGATCAAGCAGAACGCCAAAGGCGAGCCGCTGATTGCGCCCGAAGTGCTGACGCTGGTGAACAAGCCCAAGCGCTCGGATGGCCGGCCAACGAATCTGCAGATTCGCGGCGTGCATCCCAATTCCTTTCAGATTCGGCCGGAAGTCAAAATTGTTAAGGGGCGCAATTTTCGTCCGGGATTGCGCGAAGTCATTGTCAGCCGCTCGGTGGCGCAGCGTTTTCAGCACATGAACTTGGGAGATGAGCCGCAATTCGGGCGCGGCAAATGGACAATTGTTGGTATTTTCGATGCGCGCGGCACGGCATTCGATTCCGAGGTCTGGGGCGATTACCAGGAGTTGATGCAGGATTTTGACCGGACAATGTACAGCACGCTGGTGGCGCGGGTGGACAATGCGCAAGCGGCCGATACCATCAAGCACAGATTGGAAGAGGATCGCCGGATCAAATTAATGGGCAAGACCGAAGAGGAGTATTACAGGGAGCAGACAAAAACGGCCGGGCCACTGAAAGCGTTTGGCGGGTTTCTGGCAGTAGTCATGTCGGTGGGAGCATGCTTTGCCGGAATGAATACCATGTATGCCAGCGTGGCCAATCGCGTGAAGGAGATCGGCACGCTGCGCATCCTGGGCTTCACGCCCGCTTCCATTCTGCTGTCATTCCAAATTGAATCTATTTTACTGGCGCTATTCGGCGGCATGCTGGGATGCGTGCTGGCGCTGCCGATGAATGGCTTGGCGACAGGCACGATGAATTTCGAAACGTTCAGCGAGATTGTGTTCTATTTTTCGGTAACGCCGGCGCTGATGTTCAAGGGGATTGTCTTTGCCGTGCTGATGGGGGCTGTGGGAGGATTCCTGCCAGCATACTCGGCTTCGCGCAGGCCGGTGCTGGATGCGTTGAGACAAAACTGAAGTTCATCATCATTGCGGGTGGCACATGAGCGAAAACCTGAATGCGGAATTGGACAAACTGCGCATCGACCGCGGGCGAAAGCGACCGCCTCACCGCGGGCCATGGAAATTATTATTCTTTGCGCTCATTCTGATTGGCGGGATTGCCGGGTTTTCGTTGATTAAGGCACAGATGCCCGTACCGGTGGAGGTCGTTTCGCCTGAGGTGGAGGTTGTGAAGGGCTCCGGCACGTATCCCATTCTCACGGCCAGCGGCTATGTGGTTCCGCGCGACAGCATCAGCGTCAGTTCCAAGCTGATCGGGCGCGTGAAGGACATTTATGTGGATCGCGGCGATCAGGTCAAAGCGGGCGACGTGCTTCTGCGCCTGGAAGATAATGAGCAGCAGGCGCAGCTAAAACTGGCCGAGGCGCAATTGACGGCGGCCAAGGCGCGGTTGGCGGAATTGGAGGCCGGTTCCCGGCCCGAGGAAGTCGCGGCAGCCGCAGCGGCAGTCGAATCCGCTCGCGCTACGCTGACCAACACAAAACAGGAGCGCGATCGCCTCGCGCAGTTGCGCGAGCGCAATGTCTCCTCGCAACAGGAATATGATCGCGCGCTGGCGGCCTATGCCGTGGCGCTGGCGCAACTCAATAGTGAACAGAAGCGCTATGACCTCGTGAAGGAAGGCCCGCGGCGTGAAGTGATTGATGCGGCGCGCGCGGCAGTTGGCCAGGCGGAAGCAAACGTTCTGTATGCGAAAACGCAATTGGATTATACCGTGATCAAGGCGCCCATTTCGGGAACGATCCTGGATAAGGTGGCTGAGCGCGGCGAGTTGCTGACGAATATCAATGTTGGCACTTCGACAGGCGTGAAGAGCTCGGCGGTTAGCATGGCCAATCTCAAGGATCTGCAGATTGAGATTGACCTGAATGAAAGCGATTTGAATAAGGTGCACTTGCAGCAAAGCGCGGAAATCCGGCTGGACAGTGCGCCGGATCGCGTATTCATGGGGAAGGTGGATGAGATCGCGCCGCAAGCGGACCGGCAAAAGGGAACCGTGCAGGTGAAGGTGGCGCTGTTGAATCCTGATGAAACCGTTCGGCCGGAAGTGAATTCGCGTGTGACTTTCCTGGAAAAACAAACGGCTACCTCGCAAAGCGCAAATGATAAACGCATATGGGTTCCGCAGGCAGTGATTCATACGACCCCTGAAGGCCCGACTGTTTTCCTGGTGATCAATGGCAAGGCGGAGCAGCGCAATATCCGCACCGGCGTCAGCGCGGAAAAAGGCGTGCTCGTGCGCGATGGCTTGAATGGGAATGAGCAGATTATCGCCGCTCCGACCAAAGACCTGAAAAGCAGCCAGTCTGTTAAAATCAGCAAAAAAGGCTGACTTTTTTATGCCTCCTGTTGTTCATATGCGAAACCTCAATCGCATTTATTCGCATGGCGGCAGCGATGTCGTCGCGCTGGATGGCATTGATCTGGACATCATGCCGGGCGAATTTGTTTCGTTGATGGGGCCGTCTGGTTCGGGCAAATCCACGCTGCTGCATATCATTGCGGGAATTGATCGCCCGACCAGCGGCACGTTTGAGGTGATGGGCGAGGACATCAGCGAGTATTCCGAAACGCAACTATCACTTTGGCGCAATGAGCATATCGGCTTTGTCTTCCAAAGCTTTAACCTGATTCCGGTGCTAACAGCGTATGAAAATGTGGAAATGCCCCTGCTGCTGACGTCGCTGAGCCGATCCGAGCGAGCCGAGCATGTGCGAACGGCGCTGGGCATTGTCGGGCTGGGCGATCGCATGGATCATTACCCGCGCCAACTCTCCGGCGGGCAGGAGCAGCGCGTGGCCATTGCGCGGGCGCTGGTGGTGGATCCGGATTTGATTCTTGCGGATGAGCCCACGGGCGATCTGGATGGAAAGTCCGCGCATGAAATCATGGGCATTCTGAAATTGTTGAACCGCAACTTCAACAAGACCATTGTCATGGTGACGCATGACCCGAAGGCCGCGGAATTCGGCACGGTCACGCGCCACCTGGACAAGGGAACATTAGTGCCATTGGAAACAGCATGAGCATTTTGGATCGAATTATTGAGTATAAGCGTGAATTTGTGGCGAAAGCTAAGCAGATGGTGACGCTTGCCGAATTGGAGCAGCGCGTGGCGCAGGCTGCGGCCCCGCACGATTTCCTTTCGCGTGTGCGTTCGGCAGAGGATATTTCGGTCATTGCCGAGATCAAGAAAGCCTCGCCCTCAAAGGGGCTGATTCGGCCGGATTTTGATCCGGTGGCGATTGGCAAAGCGTATCAGGCTCATGGCGCTGCCGCGATTTCGTGTCTAACGGATGAGAAGTTTTTTCAGGGTTCGCTCGGGTTTTTCATGGCTGTTCGCGCGCAGGTCAATTTGCCCATGCTGCGCAAGGAATTCATTATCGATGAATATCAGATCGTCGAAGCGCGCGCGGCTGGGGCTGATTTGGTGCTGCTCATTACGTCGATTTTAAGTGACCAGCAGTTGCGAAAATTTCGAGAGTTGATTGAGCAATTAGGGATGACGGCGTTGGTCGAAACCCATTCAGCGGAAGATGCTCGTCGTGCGGTGCAAAGCGGCGCAAGGTTAATTGGCATTAACAATCGCGATTTGGACACAGAAAATTTTCAAACCAATCTGCGCCACACCGAGACGATTTTGCCGCTGTTGCCTACAGGTATTGTGCGGGTGAGCGAAAGTGGAATTCGCACGCCGGAAGATGTGGATTATCTGCGGTCGCTGGGTGTGGAAGCCATTTTGGTGGGCGAGCAGTTGATGCGACAAAAGGATCCTGGCGAGGCGCTTATAAATTTGCTTAATAATCCCCCAGCTCGTCAGGAGTCGAATAGTTAGGTCAACATGCGACCTCTAACGCGGCCGGATTTTTTTGATAGAATGAGCTACCTATATCTGCCCCCGCTGGGGGCAGGTGGTTGGCAAGTCTTTCCTATATCAGTCTTTAGATTTCTCGGTCGCTGCGCTTGCTCGAAATGACAAGATGAAAGCCGACCTAAAATTTTGGGTTCGCTGCGCTTGCTCGAAATGACAAGATGAAAAGCCGACCTTAAATTTTGGGGTCGCTGCGCTCGCTCGAAATGACAAGATGAAAAGCCGACCTACTTTGTCACAATTCCCTTTAGCCCGCCGGAAATCAGGCTGGCAATATTGGTGAGAATAACAGGGAGGGCCAACCCGCCTGGCGAGATGAGATAGCGCGGCTCCCATACGGGATGGAACTTGTCTTTGTATTGCCGCAGGCCCTGGAAATTATAAAAGTGCTCGCCATGATTATAAACAAATACGCCCAAGCGATTCCATAGTGGCGAGACCGGGCGCGCGGGAATGCCCGATAGCGGCGCGCCTCCGAGATTGAACCAGTCGAAGCCTTGTTCTCTTCCCCAGAGCATCAGTTCGATGAACAGGAAGTCCATGACGCCTTGCGGCGCATCGTTTCGATGTCGCATCAAATCCACCGACAGTTCATCGCGCCGGCAGCATGACAACAGGTTGGCGAAGGCCACGATGCGTTCGCCCTGCTCGATAACGGCCATTGGCAGGCGGCTTAAATAAGCTTCATCGAAGAAGCCGACTGAGAAGCGCTTCTCGCGGGTGTTCTTCGCTGCCAGCCATTCATCGGAAATTTCGTGCAATTGCGGAATGGCTTCGCGGACCTGGCCCGGAGAAAGAATGCGCATCGTGCAGCCTTCGCGATGCACTTGATTCCATGAATGGCGCAGGTTTTTGCGCGAAGGCCCCTCCAGATTGAATGCTCTCAATGATACGCGCGCTTCTTCGCCGAGCTTGTAAAAGGAAAGACCAAGATCCACATACCGCGGCAAACTGCCAGCGGAAGCCTGATAGAAAACAGGCCAGCCGCCATGGCGATCGCATAGTTCGCGGAAATCCCAGATTAACTCTGAATGCTCTTCGGGCGGACCGACTGGATCGCCAAGCGAAACCCAACTGCGTCCTTCGACGTTATACATGATAAAGGCATTGCGTCGCGCATTGAACAACAGCGTCTTATCGCCAGCGAGCGCCAGGCAGGCCATGGTCGAGGGGCTGTTTTGCAGAATCCGCTCAACAGTATCGAGATCCTCATTTGCAGGCGGTCCAGGTTCGGCTGGAGCGGGGCTTAGCAGTTTTGTAATGGCAAAGACCATTGCCACAACGGCCACGGTTACATCGGCGCGAAGGAAGCGAGAGGCTTCGGCATTGAAAGCGAATTGCCACCACAATTGGCTGGAAAACTCAACATGCTTGAAAGAAAAAATGCCAAGCCAGATTGAGCAAAGCATCACGATGATGATGGCGACATTCCACTGGGGAGTGAACGGCTCGTGCAATAGTGAGGCATGGCGGTAAAAGGAAGAGCGCGCGGGCAGCAGCGCCATCAGCAGAATAAGCAATGCGATGGATTCTTCATAATCCAGTCCCTTCATGAGCGAGAAAATAACACCTGCGCATAATAATAGAACGGCGGCGAGAAAGGCGCCGTCCAGCCGTCGCTGGAGCCCGCGCGCCACCAGCAATAGCCCTAATCCCGCGAGGCTGCTGAGGAAATGCGAAATTTCAACAGCGGGAAGGGGGAGAATAAGACTGAGCATGTGCAGGCGATGCTCGGCGGCTGGCGTGGAACCTGAGAATAAGAGAATCGTGCCGCAAATGAAGGCGCCAATCGACAGCAAGGTTGGGGCGAAGGACGGCACCCAATCGCCAACAGCCGAGGCGACGCGGCGCAAGCGCGCCCGGCGTTCATACACTTCATTGGCGCCCAGCAGAATGGTCGCAAGCCCCAGCGGGAATAAATAGTACACCAGGCGGAAAACCAGCAGCGCGCCAACAAGCCGCTCCGGCGCCACGCTGGAACTGCTCATGACCAGGATCACGCTTTCAAAGACGCCCAGCCCGCCGGGGACATGGCTGATCAATCCGATAATGGTGGCCAGCAGATACAGAGCAAGGAACAGCGGCAAGCTCATCTGCAATTCGGCGGGCATTAAGTAATATAACGTTGATCCGGCCAGGATCCAATCCAAGCAGAAGAAGACCAACAGCAGGCTCATCAACGGAATGGAAGGCGGGTCGGCTTCCCATCCGCGAAAACGCAGCGGTTTTTTTCGCAGCGTGACCAGGGAGATGAGCACGAAGGACAACGAAAGCAGGATCACGCCAAGCGGGCGCAATGTCTGAAAGGGCAGGTGATATTCGGGCGGGATATGAAGCGGTTCAAGGATGAACAGGCTGCCGCCCATGAGCAGGAATCCCACCCAGAAGGCGAGTGTATTCAGCAGGAGGACTTTCGTGATCTCAACCGAGGAGAGGCCCCAGGCGGAATAAAAGCGATAGCGCAATGAGGCGCCCGCCAAGTTCGCCATGCCAATGTTGTTGGAATAGGAGCTACTGATGAATGCGGCGAAAGAGATGCGCCGATAGGGCAGATTATGGCGAATATAGCGAAAAGCCATATAGTCATAGCCGGTAATGGCCCAATACGATCCAGCCGTCATGAGCAGTGCCACGAGCATGCGCCGCGTGGGAATGGCGCGCACCTGGCGAACGATATCGTGAATGCTTTCCTTCTGCAGGAGGTGATGGACGACAAATAAAGCGAAGATAAAGAGCAGAAGAGCGAGGAGCGGACCAAGGTAGCGCAGCAGTTTCTTCATGATGTCATTTTAGCCTGAAGGGCAAAATCTGCACCACAATAAGTTGGTGGGATTAGCAGGATATGAGCCACTATGGATGAGCATAGGATTACTTGCAGGTTATACGGTTACTGGATACTGCAAATTGGGTTCGAATGGAAATTTTTGATAATGCCGGGTGGTTGTTGCGTGCGAGTGCGGGTGGACTGTAATGGACGTGATGGACGCTATGGATGTGATGGACATGGTGGACGGCACCTTGCGCCTTGCAATCCGCTGAATGGGAGGGTGGCAGCGTAGAGAGATTCTTGCGCGAAGGTGCAGGATTGTCACTTCCCTTACAGACCATTAGGCAACTTAAAAGATATGGCCCTTTCGGCAATTTTGGGGAATTCGATTTGAATGAGCCACGAGATAGCCCATTCTCATTAGCCCCGCGATTTATCGCGGGGTGGTTAAAGGCACTAAACAATAACCGTTTCAACGGTTTTCTCGGAGCAGATCGTTAAAACGATCAAGCGCTATTTCGCGCCATCTACCCCGGAATGAATTCCGGGGCTAATGAAAATCTAACTACTGGGAATCTTCACCCAAGAATCCCGAAAGGACCAAAGATATAAGTGGCGGCGAGGAATGATTTTCGTTCGACACCGTGCGGCCAGTGACGAATAGTACGAGTTTCAGATGCAAGGTGAAAAATAGCCGATGGAATCTGTCCGCCCAATGACAACCGTGAGCATTGTTATCCTGACCTATAACAGCCAGGATGACATCGTGCCTTGCCTGAAATCACTGCTGGCCGATGACACCCCGGATAAAGAAATCCTCATCATCGATAATGCCTCGCGCGACCGTTCGGTCGAGGTGGTGCGGCGCATGTTTCCGCAGTTGCGGGTAGTCGAAAATGCCACCAATCGCGGCGTGGCAGCGGGATGGAATCAAGGCTGGCGCGCCACTTCAGGCGAAATCGTGGTCTTCATTAATCCCGATACAGAGATGAAGCCCG
>Ga0208826_1002601_pt1 | contig 13271 bp, 20 predicted proteins | sample AD_UKC115_MetaG_FD_184451 | JGI IMG/M metagenome (GOLD analysis project Ga0208826, IMG submission 184451) | Active sludge microbial communities of municipal wastewater-treating anaerobic digesters from Hong Kong - AD_UKC115_MetaG (SPAdes)... | ecosystem: Engineered > Bioreactor > Anaerobic >...
CCAATAAGGCGGTTAAGACGGCCCCTGTGGTTGCTGAAGAAACTGAAGTGAAAGCAAAGAAGCCTGCCACCAAAAAAGCTACCGCTCCTAAAAAGAAAGCCGCAACCAAAAAAGAAAATAACTAAAAACCAAATATGGGTCAGAAAACAAATCCAACAGGTGCCAGATTAGGAATAATCCGTGGATGGGACAGTAATTGGTTTGCCGGAAAGAAAGATTATGCCGGTAAGCTTATTGAAGACGATAAGATCAGGAATTATCTTAATGCCCGCATCAACAAAGGAGGGATTTCTAAAATCGTTATTGAACGTACTTTAAATAAACTGATTGTAACCATCCATACTTCTAAACCCGGTATCATCATTGGTAAAGGTGGTGGCGAAGTGGATAGAATTAAGGAAGAGCTGAAGAAGCTTTGCGGAAAGGATGATGTGCAAATCAACATCCTCGAAATCCGCAGGCCCGAGCTGGATGCTAATATTGTAGCGGATACCATTGCCCGTCAGATTGAGAATCGTATTAACTACAAACGCGCCATTAAAATGTCGATCGCTTCAGCCCTTCGTATGGGTGCCGAAGGGATTAAAGTAAAAGTGGGCGGCCGTTTGGGCGGTGCTGAAATTGCACGCAGCGAAGAAATTAAGCAGGGCCGCACCCCCTTGCATACGTTCCGTATGGATATCGATTATGCCAGCACGTTTGCCCTTACGGTGTATGGTAAAATCGGAATTAAAGTTTGGATTTGTAAAGGCGAAGTATTGGGTAAGCGCGATCTGAATCCGAATGTTTTTGCCGGAGGAAAAGCCGATGGCGAAAGAGGTGGATTTGATCACCATCATCGCCGCGACGACCGCCGGGATGACCGCCGTGGTGGCGACCGCCGGGGTGGAGGACGCGGTAACCGTTAATTCATTTTTTAAAATTGTTTTGGGCCGTGGCCCGATAGAAAAAATAAGATAAGATGTTATCACCAAAAAGAACCAAACACAGGAAAACCCAAAAAGGAAGAATGAAAGGGGATACCAAACGCGGAGCTACCCTGGCTTTTGGAAGTTTCGGGTTAAAGGCTTTGGATAGTGTTTGGCTTACCAGCCGCCAGATTGAAAGTGCCCGCCAGGCCATGACCCGCCACATGAAAAGGGAAGGGAATGTTTGGATTCGGGTATTTCCGGATAAACCCATTACGGCCAAACCCGCCGAAGTGAGGATGGGTAAAGGGAAAGGTAACCCCGAAGGTTGGGCAGCCATCGTACAACCGGGAAGGATCATTTTTGAAGCGGATGGCGTTCCGGTGCAGGTAGCTAAAGAAGCCATGGCCCTGGCCGCTCAGAAACTGCCGATCTTAACCAAATTTGTTGTTCGTCACGATTACCAAGCATAAACCATTTGACAGGCCGGATTTTTGCTCCGTCCTTCAAGTAAAAATTATATACGATGTCAAAGAGAATAAATTTCCTAACCAGCCTGAAAGGGATTAGCGCAGAAGACCTGTCTGCAAAAATTCAGGAGGATGAATTGCGTTTGAAAAAACTCCGGTTTGCCCATGCGGTAACGCCGCTGGAAAATCCGCAGAGCATTAAGTTTTTGCGCAGGGACATTGCCCGTATGAAAACCGCATTGAAAAAAATTCAAATTGGTGCATAACCAGGCCTGGTAACAGGAACTGTAAATAAATAATAATGGAATCAGTAAACAACACAACAAGCGTTGCCCGGAATTTAAGGAAAACCAGGATTGGAGTGGTATCCAGCAATAAAATGGATAAAACCATTACGGTTAATGTGGAACGTAAAGTGAAGCATCCGCTGTATGGTAAATTCCTTAAGAAGACAACCAAGTTTCATGCGCACGATGAAAAGAACGAGTGCAGCATTGGCGATACCGTTAAAATTATGGAAGCACGCCCGCTCAGCAAAACAAAACGCTGGAGGCTGGTTGAAATAATTGAAAAAGTAAAATAATTGATACGGGATTGTTCCCGGATAAACTTTACATACCATGGCCCGGCTGGCGGGCGAAAAAAATAAAGAAATGATTCAGCAAGAGAGCAGACTAAATGTAGCAGATAACAGCGGTGCCAAGGAAGTGCTTTGCATTCGCGTTCTGGGTAACAGTGGCCAGGATTATGCAAAAATTGGCGACAAAATTGTGGTTACCGTCAAAGATGCAATGCCTGCCGGCGGTATCAAAAAAGGAACCGTAAGCAAAGCCGTTATTGTTCGCACTACCAATAAGCTGCGCCGGAAAGACGGGTCGTATATCCGTTTCGACGACAACGCCGTGGTGTTGTTAAACAATTCGGATGAACCCCGTGGTACCCGCATCTTTGGGCCGGTTGCCCGCGAACTGAGGGATAAGGGGTATATGAAAATCATCTCGCTTGCACCGGAAGTGCTTTAATAAGGGAAGCACAAAAAATTATTGAACAGCTATAAAGCAGAAATAAAATGAACAAAAGATTTAAACCCAAATTCAGCATCAAGAAAGGCGACTCAGTAGTAGTGATTGCCGGTGATGACAAAGACCTGAAGAAACCGCACCAGGTGCTGGAAGTGCTGGTTGATGAAGCCCGGGTGCTGGTGAAAGGGGTAAATATTGTTACCAAACACACCAAGCCCACTGCTCAGAATACCAAGGGTGGTATCCAGAAGGTAGAAGCGCCTATTGCTATCAGTAACGTGATGCTGTGGGATGCAAAATCCGGTGGCCCGTCTAAAATCAGCCGTACCCGTAAGGATGGTAAATTAATCAGAACCGCTAAAAAATCAGGGGAGGTAATCAAATAATGAGTACTACAACAAACAAACCCAGGTTAGCAGAAAAGTACAAAAAGGAAGTTGTACCTGCATTGATGAAAAAATTCAGCTATACTACGGTAATGCAAACGCCGAAGTTGAAAAAGATATGCCTGAACCGCGGCGTAAACGGAGCTGTTACCGATAAAAAGCTGATTGATGTGGCTATTGAAGAACTATCCAGCATCACCGGTCAGAAAGCCGTAGCTACCCATTCTAAAAAAGATATTTCAAACTTTAAACTGCGTAAGAACATGCCCATTGGCGCCCGTGTTACCCTGCGCGGTGTGAAAATGTTCGAATTTCTGGACAGGCTGGTATCGGTTTCCCTTCCGCGTGTTCGCGACTTTAAAGGAATCAACGACAAATCCTTTGATGGCAGGGGTAACTATACGCTGGGTGTAACCGAACAAATCATTTTCCCTGAAATTGATATCGATAAAGTGAATAAAATTACCGGTCTTGATATCACGTTTGTTACCTCGGCCAACAGCAACGAAGAAGCCTTCGAACTGCTGAAAGAACTGGGTATGCCCTTTAAGAACGCTAATAAAAAATCTGAAAATTAAAATATGGCAAAGAAATCAATAATAGCCAGGCAGGAAAAGCGCGAGAAAGCCGTTGAAAAATATGCTGCTAAAAGAGCCGCATTAAAAGCAGCCGGTGATTATGCAGCGCTCGATCTGATCCCCAAAAACGCTTCGCCCGTTCGGTTGAAGAACCGTTGCCAGCTCTCGGGCAGGCCGCGTGGATACATGCGTCATTTTGGAGTATGCCGTGTCATGTTCAGGGATATGGCCCTGGCCGGAAAAATCCCTGGCGTGAAAAAAGCCAGTTGGTAATAACCCAACGGCATCCATTATTTTTTGGATATCGCATTGTAAAACAATTATTAAAATCATTTAACCCAAATACACAATGGTTACTGATCCAATAGCAGATTATCTTACCCGGATTCGCAACGCACAAATGGCTAACCATCGCATTGTGGAAATCCCCGGAAGCAACCTGAAGAAACGCATCACGGAAATACTTTACGAAAAAGGGTATATCCTGAAATATAAATTTGAAGACGACAGCAAGCAGGGTATCATCAAGATTGCGCTGAAATATGATCCGGCTACTAAACTGCCGGCAATCCACAGCCTCGAAAGGGTGAGCCGCCCGGGTTTGCGTTCTTATTCCAAACCACAGGACTTCCGCCGCGTGCGGAACGGACTGGGAATTTCTATCATCTCCACTTCAAAAGGGGTGATGACAGATAAAGAAGCCAAAGCACAAAATGTAGGTGGCGAGGTGCTTTGCAACATATTCTAAATAATCCGGCAGGGGAACATGCCGTAATAGATGCCTTAAGCTTTATGTACATAGCTGACCGCAATCGTTCCTGAAAATTTTTAAACTGATCAAATAAAGTACAATGAGCCGGATAGGAAAAAAAACAATCAATGTGCCAAACGGGGTAACCATCACCGTTGGGAAAGACAATACCGTAACCGTAAAAGGACCTAAGGGGGAATTGAAAGAAGCGATCGACAGAGATATCAAGGTAGAAGTGAAGGATGGCAACCTGGACCTGAGCCGCCCTACCGATCAGATCCGGCATAAAGCCCTGCATGGTTTATACCGTGCTCTGGTAAGCAATATGGTTACCGGGGTTACAGAAGGGTTTACCAAACAACTCGAACTGGTAGGGGTAGGTTATAAAGCCTCCAACCAGGGTAATAGCCTCGATCTTTCTTTAGGGTATTCACACAACATCATTTTTGATGTGCCCAAAGAATTGACTGTAAAAACAGAACAGGAAAAAGGGAAGAACCCGGTTATCACGTTTACCAGCGCCGATAAACAACTGATTGGCCAGGTATGCGCTAAGATCCGCAGCCTGCGTAAGCCTGAACCTTACAAAGGAAAAGGGGTGAAATTTGTAGGTGAAGTGCTTCGCCGCAAAGCAGGTAAATCGGCCGGTAAATAATTAAATAAAGCTTTATCATTCCTGGCAGTATCAGGAATTAAATAACATAAAATGAGTAACAATAAAACAAACGCCAGACAAAAAATCCGCTATCGTATTCGCAAGAAGGTGATTGGAAGCAACAGCGTTCCGCGTTTGAGCGTATTCAGGAGCAATTCCGATATCTATGTTCAACTAATTGATGACAGCAATGGGCAAACCCTGGCTGCTGCCTCTTCAAAACAAAAAGATATCGCTGCCCAAAAAGCGCCCAAAATTGAAAAGAGTAAAATGGTGGGAGAGGCCATTGCCCGCAAGGCTTCGGAACTGGGATTAAAGAAGGTAGTGTTCGACCGCGGAGGTTACCTCTACCATGGCCGGGTGAAAGCCGTTGCCGAAGGAGCCCGCCAGGCCGGTCTTGATTTTTAATAAATAAACATCGTAATACAGCATATAATGTCAAAAGTTACTGCAAACAAAGTGAAGCCCGGCGAACTCGAATTGAAAGAGAAAGTGGTTGCCATTAACCGCGTGGTTAAAACAACCAAAGGGGGCCGTGCATTCAGCTTCTCTGCCCTGGTAGTGGTTGGAAATGAATCGGGCGTGGTGGGTCACGGACTGGGAAAGGCAAAGGAAGTACAGGAAGCCATCACCAAAGGAATTGAAGATGCAAAGAAGAACCTCATTAAAGTTCCTATTATGCATGGCACTATCCCGCACGATCAGCTTACCAAATCGGGAGCTGCCAAAGTATTGCTGAAACCCGCTTCGCTGGGTACCGGTGTAATTGCCGGAGGTAGTATGCGCGCGGTGCTGGAATCGGCAGGAATTACCGACGTACTTACCAAGAACCTCGGATCTGCTAACCCGCACAACGTGGTAAAAGCCACCATCAAAGCCCTGGCTACCCTGCGCGAACCGGTGGGTGTGGCTAAAACCAGGAATGTATCGCTGAAAAAAGTATTTCACGGGTAATCTTTACCGTTAGTAATTATTTTATTACCGGTAAGCCATCAACGAAAAGATATGAAAAAGATAAAAGTAACCCAGGTTAAAAGTACAATCGACAGGCCGGAACGCCAGAAGCGCACCATGCATGCGCTGGGGCTCCGTAAACTGAACGCCTCTGTTGAAGTGGAGGCCACCCCCCAGATCCTGGGCATGGTAACCAAAGTGAATCATTTGGTTAAAGTGGAGAATATTTAATTTTCCTCTTTATCATTTATTATAAGCGAGGGGTGATTCCCCGAAAGTAAAAAATCAAATTTTGATCATGCAATTACACAATTTAAAACCAGCCAAAGGATCAACGCACAAAACAAAACGCCTTGGCCGTGGAGAAGCGAGCGGAAAGGGTGGAACCTCCACCAAAGGGAACAAGGGCGGACAAAGCCGGGCCGGTTACAAGAGCAAGAAAGGACACGAAGGTGGCCAGATGCCAATTCAACGCCGTATTCCAAAACGCGGATTTAAAAACCCCGGTCGCATCGAGTACAAAGTGTTTAACCTGGGCCAATTCGATCAGTTGGCTGAAAAATACGGGTTCACCGAAATCAATCACTTAACCTTGTACAGCAACAGCCTGATTAGCCAAACCGACCGGGTTAAAGTGCTGGGCAATGGCGAATTGAAAGGAAAATTCACCTTTAAGGTTGATGCCGTGAGTGAAAAAGCAAAATCTGCTATTGAAGCCGCAGGCGGTTCTGTGGAAATAGTGAAATAATTACCGATCTTTACAGGCGCATTTCTGAAATTGCGTTGCTTACGTTAAGGGTATTAATTTAAAACTGACTTAATTCTGTGAAGAAATTCATAACAACACTTAAGAATATCTGGAGCATTGAAGAGCTGAGGAAAAAGATCATTTATACACTGCTGCTTTTATTCATTTACCGGCTGGGATCCTTTATTGTGCTTCCCGGGCTGGATCCCAATAAATTAGATGCATTACATCAAAGTACCAGTTCCAACGGAATGCTGGGCTTACTGGATGCGTTTGTAGGAGGCGCTTTTTCTAAGGCCTCTATTTTTGCATTGGGTATTATGCCTTATATCTCTGCCTCCATCTTTATGCAGTTGGTAACCATCCTGGTTCCGCAAATGGCGAAAATCCAAAAGGATGGCGAAAGTGGGCAAAAGAAAATTAATCAGTGGACCCGGTACCTCACCATTATCGTTACCGCTTTCCAGGCCGCCTTTTACATCAATTACCTCGAAAGCCCCGCTAACCAGGGCGCTTTAATCCCCGCGTACAGTAGTTTCTTCTGGTTATCTACCGTAGTAATCCTTACCGTAGGTACCCTGTTCGTTATGTGGCTGGGCGAAAAAATTACCGATAAGGGATTGGGAAATGGTATTTCCATCATCATTATGATTGGTATCCTTGCCCGTCTTCCCCAGGCACTTGGCCAGGAATGGGCTGCCCGTACCACCCGCGGTGCAGGAGGTTTATTGATCTTACTGCTAGAAATTGTGGTATTGATTGCCGTTATCATGGGCCTCATCATGCTGGTGCAGGGTACCCGCCGCGTACCGGTTAATTATGCCAAACAAATTGTTGGTAACCGCCAGGTGGCCGGATCCCGGAACTTCCTTCCCTTAAAGGTGAATGCCGCCGGGGTAATGCCGATCATCTTTGCACAGGCGCTGATATTCCTACCCACCGTATTCAGCGGTTTTACCGGCGAAGGGTTTGCACGCCATTTTATGGAACAAACCAGCCCTATTTACATGATTGTTTATTCGGTGCTGGTCATTGCCTTCACCTTCCTTTATACCGCGCTTATCTTTAATCCGAAGCAAATGTCGGATGAGTTGAAACGTAATAATGGGTTTATTCCCGGTGTGAAACCCGGAAAAGATACGGCCGATTTTATCGGATCCATCATGGACCGCATTACCTTCCCCGGTTCCATCATGCTTGCCCTGGTTGGTATCCTGCCGGGGCTGGTAGAATTGTTTTCGGGTATGTCGCAAACCTTCTCTACCTTTTATGGTGGAACTTCCTTGCTCATTATGGTTGGTGTAATCCTCGATACCCTTCAGCAAATTGAAACCCAATTGCTGATGCGCCAGTACGACGGTCTGATGTCGTCTGGCAGATTAAAGGGCCGCCAGGCAGTTCCATCCGGAATGTAAAATTTAAATATTTCCTTTTCGATATGCAAACCCTGACGTTTACCGTTGGGGTTTGTTTTAATTTTGCGCTTCATGATTCATATTAAAACCCCGGAAGAGATTGAATTAATGCGGCATAGCTGCCTGTTGGTGGGAGAGGCACATGCCACCGCAGCCAAAGAAATGAGGCCCGGCATCCGTACGATGCAAATAAACGACATCGTGGAAACCTTTATCCTGGATCATGGGGGCATCCCGTCCTTTAAAAATTACAACGGTTACCCTTACGCAACCTGCATCTCCATGAATGAAGCGGTGGTACATGGTTTCCCCGGCGATACCATCCTGAAAGAGGGAGATGTGATTTCGCTGGATATTGGAATTTATAAGAATGGATTTCATGGAGATAGCGCCTATACGTATGCGTTAGGTAATGTGAATGATGATATTAAAAGATTGCTGAAGATCACCAAAGAATCGTTATACCTTGGCATTCAGAAGGCTCGTTCGGGCAACCGGATTGGAGATATTTCAAATGCCATCCAGGAGTTTACCGAAAAACAAAATGGTTTTGGCGTGGTGCGCGAATTGGTGGGCCATGGGCTGGGGCGTAAAATGCACGAAGACCCCCAGGTACCCAACTACGGTAAAAAAGGCCAGGGCCCAAAATTGAAACCAGGAATGGTTTTGGCAATTGAACCCATGATAAACCTGGGAACCAAGGATATTGATTTTTTATCGGATGGCTGGACGGTACTCACCCGCGACCGGAAATTTTCGGCACACTTTGAGCATGATGTAGCCATCACCAAAGGCGAACCGGATATTCTCAGTTCCTTTGCGCCTATCGAAAAGGTGGAAAAGGAAAACCCTTATCTTACCTGGTGCCATAATTAGTTTGCTTATGCATACAAAAACCCTGGTGGTGGCGGGAGGTGGCGCCGCCGGTTTTTTCTGCGCCGTAAATGCCGCCAGGATGAACCCGGCCCTGCGGGTCATTCTCCTCGAAAAATCAACCAAGCTGCTGGCAAAAGTAAAGATTAGCGGTGGGGGAAGATGTAACCTTACCCACCAATGCGATAGCATAACGGAGATGGTTAAGTGCTATCCAAGAGGAGGGAGCTTTCTAAAAAAGGCATTTCACCATTTTTTTACGGCGGATACGATCGCCTGGTTTTCGAACAGAGGGGTAAGCCTGGTGGCTGAGGAAGATGGAAGGATGTTCCCCGCTACCAACTCATCCCAAACCATCATCCATTGCCTCCTGGAGGAGGCTGAGAAATTTTCGGTGGAGATAAGGATGAACACCGGGGTGCAAGGGATTAAAAAGAAGGGACATCAATGGGATGTAGAAACTTCAAACGGAATAATTGCCGCTGATTTTATTTGTATAGCTACGGGTGGATTTACAAAATCCGAACACTTCAACTGGCTCCTTTCCACCGGGCATACGTTGGTGAGCCCGCTTCCCTCCTTATTTACGTTTAACCTGCTTGATAAATCCATTACCCGGTTAATGGGTGTTTCTGTTGACAATGCGCAGGTAAAGATCGCAGGCACCAAACTTTCTGAAACGGGCTCCCTCCTTATTACCCATTGGGGATTGAGTGGCCATGCCGTATTGAGGCTATCAGCCTGGGGTGCCCGGTACCTGGCAGAAAAGGATTATAATTTTGAGGTTCTGGTGAATTGGTGCCCAAAATATAATGAAACCTCCCTCTTACCGGTACTCGCCCTGATGCGTTCTGAAAATGCATCCCAGAAAATCCGGAATCGAAATAATTTTGGGCTTCCTGCGAGGCTTTGGGAGTACCTGTTGGGTTGCGCCGGTATTGGAGCAGAAATCCGCTGGGCCGATTTGCCTGCCAGGCAACAAAATTCTCTTGCCAAAGTAATATGCTCTTCTGTTTTTTCCATGAAAGGAAAAACTACTTTTAAAGAAGAGTTTGTAACCGCTGGCGGAATTTCCCTGCAGGATATTGATCCCAACAGCATGCAAAGCAAACTGCAGGAAGGATTATTTTTTGCCGGAGAAATTATGGATGTGGATGGAATAACGGGAGGATATAATTTTCAACATGCCTGGACCTCCGGATACCTGGCTGCCCAAACCATCTGTAGCAAGGCTCCTTAACATTTTTAACCAAACGATCGACATCGATTTAATAAATTTGCCATTCTGCGTACATGAATATCCTCGACCGCTATATATTAGGTAAGTTTTTCAGCAGTTTTTTCTTTTGTATCCTGCTGATGACGGTTATTGTGGTGGTGGTGGATATCAGCGAAAAGACAGATGATTTTGTAAAATCCGGATTGAGTGCGTCCCGGATAATGACGGATTATTATTTTGGCTTTATCCCCCGGATTGATGCCATGCTTTTTCCTTTGTTTGTTTTTATTGCTGTGATTTTCTTTACCTCCAAAATGGCGGGCAGGTCGGAAATTATCGCCATCTTCAGTTCGGGAGTTAGCTTTAACCGGTTTATGTTTCCGTATTTCGTTGGGGGTATTTTACTTTCGGGTATGCTTTGGGCAGCCAACCAGTATGTGGTGCCGCAGGCCAACCGGAAATGGGCGGATTTCGATAAGAAGTACATTCACTTTAACATGTCGGAAAATGAAAAATCAACCTACAAACAAAATCTTTATTTCCGGGTAGATTCCAATACCTATGCCGCCATCCGGAATTATGATACGATTTCCAAATCGGGCTACAACCTGTCCATTCAACGGTTTAAAAACCGGCAGTTGGTTTATAACCTGAGGGCAACCAATTTTAAATGGGATACCCTATATAAAAATTGGAAGCTGATGAACGCCATGGAACGTACGGTTCAGACGCTAAACGAACAGAATGTGCCATTGGGAACCACGAACCGCAACCTGGGGTTTAAGCCGGTGGATCTTAACCGCGACGAATACCTGAAAGATCAGATGCCAACCTCCGAATTGAACCAGTATATAAAGTTGGAACGCCTCCGGGGATCTGAAATGTTGAATACGCTGTTGGTGGAAAAGTATAACCGCGATGCCATACCGGTTTCGGTTTTTATCCTTACCCTAATTGGCGCCGTCTTGGCCTCAAGGAAAGTGCGCGGTGGCAGTGGCGCTCACCTGGCGTTGGGGGTTGTAATTAGTGTATCCTACATTATCTTTAGCCGTTTCTCCCTTGTTTTTGCCACAAAGGGAAATTTCACTCCCTGGCTGGCCGCCTGGACACCCAACCTCATTTTTGGAATGCTGGCTGCCTACCTTTATAAGAAGGCTCCAAAATAGAATTTATCCGCAATCAATTGCCAAAACTTTTGCCCATCAAGGCAGGAGGTCGTAATTTTAAGGGCTCTTCTTTTTTTACGGGTTACCAAACATTCGGGTACTGATTTTCGTTTGTATTTCGTATTAAGGCATTCTCCGGAAAGACCAGTAATTCTGTTAAAATAAACGCTCAATATAAAAAATCATGGGTATCATCAAAGAAAGGTTTAAAGCAAAGTCGGATGCCACTACGGCCGAAATCAAAGATTTATTGAAAGAACACGGTGCTAAGAAAATTGGAGAAGTAACGCTCAGTCAAATTTACCAGGGAATGAGGGGGATAACCGGTCTCGTTTCAGAAACTTCTTTACTCGATGCACAGGATGGAATTCGTTTTCGGGGATATTCCATTCCGGAACTAAGAGAAAAACTCCCAAAGGCACAGGGTGGAACAGAGCCATTGCCTGAAGGGCTATTTTACCTGATGCTGGTTGGCGAACTGCCAACCGAAGAGGATGTTCACCACCTCAGCAGCGTGTGGCAACGCCGCAGCCATGTTCCCAATCATGTATTTGCCACCATTGAAGCATTGCCGGTTACGGCCCATCCCATGACCCAGTTTGTGGTGGCTATTATGGCCTTGCAAACCGAAAGCCAGTTTGCAAAAAAATATGCGAAAGGAATGGCTAAAAAGGATTATTGGGAATCCACCTTTGATGATGCCATGGATCTTATTGCCCGCCTTCCCCGGATCGCTGCGTATATATATCGCCGTAAGTATAAGGGAGGAGAGCACATACAGCCCAACGGACTTTTGGATTGGGCGGGGAATTTTGCCCACATGATGGGATATGAAGATGAAGGGTTCCAGGAACTGATGCGGTTGTATATGACCATTCATGCCGATCATGAAGGAGGTAACGTTTCTGCACACACTACCCATCTGGTAGGTTCCGCTCTGAGTGATCCTTACCTGAGCCTGGCCGCAGGAATGAACGGCCTTGCCGGCCCCTTGCACGGCCTCGCCAATCAGGAAGTGATTAAATGGATTTTTGAATTGCGCGAACAAATTGGTTCGGAAAATCCCTCTAAAGAACAGATATCAGAATATGTTCAACAGACCCTGAAAGAAGGGAAAGTGGTGCCGGGATATGGCCATGCCGTATTGCGGCAAACCGATCCCCGCTTTACTGCCCAAATGGAATTTGGAAAGAAACACATGCCAAACGACCCCCTGGTACAAACCGTTTGGAATATTTACGATACCGTGCCTCATATTTTAGGTTCAATAGCAAAAATTAAAAACCCCTGGCCCAATGTGGATGCCCATTCGGGGGCACTGCTGGTGCATTATGGGATGAAAGAATATGAATTTTATACCGTTTTGTTTGGCGTATCCCGATCGTTGGGAGTGCTCTCCAGCCTTTGCTGGGATCGCGCCCTGGGCTTCCCACTCGAAAGACCCAAATCGGTAACCACCGCCCTGGTTAAAAGGTGGTTGAATGGGAAAGATGAAATTTGGGGCGATTAATTTGGTTCATATTATAGGGATCCCGCTTTAGCGGGATCTTTTCTTTTTTATTCGATTTCCAGTATTATATTTGCACTCCTTAATCAACGGGGAATTAGCTCAGTTGGCTAGAGCGCTTGCATGGCATGCAAGAGGTCACCGGTTCGACTCCGGTATTCTCCACATCAATTTGGGGTTACAGCAGTAACCCTTTTTTTTGTTTTAAGTCCTACCCTTAAGATGGATAAGGTTTATTTTGTTTATATTATTTACTCCGGAGAATTTGACAGGTACTATATAGGTCAAACTGAAAATTTAGCTCAAAGACTAGATCAGCACATGGAAGGGAAATCAAAGTATACATCTCGGGCAAAAGATTGGGAAATAAAATATGTAGAAGAATTTGAGAGTAGGGAAGCAGCGATGAAACGGGAACGGGAGATAAAGAAGAAGAAGAGTAGAAAGTTTATTGAGTATTTAATTGAGAAGGAGAAAGGTGCATAGAAAGAGTCCCGAAATTCTTCGGGAAAGAGGTCATCGGTTCGACTCCGGTATTCTCCACCAGTGAGAGTTAGGAGGGTAAGCTTTTTTGAAACATGGCATTACGGATTCGCTTGCATGTCCCGAAATTCTTCGG
>Ga0208826_1002606_pt1 | contig 13257 bp, 9 predicted proteins | sample AD_UKC115_MetaG_FD_184451 | JGI IMG/M metagenome (GOLD analysis project Ga0208826, IMG submission 184451) | Active sludge microbial communities of municipal wastewater-treating anaerobic digesters from Hong Kong - AD_UKC115_MetaG (SPAdes)... | ecosystem: Engineered > Bioreactor > Anaerobic >...
ATTCCAAAGTTGTTCCAGAAATTTGAACAAACTCAAAGGGGATCTCAAGTAATTGGCGGAACAGGTCTTGGACTGGCAATCAGCAAAGGACACGCAAAATTAATGGGAGGCGATATTACTGTGATCAGTACGCCTGGCAAAGGAAGCTGTTTTCATGTGGTCATCGAAGTTCAGGAATGTGAAGAAATCAGTAAACCGGTCGATCGTATTGAAAAGCAGGTTATCGGTCTGAAACCGGGTTTAAACGATATTCGCATATTAATCGTGGATGACAATGAAGAAAACCGACTCGTCATTAAAGATTTGCTGGATCCGATTGGTTTCACAACGATGGTTGCTGAAGATGGCGGAAAAGCTATCGAAGCTGTGCAAAAAGTGAAGCCAGATCTGATTTTTATGGATATTCGAATGCCCAATATCGACGGGTTTGAAGCAGCCAGAAGAATTCTTGCGATGGAATTAACCAAATCGACACCAATTATTGCATTGACTGCAACCGTCCTGAATCTGGATACACAGAAAATTATGGATAGCGGAATGCGTGGATATATCAGCAAACCCTTTAAGGATTATGAACTGTTTTCCGTAATTGAGGAACAACTTGGAAAAATCTTTATTTATCAAGAAGAGCAAGTTGAGACAGAAAATCAGAAGAATTTGAAAGAGTCCTTATTAACCCGTTCTGATATGGCATTAATCCCTGCGACAATGCTCAGTCAGTTGAAAAACGTAACCTTGAATGCTCAATTTGATAAATTAATGGAGTTAATTGAAGAAATTTCGAACATTTCGCCGAATCTCTCTTATCAGTTGCGGAAAATGGCTGACCGATATCAATATGATGATTTATTAAGATTATTTGAAAACAATGGTAAAAAATAAGCTGAGATTCAATATCCTGGCATATTTATTTTCACAAATTATTACAGAAAATCGGTAATCCGATATTTGATGAGGATGGTTTATAGGTGTGTTGTTTTTGCGTTTCGCGCTCATCCAACGCACCTATAAGCTATTTCAATTAATTCGTAAGACTCTTATATTTCGAAATTCGGGGATTACTGCCTTTTTGTGAATTTAACTTTCAATCTGAATATTGGATATGAACTAATGCGCCTTCTTTAAAGGAACGCGTTGTGGCAAATGCGATTTGAGTTGATCGTGTTCCATCATAAACATTGATTTCAGGAGTTTTACCGGTCAGAACGCAATCAATGAAATACTGTAATTCTGAGCGATAGGCTTCATCAAAACGTTCCGGGAACGCTTCGACGCATTCTGTGACAACGCCCTGTTCGTTGTATAAAATTGCCAGGTTTTTTTGCGGGACTGGACTGATCCGGATCGATCCCTTTGTACCGACTATTTCTGTTTCGATATGATATCCGTGAGCTGCAGTTCGTCCTGTGTGAATGATTCCCATCGCATCATTTTGAAATTTGTAGAGTGCACAACCGGCTTCGGCATCACCGATTTCTGCAAATTGTGGGAATCCATAACTGGATCCGACAGCATAAACGGAGACAGGATCCGATTTAAGGAACCATCGCATCAGATCAATATCATGAATCGCCATGTCGATGAACAAGCCGCCGCTTGTTTTTGCAAATTTTAGTGCGCCCTCAATATATTTCAAAGGATCGACTCCCGTTGCTTTTACAAGGTAAGGTTCTCCAATCGCACCATCTTCTATTTTCGCTTTGGCATATACATACGATGGATCAAATCGCCGCATAAAACCGAGCAAAAAGACTTTTTCGGGGTGCTTTTCAACTGCTTTTTCCGCTGCAAAGCACTCATCCACTGTGATGCCCAACGGTTTTTCACAAAAAACATGTTTTCCCGCATCTAATGCCGCAGCAAGCTGTTTGCAATGTTCTCCGCTTGATGTGACGATTGCAACTGCCTGAATATCTGCTTTGGCAAGCATTTCATCATAATTGGTATAGCAGTCCTGAACATTCAGCTCATTTTTTGCATAGGCTAATTCGCTTTCCAATAAACTGCAGGCGGCGGTTAATTCTGCTCCGGGAATTTTAAATGCCAGATTTCTTGCGTGTATTTTTCCTAAACGACCCAACCCTGCAACTCCAATTTTTACCTTTTCCATATATGCTCCTTTTCATGGAATTTAATATATTGTCGAAAATGGTCTGCAATTCTGTCTGCAGGTATATTTGCGATCTGTATAACTGAGCTGTGAATCCTCGATCTGTAATGGATTATTTTTCATTCTCCGGTAATTTTCAATTGCCAGACGTGCATATCGAATTTTAGATATCCTGCAAGAATTAGATCGAGAACTGCAGAAAAAATGCAGATATTTTCATATACGATCGATTGATTGTAAAACTAAAAGTCAAATTTTTGAATAACCTTTCAAACCAGCAATTCGAAATCGGGTAAGAACTTTTGACCTAAGAGAGAAGTTTTGTTATCGTGTTGTTTTTGCGCAGAACGTAAACGAACTACGATAAAAAATAATTCACCCCTTAATACGAATCGTATTATTGATTTTAGAATAACAATTTATGATTTATGTCATATAATTTGTTTAAGAATCATAGCTTAATATCATCTATATATTTACTCGAGACTTGATATAATCAGTTATACCGTTGTAAACGTTTGCAATCCCAAATCGTTTTCCATTATTGCAGGCGTTTCGGCAAAATCCAGTTTGTGTAAGTTGTTATAAGTTTTCTATATTTTTAAGGAGAAGATAATGAAAAAGTATTTAGTATTAATTCTTATTGTTGTCCTTGCCATGGGAGTTCTTCCCGGAGCAGTAAGCGCTGCGGATAAAATCAAGATTGGTTATTCCTGCAACAACTTCAATGATACATTCCAGACTGTGATCGAAGGATATGCGAGAGCATATGCGGAAGCAAATGGTATCGATTATTCTTATTCGGATGCTGGCGAAGATGTTATTAAACAGCAGGATCAGATCAAGGCTTTTATTTCCGAAGGCGTTGATGCATTGGTTGTCGTCCCGGTCGATACAAGCGCGATGGATCCGATTATCAAATTAGCTGCCGAAGCAAAAATTCCGCTCGTTTTTGTCAATAGAAATCCCTTCGCTGGGCTCAAGGCTGAAGAAATTCCTGCCAACACGTATTATGTTGGTTCGGAATCAATCGATGCAGGTATTTTCCAGGCTGAATATCTTGTCAAAAAATTAGGCGAAGATGCAAAAGCAGGCTATGCGATCCTTGTCGGTATGCTTTCCAATGAAGCTGCTGTTGCTCGAACTGAAGGGAACAAACAGGTTCTGAATAAATATCCTGGTTACAAACTGTTGGCTGAGAAAAACGGTGACTGGCAGCGTGATCAGGGTATGTCCATTACTGAAAACTGGATTACCGCTTTTGGTGATGAATTGAAAGCGATTCTGGCAAATAATGACGAAATGGCACTTGGCGCCATTGAAGCGTTAGAAGCTGCAAAAATAAAAGACAAAGTAATCGTAATGGGTGTTGATCTGATTGACGATGCCAAGGTAGCGATTAAAGAAGGACGTCTGGATGCATCTGTGTTGCAGGATGGCAAAGGGCAGGGCGAAGGTGGAATGAAAATTGCCATGCAAGTTCTTGCCGGTGAAAAAGTAGATCCGATTACGATGATTCCGTATGTTCTGGTAACCCCTGAAAACATTGCAGATTTCGAATAATTTATTGGTCGTGAATCAAAGAGGAGGGAGGAAGGAATTCCCTTCCTCCTCTTTTTTTGGATTTTTTATTTAAGGAAATTTACATGCATCTTGTGATTAAAAGTCTTTTACTTTCTTTTCTATAGTTAGTAGAATATTTTTGAATTCAAGATGAAAAAAATCCTACGAGGAGAAGCGATGGAAAAAGAAAAAGATCTTCTGCAGATGGTGAACATTGAGAAGAATTTCCCAGGTGTGAAAGCCCTCAAAGGTGTAAATCTGAATGTCGGTTATGGTGAAGTTCATGCATTGGTAGGTGAGAATGGAGCCGGCAAGTCTACATTAATGAAATGTTTGATCGGATTGTATCCGGTTTCTTCCGGAGATATTTATTTTGCTGGAAAAAAGATTGAGCATTATTCAACTGCACAGGCATTGACGATGGGTATCTCTATGATCCATCAGGAACTGTCACCTGTTTTGTATCGCCCGATCATGGAAAACCTTTGGCTTGGAAGAGAACCGTTAAACCGATTCGGACTAGTCGATCATCAGGAAATGTATAACAAAAGCTTGAGGGTGCTGCAAGAAATTGAACTGGACGAAGATCCTCGCACTTTGATGGTAAATTTGACTGTTGCAAAGATGCAGATGGTGGAAATTGCGAAAGCGATTTCTTATGATGCCAAGTTGATTATTATGGATGAGCCATCCTCTGCTTTGACGGAACACGAAGAACAGCAGTTGTTCAAAATTATCCGGAAACTGAAAAAACAGGGTACTTCAATCATCTATATCTCTCATCGATTAGCTGAGATTTTTGAAATTGCAGATAAGGTAACTGTTTTCAGAGATGGAAAGAATGTTGGCACTGAAGCAATCGATCAATTAACGATGGATCAAATCATTACAATGATGATTGGCCGTACCATGGATGAGATGTATCCTAAAATCCCGTGTACGATTGGTGAAACAATCCTTGAAGTAAAGAATTTATCTCATAAAAAGTATTTTCATAATATTTCTTTTGAAGTACGAAAGGGTGAAATTTTCGGAATTGCCGGATTGGTAGGAGCTGGCAGAACGGAAGTGATTGAAACGATATTTGGCATGCGTCCAAAAATATCCGGCGAAATTTGGATTAATGGGAAACTGGCCGAAATTAATAGCCCTATGGATGGCATAGCCAATAAAATGGGCTTTTTAACAGAGGATCGCAGAGCAACAGGAATTTTTGCAGTATTGGGAGTGGATTCAAATATTGCGATTCCGAATTACGATCAATTCCATTCAAAAATCGGGCTGGTGGATGACAGAGCAGTTACAAAAGGGTGTAATGAATTTGTTGAGAAGATTCAGATCAAAACGCCGAGTCTGAAACAGGCAATCCAGAATCTCAGCGGCGGGAATCAGCAAAAAGTATTAATGGCGAGGTGGTTGATGACAGGGCCCGATATCCTATTCCTGGACGAACCGACTCGCGGAATCGATGTTGGCGCGAAAGCAGAGATTTATAAATTGATTACAATGCTCGCCAGTGAAGGAAAATGTATTGTGATGGTTTCTTCGGAATTGCCGGAAATATTAGGCATGAGCGACAGAATCATGGTGATGCATGAAGGGAAAATGACAGGCTTGTTGGAGAACTCATCGGATTTGACACAAGATACCATCATGCGGTATGCAACCGGAACGCAAGATGATTTTTAAGGGGATAGAAGAGGATTCAATGAAACATCAAAATCGATTGCAAGAGATATTTACAAAATATGGAATCGTGTTTGTATTAATCGTAATGATTATTGCGATGAGTATGATCAAACCGAGCTTTCGAACATTGAATAATATTTTGAATATTTTAACGCAATGTTCCGTGTATGGAATATTAGCGCTGGGTATGACCGTTGTAATTGTTTCGAAAGGAATTGATCTTTCTGTAGGTTCGATTTTAGCATTGTGCGCTGTGATAGCTGCCAGTCTGGGCCAGAGCAGTACGGCATCTACGAAATATTTTGCCAATATGGCCGAACTGCCGATTATTGTACCCATTCTGGCTGGATTATTGATTGGTGCGATTTGCGGTGCAATTAATGGTGGTCTGATTGCTTTTACCGGCATTCCGGCTTTTATTGCAACTTTGGGGATGATGACGATTTGCCGTGGTTTTGCATATATCTATACATCCGGAAAACCTGTCAGTACCTTAATTCCATCCTTTGAATTTATCGGGCAGGGACGACTGTTAGGAATACCAATGCCGGTAGTAATATACCTGGGCATGATCATCATTACAAAAATTTTATTGAATAACACACGCTTTGGAAAAAGAACTTTTGCTGTTGGAGGAAATATTAACGCGGCAGAAGTATCTGGCGTCAACGTAAAGAAAATCCTGCTTTGGGTATATACCTATATGGGGATGTGCGCCGGCGTTGCGGCAATTGTTTCAACCGGCCGAATGGTCTCAGCCCAACCCGGATTGGCTTCCGGCTATGAGTTGACTGCAATTGCGTCAACGACAATTGGCGGTACCAGTCAGTCCGGCGGGATCGGAACGGTCTGGGGCGCTGTAGTTGGTGCTTTGGTGCTTTCCGTTATGCGCAATGGTATGACAATTTTAGGAATCCAATCTTATTTGCAGCAAATCGTAGAAGGTGTTGTGATTATTGTTGCGGTTATTCTTGATATGAGAAAGAATGCACGCAAAGCTTAAAAGTAATTTCCGATTTTGAAAGAGTGGGGCTTAATAAAATAGCGATTCGAAATTGGGACAAAATAAGAAGTTGTTGTGATTTTTTAACGCGAAGCGTAAGAAAATCACAACAACTTCTTTTCTACTTTTTTGAAAAGCTTATATCTATATTTCGAATTTCTGTTTATAAAGCGCATTAGACAGTTTATTTCCGGATCGTAATTTGTAAATCATCCGAAAAAAATTTTCCGACTTTTCGGACTTCCTCATGATTCCTTATTTTGGGTAAAACTCCAACAATTGACAAATCCTGGCTGTATGCCGGATTCCATTCACGAAATCGACAATTTTAATGTTTTCGTTAGGACTATGAATTGCAGATTGCGGATTGCCAATTCCTGCAGTGAAAACTGGAGTTTCAGCAATCCCATCAAATAGAAATGCTGGACCGCTGCCACCGCAGATTGGTAGTACTCTTTGCGGTTTTCCGTACACATCTTCTGCTGAAGAGGACAGGAGTTTAACAAGTGGATGATCTGAAGGTGTACGGCTGGCAGATAATTTTCCAAGGACTTTGATGCTGATATCCGTAAAACCGTTATGATCCAGATGACGGCGGACTTTAGCCAGAATATCTTCTGCGTCTTGTCCCGGAGAAAGGCGAAAATCGACTTTAGCGCTTGCATTGCAGGGAACGATCGTTTTGGCTCCTTCACCTTGATATCCGGAAGTTAGTCCGCAGATTGTACAACTTGGCTGCATGACCGATTGGATAATCAGATCAGCATTATCAAGATCACCGGTAACGAGCGTATTTGATCCTGCCGTGGTGATATATTTTTCACGCATTGGCGGCAACTGTTTTAGATAGTTGATATCCGATTCCGAGGGAGGAATGATATGATCATAAAAACCTGGAACCAGAACTTTTTCATTCGAATCTTTTAAAGAAGCAAGTGCCCAAACCAAACGCCAGGCCGCATTTGGCATAAGATTTCCCCAGATACCGGAATGGCCATCGCTTGAGGCTGTTTGTATATTTAATTCAATATTTAGCATTCCGCGATATCCGAGATATTGGATTGAATAACCATCCTCATCAACATCTCCGAATTCCCATAAACAAAGATCAGAATGAATTCTATCTTTATATTGTTCAACAACTGTCGGTAAGTCCGGACTTCCGATTTCTTCTTCCCCTTCAATAAGAAATTTGATTGTGCAAGGAAGCTCGTCGTTTAGTGCTAAGAGCGCATCAATGGCTGCAATTCTGCAAATTAAATGACCTTTATCATCCATTGCTCCGCGGGCGAATAACCTTCCGTCCCGGATTTGAGGTTCAAACGGCGGAGAAACCCATAAATTCAACGGATCACCCGGCTGAACATCGTAATGATTATAGAAAATAATCGACCGATCGCTCCTGCCTTTTCGTTCTGCAAAGATTACAGGCCAATGATTTGTCGGAATTATCTCAACCGAAAAACCTCGAGTTTGCAGGGATTCAGCAACTATTTCAACCATTTTTTCAATTCCATCGCCGTTTACCGAAAGACTGGGTTGTCGTAAGTACCTAACCAACTCTTGAATATATTGATCAGAATTATTCTCAATAATCTTATCCAGCGTATTTTGATTCATTCTGTTTCCATTTCCTATTTCTGAATGATAAATTTTCTTAAAGAGATTCGATAAATGTCTTAACTATTGGAATCGAAGCTTCGGTTAGCGCATCCAAAATTAACCAACCTTTTTCAGCGGTTGCTTTTGTTGGATCCCCAAAAACACCGTTTGGATTGAAATCAGATAGGAATGTCGGACAAGCCGAGTAGGTTATCGGAAAAATTGGATATCCGGGTTCTGCCTTTTCCATTTGAACGGTGTGCGGAGCTACAGCTAATATGACCGATGTTTCAAATTCATCTGCATGATAAAAACCAGGAGCAGGGGGTTTTGATTCACAAATCTCAGAAAAAATCCTGTCGATGTCCGGATAATCCAACACCATAACAGGATAATCAAGCATCTCTTTCATTCGTCTTGATGCCAGGAATAACGGCGATTGGTTTCCAAAATGTCCATTGACGATTAATAATCCTCGGACAAGGTTTTTCTGTAAACTTTTTGCGATATCGGTAACCAGCGCTATCAACGTCTCGGGTTGTAAGGAAATCGTACCTGGATATTTGGAAGTTGACCAACATTCACCGTAAGGAATTGCAGGCAGAAGGATCGCATCGATCTGGTCGGCAATTCTCTCAGCCAGCGCCTGCGACATGATTGTATCTGTTTGCAGACCACAGTGCGGTCCATGCTCTTCATGAGCGCCGACAGCGAAAACTGCTATGGCACCGTCTTTTGCTATCCGTTCAAAATCTGGCCAGGTTAGTTCTTGACTTTTATATCTCACTTTTCTTTCCTCCACGGTCATACGGTTCACCCAAAGCAGCTGGAGCACGAGATGATTTGCTGAAGAAAATCATAACGACCATGCAAAGGATGTATGGAAGCATGACTAAAAACTGATAGGGGATGTCGAAATTGAAAAGCTGCGTCCGAAGTTGCAATGCATCCGCTGCACCGAATAATAATGCGGCTATAAATACACCAAACGGATCCCAGCGCCCGATGACTAAAATCGCTAATGCAATATAACCACGGCCGGCAGTCATGTTTTGAACAAAAAGACCTGTACTGGCAGTGGAAAGAAATGCACCGCCGATTGAACATAGAACACCTGATATGATAATTGAATAATAGCGTGTCCGGATGACATCAACACCCATCGTTTCAGCAGCTTCAGGATTCTCTCCAGCAGCAATGATATTCATTCCCCATGCACTACGATACATGATGATCGCTGTGATCAATACCAGAATATACGTGATATAAGCTAAAGCTGTTTGTTGAAAGAGAATTGGTCCAATAACCGGAATTTTCGAAAGGATCGGGATCACGATGGTTGGAAGAGGTGTAATTCTCGGAGAATTCGATGTAATTCCGAAGATAATTCGAAAAAGAAAGCTGGTCAGGCCAACACAAAAAAGATTTAAAGAAATTCCAAAAACTACCTGATTGACTTTCAACGTAATTTCGAAATAGCCCATAATCAGACCAAGCAGGATCCCCAGAAAAATCGCGGCAAGAATACCAATCCAAACAGAACCGGAATAATAGGAAACGACAAATCCTGTCAGACTGCCGACGATCATAAATCCTTCCATTCCGATATTAGAAATCCCCGCTCTTTCGTTATAAATTCCTCCAATGGCAGCGAGCATGATCGGGATTGCTAATCGCATGCTGGCAGTAAGAAATCCTTCAAAAATGGATGATGTCAGAAAAGAAAAAAGATCTCCAATCATGCTGCAACCTTTCGATTCTTTTTCATTTGTTGAATGATTAAACTGAACGCTTTTCGTCCGATAAACAAAATCACGATCAAATATTGAATCAATGTAACTGCAGATGCCGGAACACCGACTGCAGTCTCCATGGTACTGGCGCCAATCTGTAAGCCTCCGAATAGTATTGCAGCAAGCAAAACTCCGAACGGATTGAGCTGCCCTAATAACGCAACCACGATCGCTGTATAGCCATATCCCGATGAGATGTTTTCAATCATCCGGTGTTGAATTCCTGCAGCTTCGAAAAATCCTGCCAATCCAGCCATTGCACCGCTGAAAAGCATTGAGGATAGGAAAACCCACTTAACTTTTATACCCGCAGCTTGTGATGCAAACATATTTTTCCCGGTTACTCTGATCTGATAGCCCCAAACAGTTCGATAGATCAGAAAACCTGTAAGCAGAACCATTAAAAGCGTGATAATAAATCCAATATGAAGTCGAGTTTGCTTTAATATGATCGGAAGAATCGCATTGTCGGATAAGCCTGCTGTTTGACCAAGCGGTGAACCAGGCTGTTGGATCGGTCCATGAACAAGCCAGGAAACAAAATATATGGCAATATAGTTCATCATGATCGTGTTGATCATCTCATTTGCATTGAATTTGAGTTTGAGCAATACTGCAATTCCTCCCCACAATGCTCCTGTTATCATTCCGGCTATAGCCATGAGAGGAAGGAGTATTGCAGGATGCAATGTAGGAAATGCCAGTCCAACGCATACTGCGGATGTAGCTCCAAGGTAAAGTTGTCCTTCTGCTCCTACATTAAAGATTGAAGCGCGAAACGCAGCAGTGATACCAATTCCGGTTATCGCTAAAGGAACTGCCCTAAGCAGCGTCTCTGCAATACTATTTTTTGTGCCAAAAGCGCCATCTATCAACGCACGATACGCATCAAAAGGATTTACTCCCAATAAGCGGATGATGACAGCCCCAATGATTAGCGCAAGGATTACTGCACCGATACTGGATCCGGCTGCAGTAAGTGTCTCAGCCCTACGTTGCTTTTTGAATTCAAGTTCGATATTATGGTTATCCGCTTTGTTAAACATCAGTTTTTCCAGTCATTAATAATCCAATACGCTCTCGATTTGCTACTTCCCGAGATAAAGTGGCGAGAATTTTCCCCTCATAAATTACGGAAATTCTGTCAGAAAGTTCGAAAATTTCATCAAGTTCTGTAGAGATAAGTAAAATCCCGTTTCCGTTTTCCCGCTGTTCAAGCAACTTCTCATGAACGAATTCAGTTGCTCCCACGTCTAATCCTCGACTTGGCTGCATGGCAATAATGAATTTGGGCATTCTTGAAAATTCCCTGGCCAAGACCAATTTTTGTTGATTCCCTCCAGATAATGTTGCTGCTGTCTGATCAACGCTGATGCAGCGGATATCGTAATCTTTAATTAATTGTTTGGATGTATTTCGAATGTTATTGAAGTTGAGAATCCCATGTTTTGAAACAGGCTCTTTCCCACTGGTTTCCAGAATGAAATTTTCTCCTAATGAAACGTCCATCACCAGACCCAATCGCTGCCGATCACCTGGAATATGTGCGAGTCCGGCGGTAATTCTCTTTCCGGGTGACAACTTTGTCACATCATTCCCATCGATGAAAATCCGACCACTATCCGGTCTTAAAATACCTGCTAAAACTTTCGCCAGTTCTACCTGACCGTTACCGTCAACTCCAGCAATGCCATGGATTTCACCTTTTTTAACCGTCAAATCCAATTCTCGTAATACCGGTAATTTTCGTTCATCAAAATAGGTTATCCGATCGATCTTCACCAGTTCTGAAGCTTCCGGTGGAACCGGCTTAATTGTCCGTTTTTTTGTGAATTCATGGCCAACCATTAAGATCGCCAGATCTTTTTCATTTGTTTCATCTTTTGAGATCTCGGCGGTTACTTTTCCCTGACGTAAGACTGTTATACGGTCACTGATCTCCATTACTTCGTTCAATTTATGACTGATAAAAATAACCGAGCACCCTTGTCCGGTTAAAAATTTGATTATTCCAAACAATCCATGTGTTTCCTGCGGGGTTAATATGGATGTAGGTTCATCCAGGATAAGTATTTTTGCACCGCGATATAACGCTTTCAGAATTTCTACACGCTGCTGAGTTCCGACTGAAAGGGTGGAGACAATTGCTTTTGGATCAATCTGCAAATTATATTTTTCAGAAATTTTTATAAGTTCATTTTCAACCTTCAAAATATTTGGGAAAGGATATCCTGCTGACTTCAAACCTATACAAACGTTTTTCGCAACTGAAAGTGTTGGAATCAACATAAAATGTTGATGAACCATTCCGATTCCAAGTTGTTGAGAATGAATTGGCGAGAGGATTTGGACTTCCTTCCCATTGATTTGGATCCGGCCGGATTCCGGTTTAATGATTCCAGCCAGCACTTTCATTAAAGTTGTTTTTCCGGCGCCATTTTCACCAAGCAATGCCAGCGTCTGTCCGTGATCGACTGAAATATTGACACCATCATTGGCTATGAAACTTCCATAGCGAACTGTGATTCCCTGCATTTGAAGATTTACTTTTTGAGATGACAAAGGTGGATGCATTTAAATCATTTTCCCCTGAATGAGCAACACATGGCGGCCAATTTTTGGCCGCCATGTTCTTTTGTTTTTACAGACTAAAAAACTGACTATTTAACTTCGCTTGTATCATGCGGTACTTCAAATTCACCAGTTTTAATTGCGTCGAATTTCGCATTGACCTTCTCTAAAACATCAGCAGGTATGTTTGAATCCAAACCATGATATTCAGCAAAATAAACTGCTCCGTCTGCGATTCCATAAGAGCGATTTCCACTTTTCCATGTACCGTCAATTACTTCCTGAGTGACATTCTTGATGCACGGATATAAGTCCCACATAACACTGGTAAGAACAACATCCGGACCCATGAAGTTCTGATCCGTCATCGCACCTAATGCCCAGACCTTTTTTTCGATTGCGGCGTCAATGACACCAACACCCTGAGAACTCAGTACATCTGCTCCCTGTTCAATTTGGGCAATGGCTGCTTCTTTTGCTTTTGGAGGATCATACCAACTACCGATGAATGTATGCAGTACTTTTATTTCAGGATTCATTTCCAACGCACCAGCTTGATACGCATGCAAGTTCGCGAGCATGTTTGGCGAGGCCATTCCATCGACCCAGCCAATGGTACCGGTCTTACTGATTCCGGCTGCAAGCATTCCGGCGAGGTATGCTCCTTGATAATCCGGATTGTCATAGGTGCCCATGTTTTTGGTTAATTCATTTGCTGTGCCGGCCATGAAAATTGTCTCCGGAAAATCTTTCGCGACTTTTAAAGTTGCTTCACCGAAAGAAAAACTGTGCGCAAAAATCAAACGATAACCCCGAGCAGCGTAGTCACGAATTACACGTTCTGCATCGGCGTCAGTAACACTTTCGCTATATGCGAATTCGACACCCAATTCTTCGCAGGCTTTTTTCAAGCCATTATAACCCAC
>Ga0208826_1002608_pt1 | contig 13251 bp, 12 predicted proteins | sample AD_UKC115_MetaG_FD_184451 | JGI IMG/M metagenome (GOLD analysis project Ga0208826, IMG submission 184451) | Active sludge microbial communities of municipal wastewater-treating anaerobic digesters from Hong Kong - AD_UKC115_MetaG (SPAdes)... | ecosystem: Engineered > Bioreactor > Anaerobic >...
CGCCTATCTGGGCGCCGAGCATTGACGGGGGCACGGGCGATGGGCTTTTTCCTCGAAACCCTGATCAGCGGCCTGATGACCGGCATGCTCTACGCGCTGGTGGCGCTCGGCTTCGTGCTGATCTTCAAGGCCTCCAGCGTGTTCAACTTCGCGCAGGGCGTGATGGTGTTGTTCGCGGCGCTGGCGATGGCGCGGCTGGCCGAATGGATTCCGCAGTGGACGGGCATTGAAAGCAAGGTGCTGGCCAACGTGCTGGCCTTCATCGGTGCGGCGCTGCTGATGTTCCTTGTCGCCTGGCTGATCGAGCGCCTGGCGCTGCGCCACCTGGTGAACCAGTCGGAAACCACGCTGCTGATGGCCACGCTGGGCATCGCCTACCTGCTGGAGGGCGTGGGCCAGACGGTGTTCGGCGGCGACATCTACAAGATCGACATCGGCATGCCCAAGGACCCGATCTTCGTGCTCGGCAGCCTGTTCGACGGCGGCCTGCTGGTCGACCCCGAGGATCTGGTGGCCGCGGGCATCGCGGCGGCGCTGGTGGCGCTGCTGGCGCTGTTTTTCCAGAAGACCACCACCGGGCGCGCGCTGCGCGCGGTGGCGGACGACCACCAGGCGGCGCAGTCGGTGGGCATTCCGCTGTCGCGCATCTGGGTCATCGTCTGGTGCGTGGCGGGCGTGGCCGCGCTGGTGGCGGGCATGGTCTGGGGCAGCAAGCTGGGGGTGCAGTTCTCGCTCTCGACGCTCGCGCTGCGCGCGCTGCCCGTCGTGATCCTGGGCGGGCTCACCTCGGTGCCCGGCGCGATCGTCGGTGGGCTGATCATCGGCGCGAGCGAGAAGCTCTCGGAAGTCTTCCTCGGCCCCTTCGTCGGCGGTGGCATCGAGATCTGGTTCGCCTACGTGCTGGCGCTGGTGTTCCTGCTGTTTCGGCCGCAAGGGCTGTTCGGCGAGAAGATCATCGACCGCGTCTGACGGAGCAACGGGACGACAAGCATGTTCTACCGCGAAAACGGCCAGTTCAAGACCAGCTACCGGGCTGATCAGCAGATCTTCCCCATCGCGCAGGACCGCGTCGCGGTGCTCGCGCTCGTGGTGTTCGCGTTCGCCGTCGTGCCCTTCGTCGCCAGCGAATACCTGTTCGCCGCCATCCTGATTCCCTTCGTCATCATGTCGCTGGCGGCGCTGGGGCTGAACCTGCTGGTGGGCTACTGCGGCCAGATTTCGCTCGGCGGCGCGGCCTTCATGGCGGTGGGGGCGTACGGTGCGTACAACTTCGTCATGCGCGTGCCCGGCATTCCGCTGGTGCTGGCGATGCTGCTGGGCGGCGTGTGCGCGGCGCTGTTCGGCGTGGTGTTCGGCCTGCCCAGCCTGCGCATCAAGGGGCTGTACCTGGCGGTGGCCACGCTGGCCGCGCAGTTCTTCGCCGACTGGCTGTTCCTGCGCATCAAGTGGTTCACGCTGGACAGCGCTTCGGGCGCGGTCGCGGTCTCCAACCTCTCGGTGCTGGGCATCCCGCTGGAATCGAGCCCGGCCAAATACCTCTTCTGCCTGACGGTGCTGGCGCTGCTGGCGCTGGCCAGCAAGAATCTGGTGCGCGGCGCCATCGGGCGCGAGTGGATGGCGATCCGCGACATGGACGTGGCCGCCGCGGTGATCGGTATCCGCCCGATGTACGCCAAGCTCACGGCGTTCGCCATCAGCAGCTTCATCCTGGGCGTGGCGGGCGTGCTGTGGGGCTTCTTCTACCTGGGCTCGTGGGAGCCGGCGGCGTTCTCGCTCGACATCTCGCTCAAGCTGCTGTTCATGATCATCATCGGCGGGCTGGGTTCCATCATGGGCAGCCTGTTCGGCGCGGCCTTCATCATCGTGCTGCCCATCGTGCTCAACCGCGTGCTGCCCTGGCTCGCCTCGCTCGTGCACGTGCCGATCACCACCACGGCCGCCACGCACGCCGAGTTCATCATCTTCGGCATGCTGATCGTCTGGTTCCTCATCGTCGAGCCGCACGGCCTGGCGCGCCTGTGGTCCACCGGCAAGCAGAAGCTGCGGCTGTGGCCCTTCCCGCATTGAATGACGTTTCCAACCGCGGCTCCGGATCGAGCCTTTTCCTCCACCCTCGTTCATCCAAGGAGACTGACATGCAACATTCGAGGCATCTGACCAAGCTGCTGGGCACGCTGCTCGCGGCGGCGGGCATCGCGCTCACCGGCGCGCCGGTGCTGGCGCAGGGCGTGTCGCAGTACATGCCGCTGGTGACCTACCGCACCGGCCCCTACGGCCCGAGCGGCACGCCCGCGGCCAACGGCCTGGACGACTACTACAAGCTGGTCAATGCGCGCGGCGGCATCAACGGCGTCAAGCTCGACTACGAGGAGTGCGAGACCGGCTACGACACCGCGCGCACGGTGGAGTGCTACGAGCGCATGAAGACCAAGAACGGCGGCGCGGTGGTGTTCCAGCCCTGGTCCACCGGCGCCACCTTCGCCATCACCGAGAAGGCCGACACCGACAAGATCCCGCTGCTCATCCTGGGCTACGGGCGCGGCGACTCGGCCAACGGCAAGGTGTTCAACTGGGTCTTCCCGGTGGGCGGCAACTACGAGGTGGGCGACGACGTGATCGTGCAGGCTATCGGCAAGCGCGAAGGCGGCATGGACAAGCTCAAGGGCAAGAAGATCGCCTTGGTCTACCACGACAGCCCCTACGGCAAGGAAACCATTCCGCTGCTGAAGGTGCGCGCGCAAAAGCACGGCTTCACGCTGATCGAGCTGCCCGTCACGCCGCCGGGCCTGGAGCAGAAGGCCACCTGGCTGCAGGTGCGCCGCGACAAGCCCGACTACATCATCCTGCGCGGCTACGGCGTGATGACGCCCACGGCGCTCAAGGAGGCGCAGGGCGTGGGCTTCGCGCGCGACCGCATGTACGGCTCGTGGTGGGCCGGCGCCGAGACCGACGTGAAGGACGTCGCCGACGGCGCCAAGGGCTACAACGCCGTGGTGCTGCAAAGCACCGCCAACCGCGACGCCAAGGTGGTCAAGGACATCCTCTCCGAGCTCTACGCCAAGGGCCAGGGCACGGCCAGCAACAAGAGCGAGGTGGGCGACGTGCTCTACATCCGCGGGCTGCTGGCGGCGCTGTTCTCCTCCGAGGCCATCCGCACCGGGCAGGAGCACTTCAACAAGAAGGGCCAGCGCATCACGGGCGAGGAAATGCGCTGGGCGCTGGAGAACCTGGACATCACGCAGGCGCGCATCGACGAGCTGGGCTTCAACGGCATCCTGCTGCCGATCAAGACCAGCTGCGCCGACCATATGGGCTCGTACAAGGCGCGCATCTCCACCTGGGACGGCAAGGAATGGAAGATCACCAGCGACTGGTTCGACGCCGACCGCGGCATCGTCGATGGCGTGGACAACGAGTCCTCGGCCAAGTACGCGGCCGAGCACAAGATCACGCCCCGCACCTGCCAGTAAGCGGCCGCCGCCCGTCCGCGGCACCCGTGTGCCGCGGCGGGTCGCGTCCCGCCCGTCACGAGAGCGAACCATGCCCGAAGAAGCCCCCGCCACGCTGCTCAACGTCAACGGCATCGAGGTCATCTACCACCACGTGATCCTGGTGCTCAAGGGCGTCTCGCTCAGCGTGCCCGAGGGCGGCATCGTTGCCATCCTGGGCGGCAACGGCGCGGGCAAGACCACCACGCTGCGCGCCATCTCCAACCTGCTCAAGGGCGAGCGCGGCGAGGTCACCAAGGGCAGCATCGAATACCAGGGTGAGCGCATCGAAAACCTCACCCCGTCCGATCTGGTCAAGCGCGGCGTGGTGCAGGTGATGGAGGGGCGCCACTGCTTCGCCCACCTGACCATCGAGGAAAACCTGCTCACCGGCGCCTACACGCGCACCAGCAAGAGCGAGATCGCGGCCAACCTGGAGAAGGTTTACGCCTACTTCCCGCGCCTGAAGGAGCGGCGCAGGAGCCAGGCGGCCTACACCTCGGGCGGCGAGCAGCAGATGTGCGCCATTGGCCGCGCGCTCATGACCAACCCCAAGCTGGTGCTGCTGGACGAGCCCTCGATGGGCCTGGCGCCGCAGCTGGTGGAGGAGGTGTTCTACATCGTGCGCGACCTCAACGGCAAGGAAAAAGTCACCTTCCTGGTGGCCGAGCAGAACACCAACATGGCCCTCAAGTACGCCGACTACGGCTACATCATGGAGAGCGGCCGCGTGGTGATGGACGGCCGGGCCTCCGACCTGGCCAGCAACGAGGACGTCAAGGAGTTCTACCTGGGCGTGGGCGGCGCCGAGCGCAGGAGCTTTCGCGACGTCAAGAGCTACAAGCGGCGCAAGCGCTGGCTGGCGTGAGGCGCGCTTTGCAAAATTTCAATCAAATGGGCTTGTAGCCCGCGTGGATCAAGCCCGAGAAGCTATCAAGTTATGAGCGATCGTCGCCAGCCGAGGATGATGCAATGAAGGAATTCTTCGACGCCCTGGAAACGTGTGCGCCGGCCGAGCGCGAGGCCGCGCTGATGGCCGCGCTGGCGCGCCACGTGGCGCATGCGCAGGCCGCCAGCCCGGCCATGGCCGGCATCCTGGCGGGGGTGGACGCCGGCACCATCGCCTCGCGCGCCGCCCTGGCGCGCCTGCCCGTCACGCGCAAGAGCGAGCTGCTGGCGCGCCAGCAGGCGGCGCGCGCGGCGGGGGGCGACGTCTTTGGCGGCTTCGCCGCCATCGTGCGTGGCAAGGCCATGCGGCGTGCCTACGCCAGCCCGGGGCCGATCTACGAGCCCGAAGGCACGGCGGCGAACTACTGGCGCACCGCGCGCGCGCTGCACGCGGCCGGCTTTCGCGCTGGCGATCTGGTGCACAACGCCTTCAGCTACCACATGACGCCCGGCGCCTTCATCGTCGAGGCCGGCGCGCTGGCGCTGGGCTGCACCGTGTTTCCGGCCGGCACCGGCCAGACCGAGCAGCAGCTGCAGGCCATCGCCGAGCTGCGCCCCGACGGCTACCTGGGCACGCCCAGCTTCCTGCGCATCCTGGTGGAGAAGGCGCAGGAGGCCGGCGCCGACGTGCGCAGCCTGCGCAAGGCATTGGTCAGCGGCGAGGCCTGCCCGCCGTCGCTGCGCGACTGGCTGGGTGAGCGCGGCATCCAGGCCTACCAGACCTACGCCACGGCCGACTGCGGCCTCATCGCCTACGAGACGGCGGCGCGCGAAGGCCTGGTGCTGGACGAGGGCGTGATCGTCGAGATCGTGCGCCCCGGCACGGGCGATCCGGTGGCCGAGGGCGAGGTGGGCGAGGTGGTGGTGACCGTGCTCAACCCTGACTACCCGCTGGTGCGCTTCGGCACGGGCGATCTGTCGGCGGTGCTGCCCGGTGCCTGCCCCACGGGGCGCACCAACACCCGCATCCGGGGCTGGCTGGGGCGCGCCGACCAGACCGCCAAGGTGCGCGGCATGTTCGTGCACCCCGGCCAGGTGGCCGAGGTGCTCAAGCGCTTTCCCGAGGTGGCGCGGGCGCGCCTGGTGGTCAGCGGCGCCATGGCCAACGACCGGATGACCTGGCGCGTCGAGGCCGCGCCCGCGCCCGGCCTGGCCGAGCGCTTTGCCGAGGCGGTGCGCGACGTCACCAAGCTGCGCGGCGAGGTCGAGCTGGTGGCGCCCGGCAGCCTGCCCAACGATGGCAAGGTGATCGAGGACGCGCGCAGCTATCAGTAGCCGGCCCGTCGCAGCGCAAGCGCCCGTTGCGCGGGAAATCCCTGAACGCGGCCAGGGCGATCCGGCCTGGTTTCACGGTTTAATTGAATGCCTTACCACCCATCGACCAGGGAGCCTCCCATGACCCGTTTGCACCCCTTCGGCTTGGCCGTCGGCGCCGCCGTGCTGGCCTTCGGCGCCCAGGCCGCCGACTTTCCGGCCGCGGGCCGGACCATCACCATCGTCGTGCCCTTTGCCGCGGGCGGTCCCACCGACAAGGTGGCGCGCGATTTGGGCGAGGCGCTGCGCAAGCCGCTGGGCGGCGCCACCATCGTGATCGACAACGCCGCCGGCGCCGGCAGCACCATCGGCTCGGCCAAGGTGGCGCGCGCCAACCCCGACGGCTACACGCTGCTGCTGACCCACATCGGCATGGCCACCACGGCCGCGCTCTACCGCAAGCTGCCCTACAAGTACAGCGAGTTCGAGTACCTGGGCCTGGTCAACGAGGTGCCGATGGTGGTGGTCGGCAAGTCGACCCTGGCGGCCAACAACTGGGCCGAGCTCAAGAGCTGGATCCAGGACAACAAGACCAAGGTCAACCTGGCCAACGCCGGCCTGGGCGCCGCCTCGCACCTGTGCGGCCTGATGCTGCAGCAGGCGCTGCAGACCGAGGTGACCACCGTGCCTTACAAAGGCACCGCCCCCGCCATGGCCGACCTGATGGGCGGGCAGGTCGACGTCATGTGCGACCAGACCACCAACACCACCAGCCAGATCGAGGGCAAGAAGATCAAGGCCTACGCCGTCACCACGGCCAAGCGCCTGGCCATTCCCGCCGTCTACAAGGACCTGCCCACGCTGCAGGAGGTGGGCCTGAAGGGCTTCGACGTGTCGATCTGGCACGGCCTGTACGCCCCCAAGGGCACGCCGGCGGCGGTGCTCAAGACCCTCAACACCGCGCTGCAGGCGGCGGTGAAGGACCCGGACTTCATCAAGAAGGAAGAAAGCCTGGGCGCGATCGTCGCGCACGACGAGCGCGTGACGCCCGAAGGGCACAAGAAGTTCGTCGCCGCCGAGGTCGCCAAGTGGGGCCCGGTCATCAAGGCGGCGGGCCAGTACGCGGATTGACGGCCCCACGCGCCGTGGCGGCTGCCGGCGTGCCGCGGCTGCGCGTCGTCGACTCCATCACCGAGCTCGTGCCCGGCGCCGACGCGGGCTGCCTGGCGGTCAGCGGTTCGCACGGCGGCATCAGCTCGGCGCAGTACGCCTGGGCGGCGCAACCGCTGCTGGCGGTTTTCAACGACGCCGGGGTGGGCAAGGACCGGGCGGGCCTGGCGGCCTTGCCCTTTTTGCAGGGCCATGGCATCGCCGCCTGCACCGTCGGCCACCAGAGCGCGCGCATCGGCGAGGCGCGCAGCACGCTGCGCGAGGGGGTCGTCAGCCACTGCAACGCGCGGGCCCTCGCGCTGGGGGCGGCGCCGGGGCAGGCCTGCGCGGCCTTGATCGAGCGGCTGATGGGCGGGGGCCTCTGACGGGCGCCCCGTTTCAAGTCAAATCAGCTTGTGGCCGGCGTCCGTCTTGCGCAAGAAGCTATCAAGTCAATAGCAACCGGCGCTGCCCTACACACCCCAGACGACGTCCTTGCCCTCGGCGCTGCTCTGCCTGAGCATGTCGAGAAAGGGCGCGGCGCGGTGGCGCAGCGAGACCGCTTCTTCCTTGGCCGCGTCGTTGGCGTCGTCGTCGGTGGATGGCGGGGGGGCTTCGCGCAGCGCCTCGCGCCGCTGGATCTCGGCCTGGATGGCCGCGATGGCGGCGCTGGCCTGCGCCACCGTGATGATGCCGGTCGGCCCGGCGGCCTTGCCGATGATCTTGAGCAGCTCCTCGGCATTGGGCTGCAGCATGACGAGGTCGGCCGTGGCCTTGGATTTGAATTTGTACAGCATGATCAAGCGACGAAAAGGGTGCAAGGGCATCCAGTATGCACATTCTGAAAGCGGTTTTGTTCGGGTAATTCCCTAGCCGGTGCCGGGTGCCCGAACCCTTGACTCCATTTAATTTAGATGTAAATTATCTACATCTAAATTTAAGACCCAGGATCAAGGAGATCCCATGAAGATCGTTTGCATTGGCGGCGGCCCCGGTGGCCTGTACTTCGCCCTGCTGATGAAGCAGCGCAATCCGTCGCACGACATCACGGTCGTCGAGCGCAACAAGCCCTACGATACCTTCGGCTGGGGCGTGGTGTTCTCCGACGCCACCATGGACAACATGCGCCAGTGGGACAAGCCCACGGCCGACACCATCCAGCAGGCCTTCAACCACTGGGACGACATCGAGCTGCTGTTCAAGGGCGAGGTGATCCGCTCGGGCGGCCACGGCTTCGTCGGCATCGGGCGCAAGAAGCTGCTCAACATCCTGCAGGAGCGCTGCGAGGAGCTGGGCGTCAAGCTGGTGTTCGAGACCGAGGTCGATTCGGACCTGGACTTCCCGGACGCCGACCTGATCATCGCCAGCGACGGCATCAACTCCAAGATCCGCACGCTGCATGCCGACCGGTTCCAGCCCGAGCTGGTGCTGCGCCCCAACCGCTTCATCTGGCTGGGCACCAAGCGCCAGTACGACGCCTTCACCTTCGATTTCCGCAAGACCGAGCACGGCTGGTTCCAGGCGCACATCTACAAGTTCGACGACGAAACCTCCACCTTCATCGTCGAGTGCCCCGAGCACGTCTGGCTGGCGCACGGCCTGGACAAGGCCGGGCCGGACGAGTCCATCGCCTTCTGCGAGAAGCTGTTTGCCGACAACCTGCGGGGCGAAAAGCTGCTCTCCAACGCGCGCCACCTGCGCGGCTCGGCCTGGATCAACTTTACCCGCGTCAAGTGCGACAACTGGTGGTTCAAGAACGCCAACGGCGCCCACGTGGTGCTGCTGGGCGACGCGGTGCACACGGCGCACTTCGCCATCGGCTCGGGCACCAAGCTGTCGCTGGAGGACGCGATCGACCTGACGCGCAAGTTCATCGAGCTGGGCGACGGCGCCGACAAGATCGAGCAGGTGCTGACGCAGTACCAGGCCGACCGCAGCATCGAGGCGCTGCGCCTGCAGAACGCGGCCTGGAACGCGATGGAGTGGTTCGAGGTGTGCGGCGAGCGCTACTGCGACCAGCTCGAGCCGCCGCAGTTCATGTACTCCATGCTCACGCGCAGCCAGCGCATCAGCCACGAGAACCTGCGCCTGCGCGACAAGGCCTGGCTGGAGGGCTACGAGCGCTGGCTGGCCGAGCGCGATGGCGTCAAGGTGCCGGCGGGCCAGACCCCGCCGCCGCCGATGTTCACGCCGTTCACCGTGCGCGGCCTGACGCTGAAGAACCGCGTCGTCGTCTCGCCCATGGCGCAGTACTCCTGCGTCGATGGCCTGCCCGCCGACTTCCACCTGGTGCACCTGGGTGCGCGCGCCATGGGCGGCGCGGGCATGGTGTTCGCCGAGATGACCTGCATCACGCCCGAGGGCCGCATCACCCCCGGCTGCCCCGGCCTGTACAACGCCGAGCAGAAGGCGGCTTGGCGCCGCATCGCCGACTGGATCCACGCCCACAGCGACGCCAAGTTCGCCATGCAGCTCGGCCACGCCGGCTCCAAGGCGTCGACGCGCCTGGCCTGGGACGGCACCGACCTGCCGCTGGAAAGCGGCAACTGGCCCATCGTCGGCGCGTCCGCGCAGCAGTACCTGCCGGGGGTGAGCCAGGTCTCCCGGGAGATCGGCAAGGACGAGATGCAGCAGCTCAAGCAGCGCTTCGTCGAGGCCACCCGGGACTGCATCGACATCGGCGCCGACTGGCTGGAGCTGCACTGCGCGCACGGCTACCTGCTGTCGGAGTTCATCTCGCCGCTGACCAACAAGCGTACCGATGAGTACGGCGGCAGCCTGGAAAACCGCCTGCGCTACCCCATCGAGGTGTTCAAGGCCATGCGCGCCGTCTGGCCGCAGGACAAGCCGATGTCGGTGCGCATCTCGGCCACCGACTGGGTGGAGGGCGGCATCACCCCGGCCGACGCGGTGGCGATCGCCAAGGCCTTCAAGGCCGCGGGGGCCGACCTGATCGACTGCTCGGCGGGCCAGGTGAGCAAGCAGGAAAAGCCGGTCTACGGCCGCATGTGGCAGACCCCGTTTGCCGACCGCGTGCGCCAGGAGGCGGGCATCGCCACCATGGCCGTGGGCGCGATCACCGAGGCCGACCACGTCAACAGCATCATCGCCGCCGGCCGGGCCGATTTGTGCGCCGTTGCCCGTCCGCACCTGGCCAACCCGTCCTGGACGCTGACCGAGGCGGCCAGGATCGGCTACACGCCCATCGTCTGGCCCAAGCAGTACTACCAGGGCAAGCGCCAGCTGGAGGCGTTGTTCGAACGCGAGAAAGCCCAGGTGGCGGCGCAGATCGCGCAGGCAGCCATCCACGTGGCGACATGAGCGGCGTGGCAGCCGCTCCCGCGTGGGCCGCGCGCCACTGCCTGGTGACGGGCGGTGCGCGCGGCATCGGCCTGGCGGTCACGCAGGCGCTGCTGGCCACCGGCGCGCGCGTCACCGTGCTGGGGCGCAGCGCCGTCGCCGCCGACCAACTGCGGGCGCTGGCCGGCAGCGAGGAGGCCGCCGCGCACCTGCAGGCGGTGGCGGCCGACGTGGCCGACCCCGCGGCGGTCGCGCGCGCCTTCGCGCAGGCGGGCGAGCGCTTCGGCAGCATCGACACCCTGGTCAACAACGCCGGCCAGGCGCACAGCGCGCCGTTCATGAAGATGGACATGCCGCTGTGGCAGCAGATGCTGGCCGTGAACCTGACCGGCACCATGGTCTGCACCCAGGCGGCGCTGCCCGCGATGCTGGCCGCCGGCTGGGGCCGCGTCGTCAACGTGGCCAGCACCGCGGCGCAGCGCGGCTACGCCTACGTCAGCGGCTACGTGGCGGCCAAGCACGGCGTGCTCGGGCTCACGCGCGCGCTGGCGCTGGAGCTGGCCACCAAGGGCATTACCATCAACGCGGTGTGCCCAGGCTATACCGAGACCGATTTGCTCAAGGACAGCATTGCGAATATCGTCGCCAAGACGGGCCGCAGCGAGGCCGAGGCGCGTGCGCAGCTGGCCAGCGGCAACCCGCAAAGGCGCCTGGTGCAGCCGCAGGAGGTGGCGAGCGCGGTGCTCTGGCTGTGCCAGGGCGATGCCGCGGCGGTCACCGGACAGGACATTTCCATCAGTGGCGGGGAGGTGATGTAGCCATGGCACAGGTCGATCTCGAGGCGCGCGCGCACGCCGAACACCCGGAGGAGCTGCGGCTTTGGCTGCGCATGCTGGCCTGCACCCAGCTCATCGAGCGCGAGCTGCGCACCCGCCTGCGCGAGCAGTTCGACACCACGCTGCCGCGGTTCGATCTGATGGCGCAGCTCGAGCGCGTGCCCGAGGGGCTGCGCATGAGCGAGCTGTCGCGCCGCATGATGGTGACCGGCGGCAACGTGACCGGCATCACCGACCAGCTCGAGGGCGAGGGCCTGGTCGAGCGCATCGAGGTCGAGGGCGATCGCCGCGCGTTCAGCGTGCGCCTGACGGCCAAGGGCCGCAAGGACTTCCGCGCCATGGCCCAGGCGCACGAAGCCTGGATCGTCGAGGCCTTCGCCGGGCTCGACTCGGCCGAAATCCAGACGCTGCGCAACCTGCTCGGCAGGGTCAAGCGCCACTTTCACGAACTCAAGGAGACCGCATGAAGCACTACGTTCCCGAGGCCAACCCGATGCGTGCGCAGTACGGCGCACGGGCCTCCTACCAGGCCAGGCACTTCGCCTGGTCCTGCGATGCAGATGGCGTCGCCACCGTCATGCTCAACCGCCCCGAGCGCAAGAACCCGCTCACCTTCGACAGCTACGGCGAGCTGCGCGACCTGTTCAACGGCCTGCGCCAAGCCACCGACGTGAAGGTGGTGGTGGTGACGGGCGAGGGCGGCAACTTCTGCTCCGGCGGCGACGTGCACGACATCATCGGGCCGCTGACCAAGATGACCATGCCCGAGCTGCTCGAATTCACGCGCATGACGGGCGACCTGGTCAAGGCCATGCGCGGCTGCCCGCAGCCCATCATCGGCGCCATCGACGGCGTCTGCGCCGGCGCCGGCGCCATGATGGCGCTGGCCTGCGACATGCGCCTGGGCACGGCGGCGGCCAAGACCGCGTTTTTGTTCACCCGCGTCGGCCTGGCCGGCGCCGACATGGGCGCCTGCGCGCTGCTGCCGCGCATGATCGGGCAGGGCCGGGCGAGCGAGCTGCTCTTCACCGGCCGCGCGATGAGTGCGCAGGAGGGGCTGGCCTGGGGCTTCTTCGTCGCGCTGCACGACAGCGGCGAGCTGCTCGCCAAGGCGCAGGAGCTGGCGCGCAGCCTGGCCGCGGGCCCGATGTTCGGCCACGCCATGACCAAGAACATGCTCAGCCAGGAATGGTCCATGACCATCGACCAGGCGATCGAGGCCGAGGCGCAGGCGCAGGCCATCTGCATGCAGACGCAGGACTTCCGCCGCGCCTACGAGGCCTTCGCGGCCAAGCAGAAGCCGGTCTTCCAGGGCGATTGAGATGAGCACCGGCATCATGCAAGCAACGGCGCTGCGCCCGGATCGCGCCCACCTGGACCTGCCGTTCTTCGACGCGGCGCACCGGCGCATCGCCGCTGAGCTGCCCGACTGGGCCAACGCCCAGCGCGTCGACGAATCCGACGACCGCGCCGCCTGCCGCGACTGGGTGCGGCGCCTGGGCGATGGCGGCTGGCTGAAGTACTGCGTGCCCGGCGAATTCGGCGGCGCCCTGCCGCAGCTGGACTCGCGCGCGCTGGTGCTGCTGCGCGAGACGCTGGCGTTCTATTCGCCGCTGGCCGACTTCGCCTTCGCCATGCAGGGCCTGGGCAGCGGCGCCATCTCGCTGGGCGGCAGCGTGGCCACGCGCCGTGCCTACCTGCCCGAGGTGGCTGCCGGCCGCAAGATCGCCGCGTTCGCGCTCACCGAGCCCGAGGCGGGCTCGGACGTGGCCGCCATGAAATTGATAGCTGCCGGCGCGCGCCCCGACTGCGTTGCAGGGCAAAAAGACGACAGCTATTTCCTCGACGGCCAGAAGACCTGGATCAGCAACGGCGGCATGGCCGACTTCTACTGCGTGTTCGCCAAGACCGACCCCGATGGCGGCAGCCGCGGCATCAGCGCCTTCGTTGTCGACCGCGACGCCGAGGGGCTGGACGACTCCGCGCACATCCCCGTGATGGCGCCGCACCCGCTGGCCACGCTCACCTTCACGCGCTGCCGCGTGAGCGGCGGGCAGATGCTGGGCGACGTGAACGGCGGCTTCAAGCTGGCGATGCAGACGCTGGACATCTTCCGCGCCAGCGTCGCCGCCGCCGCCCTGGGCATGGCGCGCCGGGCGCTGGCCGAGGCCATCCACCACGCGCAGCACCGCAGGATGTTCGGCCAGACGCTGGCCGACTTCCAGCTCACGCAGGCCAAGCTGGGCGAGATGGCGGCGCTGGTCGACGCCGGCATC
>Ga0208826_1002611_pt1 | contig 13243 bp, 11 predicted proteins | sample AD_UKC115_MetaG_FD_184451 | JGI IMG/M metagenome (GOLD analysis project Ga0208826, IMG submission 184451) | Active sludge microbial communities of municipal wastewater-treating anaerobic digesters from Hong Kong - AD_UKC115_MetaG (SPAdes)... | ecosystem: Engineered > Bioreactor > Anaerobic >...
CTGTAACAAAATTTAAAATATACTTAATATCATCATTTTTAAGATCTTCGTCAATAAAACTTGAATCAAAATTTATATATTCTATATTTTCTGGATTGATAAATGAAATGAATTTTGAAATGATATCAATAGTAGAAATTTTCACTAAAAATATTTTTATTTTAAATTTTTGTAATTCAGGGTTATCAAGATTTTCATCTATTATATCTTTTGTATCAAAAAAAATATTTGGATTTTTAAATATGAAACCAAATATAATACTATTATATTTTAACATTAATTTTTTATAGAAATTAATGTCAATGGTAACCGTTTCCGAAAAAATAAATGATAATTCCTTAAATCCCAAATTAAAAACTTTATTACAAAGTTTTTCAATGATTTCATTGTCGAAATCTATATTTACAATTATTCTAATATTTCTCACCCAGACTGGAATTCTATTTTCTTCTATAAATGATTTTGCTAAATTATAACTATCAATATACATAGACATTTTGTAAAGTTATATTTAAATTAAATGTAACTCTTTAATTTACTGATATTATAGAATCTTTAATTGAGATACTTGGATACCATTTTAGATATTCCTTAGCAAGAGTATTATCAGCAATAATTATTTCAGGATCTCCTTTACGTCTTTCAGTAAAAGAAACTTTAAGATCTTTATTTTTAAATTCTTTCCAATAATCTATTATTTGAAAAACCGAAGTAGGAATACCTGAACCAATATTAAAACAATTAGGTTCATGTTCAACGCTTTTATTAAATTTTTTTCTAGTTTCCAATAATGTAATACTATTATTAATAGCTTTAATGCAATCAAATACTGAAATATAATCCCTGACAGCAGTTCCGTCATCTGTGTTGTAATCTGTTCCATAAACTTTGATAGATCCAGACAGAAGAGAAGACATTATACGATCTATTAAAAATGTTTTTCCTCCAATCACATTAAAAAATCTAAGAATTATTACGCTAGAAGAAGGAAGTGATCTAATTATATTTTCTCCTATCATTTTACTCATAGAATAATTAGATTTTCCCAAACTAGAAAAAGATTCTTGTAAAGGATTTTGTAAAGAACATTTACAACTATAAACAGCACTTGTACTACTAAAGATAATTCCTATCTGTTTTTCTGGTGTAGAATATTTTTGAATTAAAGTAACTAAATAAAGAGTACCAATGATATTAACATCAATAGTTCTTTGTAAATTTTCTTCACATGAAGAAACATCAGAAATTGCCGCTAAATGTATAACATAATGAATATCATATTTTATGAAAAAACTTTCAAGATTTTCAAAATTTAAAATATCATTTCCTTCTTTTAAATCATAATTTATCAAATCATAATTTTCTATAGATTCAATTTTTGAACCTATATAACCAGATCCACCCGTAACAAGAATTATAGGTTTATTCATTTGAAGATGTAATGCTAAAATATTAAATTATTTTTATAAAATATTCATATAGTTCATAAAATGGTTGATTTAAATGGTTTATGTACAAAATTAATTACCAACTTTAGTAACACTGATTTTAAATTTTCTAAAAATATTGATGTTAATAAAATTTCTTTTAGAACTGAAGTAATACATGATTCTCAAATAAATTCAGAAGAAGAAAATATAAAATTAGTTAAAAGTATTCATTCAGAATTTCCTGATATTCCAGTCGAAGAAATTCTTTACTTTAAAAATGATCCTCCGGAACCTACAGAAGAAACTTATATTGAAGATCAGTTTTTAAGAATGATTGTCGAATTTTATTATGATGGAGTTTCTCTGAAAACTTCGAAAGCATGGGAAAAAATAATTAAGCTGTATTCTGAATTAAATAATTTTGACGAGATTCTTTATAAACAAAAAACTCCTGAAGATAATGTTTATTCATATTATCCATATTTTGAAGAAGATATAACTAATAAATTTGTAGAAATGGAAATCTTTATTTTCTTTAAAAAATTTGAAGAACCTGTATACAATTCGATAATGAAATTTTTTACAGAAAATCTATAATATTTCATAATTAATATTAATTATGAAATTTATCTACTATGACAGAAAGAACAATCAGAAGAACTTCTAGTACTATTAGAACTACTATTAGAACTACTACTAGAACATCCGAAAGAACATCCAGAAGAACTTCTAGATGTAGTATCACTAGAACATCCAAAGGAACAGTCAGAAGAATTACTGGAACTGCTAGATGAACTAGAACTACATTTTTTAGATTTTTTACTACACTTATTTTTAGATTTTTTACTACACTTATTTTTAGATTTTACTTCAAATGCTTTGTTAGATTTTACTTCAAATGCTTTGTTAATACATACACCATAATTCATTTTACTGTAAAATAATTTGATTATGATAAAATCTTTAAATTTTTTTATTAAATGAATCAGAAAAAAAAATTATATAACATTTTAACGAAATCTTATTTCAAATATTTTTCTCCTGATTATAATTGGAATGTTAATAACTGGGATCTTATATTTGATGTAAATGAAAAAACTATTGTATATTATTGTTCTAAAGATAACCGTTCAAGCTCTTTTGAAAATATTTATAGATTGATATTGGAAAGGGAACCTGTAAACATAGAAATGGAAAGATATTTTCATAAAAATATATTTCAAGAATTTTTAAGTTTAACTAATTTTGATTATTCTGAATATTATTTGAAAAATGCAAGAGGTCCGTATAGTTTATATAGCAATTCAGTCACATATGCATTATATATTCCAAAAATTTTAATAAATCTTCCATATGAATTTAGAATTAATGTTATTAATGTTATAGCACCTGCATTTGATTCTGAAAAACAACCAGATTATTATAAATTTTTTATTAAAAATAATATAGATTATAACATTAAACTTGATAATAGATTTGAACTTATATTTTCTTATATTTTTAGATGCATAGTAGACAATAATTTTAAAAATGTTTTTATAACAGGATTTGGTATTGGTGCTTTTAAAAATGATGATAAATATTATGTTAATGGATTTATTAGAAGTTTTAAAAAATTTAAAAATTTAATAGAGGATGTTAATATTTATTATCTGTCTTTTAACAAAAAAAGAGAAAATGGAATAAAAACCTTAAAAAATCACAATATTTTTACTATTATGAAAAATAAAAATATTGAACTTTATGACAGAATCACTAATTTAAATTTTGATAGAACTTGTTTACCGGAATCAATACTAAAAATTTCTTATAATTTTAATATTGATATAGATGAATCTTTGTTTGTAAATCCTTGGGATCCTTTTTCAATAGTTGGGAATGGTAATTCTGGTGATGATTCATGGGATGGATCATTTGGAAAATTTTCTAGTATTGGTATCAGATCATTAATGCAGTTTAACAAACCTTTTAAATTCATAGACACCAGCGATAATTTTTAAAAATATTTTATTGATTTTTATCAATGTAATTTATTGCATCTTTTTTACTTTGGAAAGTACATACAAGATCTTTATTTTTTTGTATATCATTAATAATACAATTTCTAATTTTTTGATCAAAATTATCAGAAGTTCCGCTATTATTAATAATCGATAATATATATTCATAATCTATTTCACCAGAATAAGGTTCGCAGCATTCAAATGTAAAAAGTTTTTTCTTGCTAAGAATATCTTCTTTTGGTTTTCCATTATAACCTAAATTTGTAAGGGTTTTATTAAACTTTTTTTTACTAAATCTAAAATTATAATTAGAATCTAAAAATACTCTTACTTTATCTTTATCAGTACCGTATTGAAGATCACAAAGAATTAAATTATTAGAATCTATTTCATTGACATTAGACTGGACATTACTTAAAAATTGAAATTTATAAGAATTATTTTTAAATTCATTATCTTTTTCATTTCCATACATTCTGCAAGCAGAAGTACTAAAAGCATGCATTAAAGAATTACTTACTTGCATATTTACAGAAAATTTATCTTTAATAGTATCATTAGCCTCAAATTGAGGTCCTCTCATTCTATAATAAGCGAAAGTACACGCAGAAATACAAAGAGATTCATTTGCAGAAGAATTAATACATTCAGCATGGTTTTCACCATAAGGATGTGTTAATGGATTACCTCCTAAAGGAAATGAAAATAAAGTATTTATTACATGAACATTTTTACAGTGGGTAACACTAAGTAATTCATCACAGCCAAAACTTAAAGAAGAATTTTTTATTAAAATATTTTCACAAAAATCCAAATTAAAACAATCCAATCCAATAGAATTTTTAGGTCTTTTCCCTTTATTAGTTTTTAATACTGCAGAATCTCCCATTCTCACAATTACACCATCAAAAATTAAATTTTTACAATTCTTAAATTCAATACCCCAATCTATAATTTCTACTTTTCCCTGAAAATCAAAAAACACATTATTTAAATCAGATACCGAAATTATTTTTTTAAGTTTCAGTGTAAAAGGTTTATCTACTGTAAGCGTAACATTAGAAAGTTTATCTTCAATAATTTTATCAAAATTATTTTCATTGACTTCTATAATTTTATTTGTGTTAATATTTTTTAAAAAATCATCATGTTTCCATATTTCAACCATTTTATACTAAGTTGTAATTTATAAAATTACAAAATTTTTAACTTTTTACTTACTTTCAGGGTTAAGTTCACTAACCTTAGATTCATGCTTAATAAACCACATAACTAAAATTATAAGAACTAAAAGATACATAACAAGATTTACAATAGAAATTATAGGAACTGCTTGTTGGAAGCCAGAAGTATTAAACCATCCAATAGAATATTGTAGAGAAACAGATGATAAAGAAATAAGAGCAATAGTAACACAAACAAATAAGAAAAGAATTATATATCTGTATTTCTCAACATAATGAGCCAGTAAGCAAATTACATAAAGAACTAACATAAAGAGCGAAAGAGCTAGAGCAGCAGCATTAACATTAAAAACGGGTAATTGACTAGCAATAGTAAAATTACCACCTTCATAATTTTGAATGATTCCCATATTCACTGCAAATAAAAGGATTCCTATAAACCCAATTACTAAAAGCAACCATTGAAGCCAAGTCGAAAGAGTTGTAATGAAACAAGGAAGTCTAACTTTACAATTATAATTTTCGTAAGCGTCCATATTTATTATTAAATCTTTTTTTCTTGCAAACTTTGCAAGAAAAAATTTATTACGGACAACATGATAAAATATTTGGTATAAATTTTTTAGTAGAAAACCTCATTTAAATTATTGGATTTTAAATTTTACAAAATTTTAACAATTTTAATTTCTTTTATATTATTAAAATTTTCTTTTGTTTCATTTTCTTATTTATTTTCTTATTCATTTTCTTCTTCTGTTTCTTCTTCTCCTGTTTCTTCTTCTCCATTTTCTTCTACTCCATTTTCTTCTTCTATCTTTTTAATAAAATTCTCTTTCCTTTTCTTTTTTTCCTCTTTTTTTATAGCTTTTTCTTTTTTCCTTTTCTCTTTTTCTTCTTTTTTAAAATCTTTTTCTTTTTGCTTTTCTAATTTTTGTTCTTCTTTGATTATTTTCTCTTGTTCATCAAAATCTTTTTTTAATCGGAAAAAATCTTCTTTATTTTGCCTTTCATTTTCTCTTCTAGAAATTTCCTTCTTAATCATATTTTCAAAGTCTTTTTTTGAAAGAGGTGTTGGAGGATTATTTAATGGTAAATTCCAATAATCAAGATATACAAAATATAATGACATCATGAATCCAATAATACTCAAAATTAACACTAAAATACTAAAAATACTATTCATTGTTGATGGTTTTGAAAGTACATCTGTATTTGTTACACCCAAAATACCAAAAATAAAAGCTATTAAAGAAATTACAAAAATGATCCTTAATAAAATTCTTTCAGTATCATATACTATATTATTAATAATAATAAGTATACTCATTAACATCAAAATAATAGCACTTAAAAATGCCGTTATGTAAATACTTATATTATAATATTCCCCAAGTATTCCTGTATCAGGAATCATAAATATTATAATTAAAGAGTATACTATATAATATGTTACTAAAAGTGTAAAGCCTGCATACTTTGTAATTTTTTCAGAATATTGTATTAAACTTCCATTTTCATCATATACAATCTGTTTTCCTTGTTTATTATAGAATTGAATTATATGATCTTCCATTTTTGATTATTAATTAATAAAAAATCTTATTGAAATTCAATAAGATTGTTATAAATTTTTAAGAATTACTTTATAATATTAGTTTTTGGTTAAATTTGATTTTAAAACCTATTTTTTAATAAAAAAATTGAAATTCTCATAATGATAAATATTAAAAAAGTAATTCTTGAAATTCTTTCCAAGGTTCTCTATATTACTTTTGAAGATTCTGCTTTTAAAAAAGGAGAAAATATATTTTGCATCAACAATAGTTTTTATTCTTTTGTATTTTATGATAAAAACAAAATTGAATTTAAATGGCAAAATTTGAATCAATATTGTTCCTCCAACTTTATGTTTTTTCAAAAAGAAAATCTAATCAAACTAGTTTGTATTAACGCAATTTATATTAATCAAGGTAAACACGAATCATTACAAGAACATACTTATATTATTCACTGCGACGACGAAGAAGAGTATAAAATCTATACTTTGGCTTTTCTAGATAGATTAACTGACGGTACTTTTGTTTTCTAATAATAATTCACGAAAAACAAAAAAATAAAAAATAAAATAAAAAATAAAATGAAAAACGAAAAAAATAAAAAACGAAAAACAAAAAAAAATAAAAAGTTAATTACGACAATATTAACTTTTATATCATTCAGTTTTTAAAATGCAAAATATCATTATCATATAATATTGAAAAGAAAATAATTTATAAAATCACTAAAAAAAGATAATTTTGGGTTTGAAGACAACACCTTTATCTTTGAATTTTCTGAGATTAAAATAAGAACATAATTAATATAGTAATTAATAACAGAATTCATAAAATATCACTAAAATTATCAACGTAATTTATAAAACTCAATATTGTAGAAATCAATTTTAGAAATAATTGTAAACTTTTCCAAAATGAAACTATAATATTTTTAGATTTTAAACTTTTATATTAAAAAACATAAATAAATTCTTAAGAATTTCTTACTTATGAAATCTTTAATAACATTTAAATTAATATTGTAATTATAAATAGAGTATTCCTTCATATAGAGTTTTTTTCAATAATTAAAACATAAAAATACTAAATTAACTGTAAGTAATGAGATATTGTCAAAGAGTTTAATCTTTTTTGAAAAATTAGTTTATACTTTAATTAATCTAAAATCACAATCATATGAAAATTTTCAATTTAATTATTTTAATTAAATTATTTTATTCAAGGTACATCTCAGAGAAAATCTTAAAATAAAATTCAATAGTTTCTTCTTTAATATCATATTCTTCAAGTCTTTTTCTAACAGTATCTAGTAGTTCTTCTTTCTTAATCTTACCATTTTCAAAATTATTTTTAATTAATAACATAACGGCATTTATCTGAGAAGCGTCTGAAATTCTGATATTTACATGTTCTGAAAAAGAATTTAAACAATTAATAATTCTATTAAGTCTTCCTGTAAAACACATATCAGTAGAATCTTCAAGTTCTTCCTCTAAACGTTTAAGAATTTCAGGATTGAAATTAAGGGATTCTATTTCAGCAAATACTAACTGAAATACTTCAAAGAAGGTCATATTAAAGTAAGAATGAACATCGACAATTCTAGAGAATTTAAGATTGTATAATTTATTGATTATTTCTTCCTCGCTCTTAATAGAATTACTATGAGCTTTCATTAAGGTATTAATTGAAGTACTAATATTAACATTTATTTCTGATTCGTGTACATTCTGATTGTCATTGTAAATGTTATTTATTACTTTATTTTCATTAAGAATTCTTAAAATAGTTGGATGATGAGGTCCTTCAAAATAATTCTTATCATAAGAAAAATATCTCAAGTTCCTCAAATTTCTAATTGGTAAAAGAGATATAATATGATTATTACTACAATTTAATTCTTGTAAATTATAAAATCTTTCTAATTTTAATTCGATTAAACTTGTTAATTGACAACTATTAATATTAATTTTGATTACAGAACCATGTCAAAATCTTTAAGTAAAGACTTCAATTCATAATAATTTAAGGTAGTCATTATGTTTTAAAATTTAACAAAATACTAATTTTTCATTTAATTTTCATTCATTTTTAATTAAATTGAATAAAAATCGGAGTATTCCATTGAATTTTAAAACATAATGACTGCCTTAAATTACGAACAATTAATATCTTTACCTGAAGATTTTGATTATGGTTCTATAGTTAAAATTAATATTAAGAGATGTAAATTAAAAAGTTTAATCGAATTAAAATTAGAAAGATTTTATAATTTACAAGAATTAGATTGTAGTTTTAATAAATTAAGTAGTCTTGACGGACTTTCTAATTGTACTTCTTTACAAAAATTAGATTGCGGAGATAATAAAATAACTAATCTCAGCGGACTTTCTAATTGTACTTCTTTACAAAAATTGGATTGTAGGTATAATAAATTAAAAAATCTTGATGGACTTTCTAATTGTACTTCTTTACAAGATTTAGATTGTATTTGTAATAAATTAAGTAGTCTTGATGGACTTTCTAATTGTATTTCTTTACAAGAATTAGGTTGCGGATATAATAAAATAACTAATCTTAACGGACTTTCCAATTTTATCCATTTACAGATTTTTTGGTGTCAAGAGAATGAAATAACTAATCTTGATGTACTTCGTAATTGTACTTCTTTACAAGATTTAGATTGTAGTTATAATCAAATAACTAATCTTGATGTACTTCGTAATTGTACTTCTTTACGAAAATTAGACTGTAATGATAATAAATTAAGTAATCTTAATGGTCTCGATAATTGTAGTTCTTTACAAGATTTAGATTGTGTTTGTAATAAAATAACCAATCTTGATGCACTTTCTGGTTGTACTTCTTTACAAAAATTAAATTGTAATGGTAATAAATTAATTAATCTTGATGGACTTTCTAATTGTACTTCTTTACAAGTGTTAACTTGCATATATAATAAAATAACTAATCTTAACGGACTTTCCAAGTGTATCTATTTACAGTGGTTATTTTGTTCATATAATAAAATAACTAACCTTGATGGACTTTCTAATTGTACTTCTTTATATGAATTAGAATGTGATCATAATCAATTGAAAACACTTTTACCTATTAGGTATTTAAGAAATTTGCGGAAAATCATTTACTATGATTATAATCCTTTTGAAGGACCTCATCACCCTGCTGTTTTAAGAATTCTTAATAGAGATAAAAATATTAGTAATATTTATAATGACACACAAAACGTACACAATTCAGAAATAAATATTAGTGTTAATACTTCAATAAATAATTTATTGAAAGCTCATAGTATTTCTATTAAGTGTGAAGAAGAAATTATTGATAAGTTAATTGACCTTAAGTTTTCTAGAATTGAAGATCTAAAAACTTATTTTAATAATAAAGATGTTCATTCTTACTTTAATATGACTTTCTTTGAAGTATTTCAATTAGTATTTGCTGAAATAGAATCCCTTAATTTCAATCCTGAAATTCTTAAACGTTTAGAGGAAGAACTTATAGATTCTAATGATAAGTGTTTTACAGGAAGACTTACCAGAACTGTTAATTGTTTAAATTCTTTTTCAGAACATGTAAATATCAGAATTTCAGACATTTCTCAGATTAACACTGTTATGTCATTAATTAAAAATGATTTTGAAAATGGTAAGATTAAGAAAGAAGAATTACTAGATACTGTTAGAAAAAGACTTGAAGAATATGATGTTAAAGAAGAAATTATTGAATTTTATCTTGAGATTTTCTCTGAGATGTACCTTGAATAAATATTATTTAATTAGATTTAATTAAATAAGTAAAATTGATTACGTTTTCAATAAAATAAAAACAATGACTACTTTAAAATACAAAGAACTAAAATCTTTACCTGAAGATTTTGATTATGGTTCTGTAATTAAAATTAATGTTTCTAGTTGTAACTTAACAAGTTTAATTAAATTAAAATTAGAAAAATTTTATAATTTACAAGAATTAATTTGTAAATCTAATAACTTAAAAAATTTTAACGGACTTTATAACTGTACTTCCTTAAAAAGATTAAATTGTTCTTATAATCTAATAAATAATCTTGATGCGCTTTCTAATTGTACTTCTTTAAGGAAATTAAATTGTAGTTTTAATAAATTAACTAGACTTGATGTACTTTCTAATTGTACTTCTTTACAACTATTAAATTGCAGTAATAATAAATTAACTAGTCTTGATGGACTTTCTAATTGTACTTCTTTAAAAAATCTAAGGTGCGATCACAATCAATTAATTAATCTCGATGAACTTGATTGTACTTCGTTACAAAAATTGGATTGCAGTAATAATAAATTAAGTAGTCTTGATGTACTTTCTAATTGTACTTCTTTACAAAAATTGGATTGCAGTAATAATAAATTAAAAAATCTTGATGTACTTTCTAATTGTACTTCTTTACAAGAATTAGATTGTGGCAGTAATAAATTAAGTAGTCTTGATGTACTTTCTAATTGTACTTCTTTACAAGAATTAGATTGTGGCAGTAATAAATTAAAAAATCTTAATGGACTTTCTAATTGTACTTCTTTACAAGTATTATATTGTAATGCTAATCAATTAAGTAGTCTTGATGGACTTTCTAATTGTATTTCTCTACAATTATTAGATTGCGGATTTAATAAATTGGGTAATAAATTAAGTAGTCTTGATGCTCTCTCTAACTGCACTTCTTTACAGAAATTGGATTGTGGTAGTAATAAATTAAGTAGTCTTGATGTACTTTCTAATTGTACTTCTTTACAAGAATTAGATTGTGGTCATAATAGATTAAAAAATCTTGATGGACTTTCTAATTGTACTTCTTTACAAGTATTATGGTGCGAAATTAATCAATTAAGTAGTCTTGATGGACTTTCTAATTGTATTTCTCTGCAATTATTAGATTGCGGATTTAATAAATTAAGTAGTCTTGATGGTCTCTCTAACTGTACTTCTTTACGGAAATTATATTGTACAAATAATAAATTAAGTAGTCTTGATGGAATTTCTAATTGTACTTCTTTAAATTATTTAAGATGTAATAATAATCAAATCACATCTCTTATATCAATAAGAAATTTAAGGAATTTAAGTACTATTTCTTATGACGGAAATCCTTTTGAAGGACCCCATCATCCTGCTGTTTTAAGAATTCTTAATGGAAATAAATTAATAGATAATATCTATTCAGATATTCAAAATGTACATAATTCAGAAATAAATAATAGTGTTAATACTTCAATTAATAACTTAATGAAAGCTCATAGTAATTCTATTAAGAATAAAGAAAAAATAATTAATAAATTACTTGATCTTGAGTTTTCTAGAATTGAAGATCTCTTGAAGTATTTTAAGATCAAAGATGTTCATTCCTACTTTAATATGACTTTCTTTGAAGTATTTCAGTTAGTATTTGCTGAAATAGAAAGACTTAATTTCAATCCTGAAATTCTTAAACGTTTAGAGGAAGAACTTATAGATTCTAATGGTAAGTGTTTTACAGGAAGACTTAATAGAACTGTTAATTGTTTAAATTCTTTTTCAGAACATGTAAATATTAGAATTTCAGATACTTCTCAGATAAATGCCATTATGTCATTAATTAAAAATGATTTTGAAAATGACAAGATTAAGAAAGAAGAATTACTAGATACTGTTAGAAAAAGACTTGAAGAATATGATGTCAAAGAAGAAACTATTGAATTTTATCTTAAGATTTTCTCTGAGATGTACCTTGAATAAAATAATTTAATTAGATTTAATTAAATTTTCATTGAAGTTTAAAACATAATGGCTACTTAAATTATTGAGATTTAAAGTCTTTATATGGAAATTTTGATTACAGATCTGTAATTAAGATTAGAAAAAATTTATTATTGCAAGAATTATATTACAGATACAATAAATTAAAAAATCCTGTTGTACTTTCTTATTGGATTCCTTTGTAAGAATTAGATTCCGGCAATAACAATACATCTAATAAAAATATTAAAAATATTCATAATGACGGTTAATGCTATTTAGAAGTTAATAGTAATTCTATTAAGTTAGAAGAAAAAGAATTAATTATTAGATTATTAAATCTTAGTCTTCTAAAACCGAAGGTCTCTCAAGTTATTCATATTTTAATATGTCTTATATTAAAATATGAATAACTTGATGTTAAAACAGCATTTTTTATCCATGTATTGCTTCCTAGATTAGAAAAAGAACTTATATATATTTGTGTTTTTTAAAAAAGATTTAATAAAACAATCAACTTTTTAACAATTTTTCTGTTTAATTCATTAAAGTTTTAAATGTTTTATTTTATGAACTATTGAGTTACAATAATCGAAATTTTGTTAAGTTTATTTAAAAAAAGATTTATGTAGATAGTTTGTACTTTGGTTAAAGTACAAATCTTCACTTAAGAGGATTTTAAGTGATTTTTTATTATTTACCCTGTTTCAGATTTTAATGCAAAATATTAGTTAATTAAAGACCTCTTCAAAAATTTATTAATTTAGATTTGATGAATGACTGAATACTTTTAAGAATTTTATATTAAAAACATTTTATTCAAGGTACATCTCAGAGAAAATCTTAAGATAAAATTCAATAGTTTCTTCTTTAACATCATATTCTTCAAGTCTTTTTCTAACAGTATCTAGTAATTCTTCTTTCTTAATCTTGTCATTTTCAAAATCATTTTTAATTAATGACATAACGGCATTTATCTGAGAAGTGTCTGAAATTTTGATATTTACATGATCTGAAAAAGAATTTAAACAATTAATAGTTCTATTAAGTCTTCCTGTAAAACACATATCAGTAGAATCTATAAGTTCTTCCTCTAAACGTTTAAGAATTTCAGGATTGAAATTAAGGAATTCTATTTCAGCAAATACTAACTGAAATACTTCAAAGAAAGTCATATTAAAGTAGGAATGAACATCTTTATTATTAAAATAAGTTTTTAGATCTTCAATTCTAGAAAACTCAAGATCAATTAACTTATCAATAATTTCTTGTTCTGTCTTAATAGAATTAATATGAGCTTT
>Ga0208826_1002614_pt1 | contig 13231 bp, 25 predicted proteins | sample AD_UKC115_MetaG_FD_184451 | JGI IMG/M metagenome (GOLD analysis project Ga0208826, IMG submission 184451) | Active sludge microbial communities of municipal wastewater-treating anaerobic digesters from Hong Kong - AD_UKC115_MetaG (SPAdes)... | ecosystem: Engineered > Bioreactor > Anaerobic >...
ATCGTCGGTTCAGTCGAGGGAAAGAGCAGTTTAGCCAGGTTAGGCTTATCCATTCACCAGACCGGAGGGTGGATCGATGCAGGTTTCTCAGGAACAATCACATTAGAACTCCATAACTGCTCACCGAACATGGTTCTTCTATCGGCTGGAATGCCTATAGCACAGATAGTATTCTTCAACACACTCCCGGCAGAGAAACCATACGGAGAACGAATCAGCAGCAAATACCAGAACCAGGAATCAGCAACGTTAAGCAGATACCACCAGAACCGGAGGACCTAACATGCCTGGATATTCAGCAGAACGATACAGACAGAATCCGCCTGCAATCGGGTGTGTTCTCAAATACTACAGCAAAGAGGACACAGACGCAATAGTAGAGGTATTCAAACGAGTTGGAAGAACTCATTTCAGTTATCCTGACGTGTCGGATTTGTTACCAAACTATATGGCACTCAGGCGGATGAAAACCGATGGAATACTTGAGATGGTTCGGAGAAGGCACTACCACGTACCACCAACCTGGAAATTCAAACCTGAACTGGCATACAGAATAGAAAAAGCACTCGGAGTAATTTAAATGACAGATACAAAGATATGCCCCAAATGCAAGCAGGAAAAGCCGTTATCAGAGTATTACTCCGATCGGCACGGGAAAGACGGGATCACGTATCTCTGTAAAAGTTGCCATGCAGAATATCGAAGGAACGCACACAGAGCAAATAAAACCAAAGATACGAACCTCAAACGGTGTAACCGGTGCGGGATGCTGAAACCATTGGAAGAATTCTATAAGAGCAAATACGAGCGAGATGGATACCAGAGATGGTGTAAAATGTGCAAAATCGCGACGGTAAAAGTAGTCTCTGATGAAGGATCTCTATGAGGTAATTGCATGATCCATTCAGTATTACAGACGATAGACATCAACTCCGGTGAACAGATCGACTATTGCAGAGTCATGACAGAAAAAGAGTCTGAAAAAACAATCAAGCGGTTCTTAACCAGGATGCAGCAGGACAGACAGAACAGCCCGGCACGAACAATCAAACCCTATCAAATTTTTTCAACTGGCAAAATGGAGGCACTAGAATGACAGAAAAGCTGAAAATCATTGAGAGATACAACGAGCACGCAGCACTGATTAAACTCGGACACTCGTATTCAGTACCCTCAAGAGTTACCAAGAGGCATTTGTTGGAACTCCTAACCGGATTCGGTGAAGACGAACTCCTGAACGTGGCACAGATTGATTCAATCGATGGAGTAAGGCCGTTAATCATCAAAGCCACAAACAACCCTGAGCCAACCTGGAAATGTATCTGCATGAACGAGGGACAGTAAATGAGCGGAGGATATTTCTCTCATCGGTGGGCGCTGTCAGACATTGCAGAAGAGATTGATAAATGCGTCTTAACCAACAAGATCCCAAACGAATGGGATGAGGTAAGAGATTATCCTGATGAAGTCCTGCAAAAGTTCACAGAGACTGCAGACGACTTGAGACGATTGAGCAGACAGGTATACTACATCGATTACCTGTTATCCGGTGACATCGGGCCTGAAACATTACTCAAAAAGTGGAGTGAGATTGAATGAGTAACAAATTGGAACGGATCGCCATGAGTGGTAAAGTCTGGAGAATGATATCCAAGAAAGAAGAGTATCATCTTAACTCTTCTAAACCCTCCAGGAACGGATGGAGAACTCGGAGAGATATAGCATGATACCCGTCACTCTCATCACCCCTGAAAACATCTGGGAGATATCCATACCGGAGAAATCCATACCAACAGTAAGAGCGCTTGCTAAGACAAGTGGTGACAAATCAGAATACTGTGAGATTGCACTGGTAAACGAGTATCATACGCATGTACCTATCGCAGCGATAAAACAACTGGATAGAATGTATCAGGCAGGTGCATTCGCATGATCTCACATAGATTGCCTACCATTTCAGCAGCTCATCAGTGGTTCATGCATAACCTGATCTGGAACCATAACGAGATTGAGACAGAAGACGGTGAGACAACCTGGGAGATGTTACGACCGGCATATGTAGAGATTACCTGTCCAAAAGATGATAGGATTCATCCTAAATCTTCTTTTCAACTCCAGAAGTGTGAAGAATATGCAAAACAACTGATGGAAGGGACATTCTCCGAATTCGATTATACGTATCATGATCGGTTATTCTCCTATGATTCTTTTTCGATATCAGGAAATAAGACATACAATCAGATAGACCGGTTAATCCAGCATCTGAAAGCAGAACCAAACACGAGAAGAGCGCTTGCAATAACCTGGAATCCGAGGTATGATTCTTATCGGGATGCTGAAATGGCAACGGTTCCATGTCTTCAGTATATCCAGTTTTTGTATCGAAATAACCGGTTGAACATGATTTGTTTATTCAGATCAGAAGATATGCTTCAAGCATTCGGGCCAAATGCGTACGGATTGGTTCGGCTTATGGAGCACGTATCAACTGAAGTAGGCGTACCGATGGGGACCTATATGCATATTGTAACCGTTCCACACCTGTATCCTATCCGGGACAAAGCAGATCTTCAGAGGTGGATGTGAATGAACTGCCAAAACTGTGAGCATTTCGGCACCTACCAGGGAATCCCGGCGCATTGGTGTGAGTTCTTCTCACCCGGAGTATTAAACATTAATTACCCAAAAACCATACCGGGGTGCCCGAACCATTCAGAAACACAGCCAAATAACAATTCGATGAATGATTATTGGTAAAACCATGAACTGTCAAAAATGCGAACAAATGAAGATGGTGCGATACGAATCAGGAGATACGTTCTTCAAAGACTTCAAATGGTGTAACAAATATGAGCGATGTCTGGGCCCGGCAGACATCTCTGTATTACCTTGTGAAGACTGCATTGCAGCAAATACACATGAGTGAACCATGACAGCAAATACACCACAAAGTAGAAAAGGAAAGGGTAGAGAGTTCCAAAAAAAGATCTCTCAATTAATCAGGTCCTATTTCAACTTCCCTGACGAAGATGCAGTATCAACCGCAATGGGGCAACAGGGATGCGATATTAAACTCTCGAACGCAGCACGAAAGCAATTCCCCTATGGGGTGGAATGTAAATGCACTGAATCAATCAATATATGGAAAGCCTGGGAACAGGCAACAGTAAACGCGAAGAAAGAAGACCTAAGGCCTTTGCTCTTCGTTAAGAAGAATTACAAAGATCCTATCATGGTAATCGATGCAGAACTCGGATTAAAGTTATTATCACAAATAAAGGAGTAAAAACAATGTTCGTACACGAAAAGAAAACCTACTATACCATTCAGGAAGCATACAAACAAACCGGATACAAACCAGGCACCATTCAGGACTATATCACCAAGGGATACATCGAAGGAGAGAGAGTATCTGGCACATGGGCACTCACCGAAACCGGGATGAAACAACTCACCATACGAAAGAGCAGAATAGAGAAAGAACTGAAAGAGCCCGCTCCAATAACCTCAAACCTCAAACCAGGAAGAGTTCAGACACAATCAGAAGCAGATCTCAAACCATCTGGAAAAATACCCGGTTTACCTGGGAAGAACACAGTTCAGAAAAAGAAGAAGCGATACCCGGAACCTGCAGGGACATCTATCAAACTCAATACGAAGAAAGGGTATGCAGTTGCTGACTGCCTGAGGGACTTATCCAAGATCACAGGATTATCTATGAAAGAATTGGGCACTGAAATACTTGCAGCCGGATTGAAGCGAACTGAAGAACTGAAAAAGAAATACAAGGAGATTGAAGAGGAGAAGAAACAGATACTGGAGCAGTTAAAAAATGTCTGAATCATGGCAGGTTTTAGTCTGTGTCAGACTGGAAGGGAAGATCGAAGCGAAAGACACTGAAACGGCACAGGCAGAAGCAGAAAGCATTGTAAGAGGCGCTTTCAAGAACCTGAAATGGTTGAACCTCATCGAACCTAAAATCACAGCCACCAGGAGAGTATTCGGATGATTGGCATATGGGGATGCTCTAAACGCTCTAAGAAGGTTCATTACTACGTCAATGGGAAAACGCTGTGTGGAAGGGCCTCCAGATTAGATTTCAAGAATCCAACCTGGGATGAATCGGATAACCAAACCTGTGAGTCCTGCAGACACCTGAAACGGCTGTTTTCCAAGGGGATGATCCCCGCTGAAACCAGTTAATACAGATAATACAGATCTTGCAGATAACGCAGGATAATAACTTGTTTTTAATTTAAGCACGTATTATTAGGTATGACTTCCGGCAGTCTGTTAGATGCGGAATATTCTGATAAAGAACTTCAGGCCGCACACCAGGCGGCAAAAAAGAATTCTGACAAGTTACATCAAAAAGCGATAAAATTCTTTAAAAAAATCTGTCCACTTGGAAAATGAAATATTTAGCCGTAATAATCGGTTCTCTTCTCTTTTGCCTGCTTATATGCTCAATCTCTGATGCAGTTATCTCATCATCAGTATATGCGAATGGCGGTTCTATTATCGTTAATACCGATGAATCATGGGAAACCTCGAATAACCTCATGAGATTTGGAACCGTCAATGATTCATACGAATATGGTGGCAAATCTCAAACAATAGTGAGCTTAGGAAGAACCGGGATAATGAAAACCGATTCAACCAAAGTGGAAACATTGGGAATGCTGAATGCGTTTGATAGTGTCGGGATGTTCTCTACTCAAACCAATATCCCTGAATCCATGTGTGACCAGAGCAATTTCCTATCAGGATATGGGAATCAGTCAAGCAGCAGACTTCCAGAAACTCAAACTGTAGAAGGGCTATGGGGATTGATGGGGTCCGGTCCCGGAACTACCTATGAGTCACAGGTTGAAGTGCAGGGGAAAACAGTAGGAGTATCAATCAAGGGCACAACTCCATCAGGATACCTGTATGAAGATGTGAAAGGCTCGTTAAAGTCCGGATTAGATACGAACTCAAGCATAATGCAGTATTCATACAATAGGCACGATCATGCAGTCCTGAACAGTGATACTAATAAATCACTAGATGGCGGGTTTGATTGGTTATGGGATACTGAAACCGAAGAGATAGTGAACGAAACAATCATTGAGGCCGGTGAAGAGGCCACTAACACCTCGGAGGAACAAGATTGATTGAAACATTCTTACCCATCTTTGTAGCAGTTGGAGGTTCACTCATCTACTCGCTGCTCTGGTATTCTCGTCAGGTAGTAGATCCGACGAAAGAAACTCCAAAGTTTGATCCCTGGAAGATGGGGGCGACTCTGGTGATAGGTGCCTGTATAGGTTTAGTATCGGTAATCAGCGGGATAGAAATCTCACAGGCAGGAATTGAAGCACAACTCACATCATATGGCTTTTTAGTTGCTGTAGTCGAGCAGGTTGGAAGAGCCATATACCGAAATCTCACACAGGTGGAATAAATGCAGGTAAAAGAAGAGAAGAACGGATTTAAGATCGGAATCAATGACAATCCTGATGTCGCACATCTCGAAGAGGTAAAGCGATGGCAGGTAATTTTCCCAACTGGTGAGAAGTATTCCGGGAACGAGCAGTCTATCAGAAAACTGTTTGAGAAAGAAGCCGGAATCTAAACAAACACTCATATTTTTGCAATTCATCCGGTTCAGATCCGGAGTATGAGATCTCTTCAGCAGAGGCACCAGTGATGTTAGAAAATGTGTAGATCCATGCGCCAAAACTGAAGAGGAAACGTTTCCTCCTAAATACACAATTTAGGATGGATTCTCATCCCCTGGGTCAAACCGGTATGAGAATTACCCGGTATGCAACCCCAAAACGCAAAAAACCCACACATGAGATCGATTACAATTCAATTCCATAGAGCTCAAATTCCCATTATTAGCATACCGGCACTTCAGAGCATAAACCCGAGATGCGATCAGGCTCATCCCCTGACTGAGGTGTATCAATTATCGAGGTAAAAATGCCGAATGAGAAAATAACGGTCATAACTGAACAAAATATGGTTGTATGCTTAACCGGAATCCAAAAAGACGTACAATACATCAAAGAGAAGTTGGATGCATCAGTCGATGATCATGAAACTCGTATCCGGTGTCTTGAACAGAAAGAAGAAGATTGCAGACAGACTGAAACGTTTCAAGGGATACAAACCACTCTGAATGATCACGAAATCAGAATCAACACACTTGAAAGCGTGAAAGATCAGGATACTGGAGCAAAAACTGCATTGATGGGGTATAGAGAACTTGCAGCATGGGGGCTGTCTGGGTTACTCGCATTCATCACAATCTATCAGTTTGTGAAGGGGGGATTATGACTGAAGAATCATTAGAGTTTTACAGAACCCTATCAATTGCATTGTTTATTTCATTCTCTGCACTGGTAACATACTGGTATTTCATATTAGGAGCATCATGAGCGGACATTTTGAGAAAGGGGCATGGGTTGAAAAGCGGGAAGACATACCCGATCCGGTCTGGGATAGAGATTTGAAACGGATGCAAATACGAGACTCCCGGGATATGTTAGATAAAGCCATAGATGACGCACTCATTGGAGAACACAAACGGCTGATGAAACTAGAGTATACCGTTCAAAGAGCAGGATTCAGACAAAGACTCTGGTATCTCTTAACCGGCAAACTCTGAAACAATGGATGATATATGGGGGCGGTATGAACCGATATCAGGCCCGGAGTGGATCATGGGTCTCCGGGGGAAGCCCTGTAAGATCCTGAACCTGAACGATGATCATCTTCTCATCAGGATCTTTGATGCAGGATGGGGAATCCAGGGCGGGTTTATCCTCTCCTGTCCTGCAAACCACGTTAAAATAGTTGGATCATTAGAATGAAACGATGTCCGAGATGTGGAACAGAGATGCAAGAGTATCAGATACCGATACCGGAGATTATCACGGTATTCTCAGGTAGAACCTATGATATCCATTATCTCTGTGACAAATGCGGACTTACAACCAGACAATGAGACGACAAACACCAAGTATCAAGAATCCTCGGTATCCGCTTGCGTTCAGGATTTACCTATCGTTAGATCATCCGTCTGCCCCCTGGACTGCCAACTCATTACCGTTTCGGTTGGATAACTCATCTCTCACTAGTCTCTATAGCCACGGGTTCATCATCAGCAGAGGCAAGCAAACCGGCAGAGGTGGCACTCCTGCTAACCTCTGGGTGTTTGATGCTCCGGTATTGGAGCAACTCAGGTTTCTCGCATCCCGGCAGGCATGTAAGCACTTAACAAAAGAGGATTCATTATTTGGTGTTGTTACTTGTAAGAGACTTAAGCACAAAATGAGTCTGGCAGGCTGTAAAGAGTGTTTGAAATACAACGAAGAAACCGGCAAAGACTATTATCCTCAATCGGTTCTTCAGCGGTTCGGGTTAATGCATCCATAACCAATTCCTACCCTTTATATCAGCCGTTTCACAACTCTTCTTTGTGACAACAGATACCAATACGGATATGATAATGGATCACGTCAGATCACAGAATGAAGTGATCGCATCACTCTGCAGAACTCAAATAGGACTGCACGCAGGGATAACAAACGCAGAGCACAATATAGTCAGGCTCTGGTATATGACAATAGGATTGTTACTCTCAATCGTGGGATTGTGTATGATAGGACTGATGATGATTTACTGATTCATTTCCTGCCGTTTAAATATTCTGTTTTTGAGAAGTGAGAATCACAGCCGTGGAGGCTGATTAATGCAGATTGAAGAAATTAAAATTTCAGATATTGAAAATCATCCGAAGAACCCTAAACAGCACCCGGAAAACCAGATCCGATTAATACAAAAGTCTATAGAACGATTCGGATGGACTAATCCGGTAATACTCGATAAAAATAATAGAATATTAGCCGGGCACGCAAGAGTCAAGGCTGCAATAGAAAAAGGGTACGATACTATACCTGCAATCAGAACCGAATTAACCGGTGATGAAGCAGACGCATACTTATTAGCGGATAACCGATTAAGCGATATTGCACCATACGATAGAGATATTCTCGCAGAACTATTATCAGATCTCCCTAAGGATTTAGCAGAGATAACCGGATTCGATCAGGTTCAGGTTGATGCTCTGTTATCCGGTGAAGACATACCGGACATTGACAAGTTCATTTCAGACAGTCAGCCGGAAAACCAGAGAGTTTGTGAATCAGATGAATTTTTTGAACCTGAAAATATTAATACAGATATTAAATACGGTGATATAGTCGAAATTGAGAAAATTAAATTAATTTGCGGAGATTCAACAGATTCGACAATAATATCAAAATTACTCAATGGTAATGTGCCTGAACTGTTATTTTTTGATCCGCCATATGAATCTGAAGAATTATGGCAATGTCAAATAAAAACGGATAAATCTATTGTCTTTTCTGATTCAAAACACATCAAAAACGCGATGATGGTTGCAATGCAGTATCAGTACATCTATGAATTTGTATGGGATACTGTTCTTTCATGGTATTTGGAAAACCGTCCAATATGCAGGCATAGAAGCGCTTTCATCTGTATGGATGAACCCGGATACAATTCTGATGCATGTGTAATTAATGACGGTAAATCAAGAAAAGCATCGAAACGAAATACGAATTTGGGTACATACACTTACGAACCATTAGATGAGGGACTAGTCAGATTAACAACAGTATTTCAGTATGGGAAGAACAAACTTCCCGCCGAACATGGAAAACCTATAGAATGGATCACCCCATTGATCGCCGGGTGTAATGCGCAATCTGTGATCGATCCGTTTGCCGGATCCGGTGCAACGGCCATATCCTGTATCCAATTAGGCATCCCGTGTTTCCTGATTGAAAAATCACCTGATAAATGCCAGTTAATATCGGATCGAGTAATCGCATATCTTAAGAGATAGTTATTTATATTAGTGGATATAATGTATGTATGTAACACTCAAAAGAGGTGTGAAAAATGAACAAACTCGAAATCTGTGTAAAGATCCTGAACAGCAGCATTGAACTCCGCAACTGGTATTGCTACGGCGATGGAACAAAAGAGAATCCAGGAAACAAAAACGGGTTTAGAATGCCAGAGCCTGAAAACCTCACAGCTGCAGATGTAACAACTCACGGATCAGGATATTGGGGCGATGTTGCAGATCTCCTGATAGAAGATGGAAAGAGGGACGGAATCATCAGCGATGATGATTTCTAAATTTTTAGGTGAGATTATGAAAACTCAGATCATATACGAGCCAGCCGGGAAAGCGGCTGAGTACTCGCCATTAGCTGCAAACCTCTATGCTGGATGTGATCACGGTTGCCAGTATTGTTATGCTCCATTAGCTACCAGAAAAAAACCAGAGGCGTTTTTCCAGTCAAAACCCAGAGAAGGAGTAATAAGAAAACTGGCAGATGATATCTCTAAAATGAAAGGCGATACGAGGAATGTATTACTCTGTTTTACCTGTGACCCATATCAACAGATAGATGAGAAATACAAGTATACCCGTAAAGCCATAGGGATGTTTAACGATAACGATATTAATTATACTGTTCTCACCAAAGGCGGAAACAGATCCAGAAGGGATTTTGATTTGCTCACAGAACGCCCGGATTTAAGCACGTATGCAACCACTCTGGTATTTACAGATGAGCAATACAGAAAAACCATTGAAACCGGAACCGCAGCGCCAACACAGGAACGCATAGAGTGTTTACGAGATGTTCACAAACTAGGGATTCGGACATGGGTATCATTGGAGCCAGTATATGATCCTGTTCAGACAATGGAACTCGTAAAACAAACTCACGCGTTCGTTGACCTGTTCAAGGTTGGAAAACTCAATTATCAACCTGAACAGCACGCAATTGATTGGTGTAAATTCGGGCACGATATAGTTGATTTGTTTGAATCACTCGGGTGTAATTACTACGTGAAAAATGATTTGAAAAAATGCATGGAGGGGAACCAATGAAAACCCCTCCCATTGATGTGAAAATTTCCGGGTATGAAACCTGTGAGAAAACTGTAAGAGCTAGGGGGAACTCTGGGTATGTGTATCTCCCGGTATCCTGGGTGGGTAAACGGGTTTTTGTCACTTTGCTTGAGGGTGATTCTGATGAATGAGCCGTGTATTTTTTGTGGGAATCCTACTGTTCTGGGAAGTTTTCAGATGTATTCTGGGGGGTTTTTTCGTCAGACATTCATTTGCCGCATTTGCGGTCGGCAATATGTAAATGGTCCTGCATTTACTGAATTGCCTGATGATCGGCGAATAAACACAATGGATCGTCCGCCGTGCCCTAGATGTGGTTGCGAGGATACTATGTTTAATGATTGGTTGAAAACTAAAATCACGCTGAAACCTAGATTTAAATGCAAGTCATGTAACAGATCGTTTACGGTAGGGGGCAAGTTGCACAAACACAAAAAATACGATGAGGTTACTAATGGTTAATGTCAGAAATACCATTAAGAAGAAGGGTGGCAGACCTACAAAAGCGGATGATGAACGCATGAAAAAGATACTTGATGGTATCAAAGCAGGGTTATCATATCAGGGGGCTTGTGGGCTTGCCAGGGTTTCATACTGTACGTTCCTGGCTTGGAGGAAGGAAGGAGAGGCCGGAAAATCAGAGAAGTTTTCCAAGTTTCTAAGGGAACTGGAATACGCTGAAGCAGTAGCAGAAGCGGAGCAGTTAAAGAAGATTAAGAATGATCCAGATACTAAATACGCTTGCTGGATACTTGAGAGACGACATCCTGACAGATGGGGTAAAAAGGAACAGGTAAAGCAAGAGATTAGCGGGCCGGAAGGGCAACCTATCCAAGTAAATACAAACCAATATGATCAGTACTCAGATGAAGAGTTATCCACTCTCGAAAACCTTCTTAGAAAACGAGAATCTAAATGATGTTCGTGCCGTTAGGGTTGAACGTGCGAAAACTCGATTATCATCTTTTTTAATCCTATCATCATATAATTCGTGGCAACGAGCGAACCACTTGGATTTACTCTGTGAGAAACTCGAAGCGGTTGAAAGAGGAGAGATAACCCGGTTAATCATAACTCTCCCCCCACGTCACGGAAAGAGTATGCTCGCATCTCAATACTATCCGGCGTGGTATCTGGGAAGAAACCCAAACAAAGAGATTATCATCAGTTCTTATGGTGCTGAGCTTGCGTATGACTTCAGCCGGAAGTGCAGGGAGATATTCAGGGAGTTTGGCCCGTTAGTCTGGAACCTGAACCTATCCCCGGATTTACAAGCGAGAAACCAATGGGGTATTGAGAACCATACCGGAGGATTAAAGGCTGCAGGAGTAGGAGGTCCGCTCACAGGCCGTGGTGGAGAACTCATTTTGATAGATGACCCGGTAAAAAACTGGGAAGAAGCATCATCAAAAACGGTCAGGGATACAACCTATGAATGGTATCGTTCAACACTCCGAACCAGATTAGCACCTGGAGGAAGAATCATCCTGATTCAAACCAGGTGGCACCAGGATGATTTAGCAGGCCGGTTAATTGCAGACATGCAGGCAGGCACCGGGGAACAATGGGAAGTTCTCAACCTGCCTGCAATAGCAGGTGAGAATGATCCACTTGGCAGACTGCCGGGCACCCCGTTATGGCCTGAACGCTTCCCATTAACCGAACTGGATAAAACAAGGCTCTCAATGGGTTCATACATCTGGAACGCTCTATATCAGCAGTCACCAGGAGACCCGGAAGGCTCGCTCTTCAAACGGCAATTCTTCCACTACTTCACCGTTAAAGACGATAACTTCATCATAAATCTACCAAACGACAAAACCGACATCATACCTATCAAATCCTGTGTATGCTTCCAGACGTGTGATCCTGCAGGTTCAGCCAAATCATCAGCTGATTACTTTGTCCTGAGTACATGGTATCTGACTCCGAAAGGGCAACTCTTGCTGAGGGACGTTATCCGGGAACAGTTGGAAGGCCCAGACCAGCCTGACTTGTTCAGACAAGCCTATCAGCGGTGGGCTCCGGCAGTCCAGGGAGTAGAGGTTGCAGGTTTGGGATTAACGCTGTTCCAATACCTGCAGCGGTCAGGGCTCCCGGTCGTCGAGCTCAAACCGGACCGGGATAAGGTCACCAGGGCATTACCTGCAGCAGCCCGGTATCAGTCCGGTTCGGTATACCATTACAAGCCGGCGCCGTGGTTAGATGCAATAGAGGAGGAACTGATAGGATTCCCGCACACTGCGCACGATGACTTTGTCGATACGTTATCTTATGCTGTCCGGCTGATGGTGCCGATGATGCAGAGTCAAACTGTGCCTGTCATGTATGAAGAACCATACGAGATAAGCCCGGTATAGTCTCTTCTACTATTTTTACACATTTTAGTATGTTTTAGTATGTGCTGACATCGAATGAATAGTTATTTATAGTTGTGAGTCCCACTATAGTATGTCAACAAACGAGGTGAAAAAAATGTTTAGAGTTGAAATCAACCAGGTAATAACAGACATTGTAAAAGAGCATGAGGTATTCACATTTGTTAAAGAACTCGGATTAGAATTTGAGCCAAATGTGAAATTATGGGGGCTCCGTGAAACCATCCAATCATCAGGCAGAGCCTGCCTCTACGAAATCGGTGATGAATCTGATACAGTTGCGGGGGACGTGACTCTCGTATAATTTTTCAGGTGATTACAATGACAAAAAACGCATTACACAGAATCATGAACGAGCATTTCGAGGCAATTGAACGGGAACAGGCAGAAGCGGACGATTACGAGAACGACGAGTTCGTTTATCACTGTCTCCGGGATTGGGGATGCTCAAGTGAAGAGATTGACCGATTATGCAAACCGGAGAACAGAGCAGAGTGTGATAGAATACTCCGAAACGGAGTATAACTTTTTGGAGGAGAGAGAATGAGAAGCCTATCAGAAATCTCGTACGAGGTTGAACACGATATCATAGCACTCACAAAGATGCTCTTTGAGCTCAGGGACAAGCACGGAGACAAACTCATGTGCCGAATGAAAGCGTTACGAGAGCAGGGACTAGAGGATTATGAGATAGTTATCCAACTCGTATATTATCATGGAGGCATGGAGTAATGCCCCGGCCACGCAAGAACCCGGTCCAGGTGGATGAGTCCGGTAACGAATACATTGAGGAGACAGTAACGGCACAGGGCAATACCGGCCGTGTGTACCCGCCTAAGGACTGGAT
>Ga0208826_1002617_pt1 | contig 13219 bp, 10 predicted proteins | sample AD_UKC115_MetaG_FD_184451 | JGI IMG/M metagenome (GOLD analysis project Ga0208826, IMG submission 184451) | Active sludge microbial communities of municipal wastewater-treating anaerobic digesters from Hong Kong - AD_UKC115_MetaG (SPAdes)... | ecosystem: Engineered > Bioreactor > Anaerobic >...
CGTTTGCAAGGAGTGAAGAACTCAGTAATGTAATCAAGAGTAAGGGGGTCTTGGGGATGGACGATACCTGACATTGATCGTTTTTATCCTTCCCGGAATTTAGTGCGGAAACATTTATTAGCACATAACCCAGAATACCGATGCACAGGAGAAATATTACAGCAATCCCGATTAATAGCATAAGAGCTGGGTTAAGACCAGGGGAGGCCTGAGTTTGTGGCACCTGGGCGGCATCCTGAGCCATAGTGCAAAATGAATTAAGCAATGCTAAGGACAGAAATAAAAGGGCAATTGATTTTTTGTTGAGCATAAAGCGTCGCATTTTTCAGATGTTAATTATCAATGGGAATTCGGCTTATTTTATCCAACCTGCTTTTTTTCATCTTAAATACCCAGATGCTGACTCCAATAAAGAAAGCAACAAAGACAAGCAGGGAGAACACACCCATTATATCTACTCCGCTCACATTTTTTATATAGTGAATAAATTTCATGATGGTAATTTTTATTGTTGTGCCGTTACTGCCGGTCCTTTAATGTCTTTTCCCAACCGTTGGAGATAGGCGATGAGCGCAATAATTTCCATATCCGGATCGGTTTCAATTTTATCTTTCTTTAAGTTTCCTTCAATTGTTTTTGCCTGCTCCATCAGGTCGGCATTTGCCCTGTTGGCATAATCCTTTTCATAAGGAACACCCAGCGTAATCATGGCTTTAATCTTAGCTGGGGTAGATGCAGTATCCAGTTTATTATCAAGCAGCCAGGGGTATTGGGGCATGATAGATCCGGGCGACATAGACCGGGGGTCGTACATGTGATTATAGTGCCAGCTATCTGGATATTTACCGCCTTCCCGGGCCAGGTCTGGCCCGGTGCGCTTACTCCCCCATTGGAAAGGGTGATCGTAAACAAACTCTCCCGCCTTGGAGTATTCGCCATACCGTGCCACCTCATCTCTGAAAGGCCGGATCATTTGCGAGTGACAAACGTAACAGCCCTCCCGTACATAAATATCCCTGCCCTGCAACTCAAGCGGTGTGTAAGGCTTCACGCTGCTAATTGTAGGTACATTCGATTTTACGAGGAAGGTTGGCATAAACTCCACCAATCCGCCGATAGCCACCACAATCAGGCTAAGCACCAACAGGGTTACAGGCTTTCGTTCAATAACCCGATGCCAATATTCTTTTTGGGGAGAAACCGCCTTTACCAGTGGTGCGGCCTCTGCGGCTTCGTTGGCAATAAATGAACCCTGGGCCATTGTTTTTGCCAGATTATAAACCATCATTAACGCGCCAGTAAGATATAGAGCACCTCCAATTGAGCGTGAGATATACATTGGAATAAGGTTGTTTACCGTTTCCATAAATTGGAACCGGAGCTGGCCTTCGGGAGTAAAGGATTTCCACATGAGGCTCTGCTCAAATCCAGCCCAATAAAGTGGAACAGCATACAGTACGATTCCGATAGTGCCTATCCAGAAGTGATTTGTAGCCAGCTTTTTGGAATATAATGTCGTGTTCCACATTTTAGGAACGAGATAGTATAAAATAGCGAATGCCATAAATCCGTTCCAACCCAATCCACCTACATGCACATGGGCAACAATCCAATCGGTATAATGCGCAATGGCACTAACGTTTTTCAGACTTAGCAACGGCCCTTCCAGTGTAGCCATACCATAACAGGTGATGGCCACAACCATAAATTTTAAAACGGGATCTTCTCTCACCTTATCCCATGCGCCACGCAGGGTAAACAGGCCATTCAGCATACCACCCCAACTGGGTGCTATTAGCATGATAGAAAAGACGGTACCCAATGACTGAGCCCAATCGGGTAAGGCGGTGTAAAGCAGGTGATGAGGCCCTGCCCAGATGTAAATAAAAATAAGTGCCCAGAAATGGATAATGGACAGACGGTAGGAATATATAGGCCGGTTGGCTGCTTTAGGTAGAAAATAATACATTAACCCAAGAACCGGCGTCGTAAGGAAAAATGCAACAGCATTATGCCCATACCACCATTGAACCAAAGCATCCTGTACCCCGGCATACCAGCTATAGCTCTTCATGAACGACACCGGGATTTCGATGGAGTTTACAATGTGAAGCATGGCTACGGTAACCCAGGTAGCGAGGTAAAACCAGATGGCAACATACAGGTGTTTTTCGCGTCGCTTAATAATCGTACCCAACATGTTGATACCAAATACTACCCAAACCAGGGTAATGGCCACATCTATCGGCCATTCCAGTTCCGCATATTCTTTACCGGTAGTTTTACCCCAAAGCAAAGTAATAGCCGCCGCTGCTATAATAATTTGCCAGCCCCAGAAATGGAACCAGCTCAATTTATCGCTATACATCCTGGCTTTGCACAATCGTTGGAGGGAATAATAGATCCCGGCAAAAGAAGCATTTCCCACAAAAGCAAAAATGATGGCGTTGGTATGCAGGGGGCGGAGCCGGCCAAATGTAGTAGCGGGAAGGTTTAAACTACTGGCTGGCAGGTATAGCTGGATTGCCGCCCAAAGGCCGGCGAGCATACCAACAACACCAAAAACAACCGTTGCCATACCAAAGGCTTTCACAATTTTGTTGTCGTAATAAAATTTCTCAACAGTCATAAATCCGTATTATTTGATTTTTGGGGTTTGGCGTTTGAGGATGCCGGAGGGTGGTCTTCGAACAAAATCCGGGAAGCGGGAGAAACCGGGTCTTCGAATTGGCCCGATTTTACACTCCACAGAAAAGCGAGGAGAAATATTCCAGCCACGGAAATACTCGAAATAATTAAAACAATAATTACACTCATGGAATAGTAATTATGTAAAAATATTTTTACCTGTTTTGCGGAGAGGTAAGGGTTATCAAGGGGCTAATTGATTTATGTCAGCGAATTGTCAGGAGAACTATCAGCGGAGACGCTTCCCATACCAGGAGGAGGTAAAAAAGGTAATTAATACGATACTAATAGTGCTAATGGGCATTAAGATAGCAGCAATTAACGGGGACAGGATTCCCTGGATGGCAAAATACATTCCAACTGTATTATACAACAGGGAAATTCCAAAACTCAGCAAAACCACCTGGCGGCTTTTTTCTGCAAACGAAATAATGCGATGTAAACCCGAAAGAGCAGAAGCTTCCATAATAACATCGCTGGAAGGGGTGAAATTGTTTATGGATTCACATATTGCAATTCCGGTATTTGCTCTTTTTAAAGCCCCTGCATCGTTCAGCCCATCTCCGATCATCATCACTTCGGCACCCTGCAAACGAAGGGATTCAATGTATTGCAGCTTGTCCTCCGGACTTTGATTGAATAAGAGTGTTGTTTGGCGGCCCAGTTTTTTGCGTAGATAATTTTTCTCAGCATCATTATCACCGGATAAGAGTGAAATATTGAACTTCTTTCCTAATGCTGCCATGGTATCTAAAATATGCGCACGATAGGAGTTATTAAAATGAAAATACCCAAGGGATTGCCCATTCACAACAATAAACACATTTGTACCTTCGGAGGCACTTCCTCTGTATTCCGTAAAGGAAAGAGATCCAATATTCCATATCTCCTGTTCAAATCTCCCGCTAATTCCCAATCCTGTTTGTTCGGTAAAATTCTGAGGAATTAAACTTGAACAAGGTTTATGCAGCTCATAAATGGCGCGGCTCAGCGGATGTGACGATTGGGAAACCAGGGATGCAATTTTACTTTTTTGTAGTTCGGATAGAGGCAGCCCATGCCAGGAGATTTCGAACCTGGAACTGTCTGTAATGGTTCCGGTTTTATCAAAAACAAGATGGGTGGTTTTTCGAATCGAATCAATAACCGAGGCATTTCGGAGGTAAATATTATGCTGGCTGAAAATGCGAAGGAAATGACCAGAGGTAAAACTATTTGCAAGGAGTAAAGCACAGGGGCAGGCGATTATAAAGATGGCCGTTACGGCTGGCCATATCCTGGCGGGGTTGTGATAGTACCAGTAAATTGCAGTCAGGGTAGCAATGCCCAATAAAATAACACTAAAGAACCGGGCCAGAAAGTTTACAAAGAAGGGGCTTCCCGAATGTTCTTTTTCTTCCTTGTCTTTATTCCACAACCGGGTAAGATACCCTTGCGACACCTCTTTTATAACCAGGAGCTCGATGGCACCAGAACTTTGTTTACCACCGGCATACAACAACTCTCCTATTTCTTTACGTACCGGTAACGACTCACCCGATACAAAGCTGTAATCTATGAAGGCAGAACCGCGGGTGAGAATACCATCCACCGGAATTATCTCATCGTGGTGAATAAGGATTGTATCTCCGGGTTTTATTTCCGGCAATGCGGTGGGGAATTCTTTATTGTCCTTTATTACAGTAACCGCAATGGGAAAGTAAGATTTATAATCTCTGTTGAAGGTCAGCCTGCGGTAGGTTGTTTCTTGCAATACCCTGCCGGCAAGCATAAAAAATACAATTCCGGCAAGAGAGTCGAAGAAGCCACCTTCATTCGCATAAACCACTTCATACAGGCTCCTGATAAAGGTGGCTAATATGGCAATAGCAATGGGAAAATCGATATTCAGATACTTATGTTTGATCCCACTCCATGCCGAACGGTAGAATGGAAGAGCAGCATATAATACTACCGGAAGTGAAAGGAATAGGCTCAACCACCTGAAAGCCGATTGTAAGTATTGATCCTTAACATCAATTCCAAGGTATTCGGGGAAACTGAGCAACATGATATTTCCAAAACAAAATCCAGCTACCCCCAATTGAAAGATCAGGCTTTTATCTTTTTTGGGCTTTTTGGCAGATAGATCGTTCAGGCTGATATAAGGCTCGTACCCGATGCTGGCCAGGGTTTCTACCACTTTCCGCACGGTGGTTTGAGAAGGATTGAAAATAATTGCTGCTTCCTTTTCTATAAAATGAACCGTACTCGAAATTACTCCCGGATCAATCTTTCTCAGATTTTCCAGCAAATACAGACAGGAACTACAGTGAATCTGAGGTAAATAGAAATTGAGATGAACCTGGTTTTTATCCTGATAGCGGATAAGCTGTAGCGTAATTTTTTCCTCATCGAGGTAAGCAAATTTATCCGGTCGGTTAGTTAGTTTCCGGCTAACACCCGGGTTCTGGTTTAAAGAATAATAATCGCACAGTTCGGCTTTATTTAATATTTGAAAAACCATACGACATCCCGTACAACAAAAATCTTTGCCTCCCGATTGACAGGAGGAGGAGTGGCATGGCTCACCGCAATGATAACATATTATCTGGGCCTGGATATGTGTTTGGGTTAAGCTCAACAGAACACAAAACTAATTTCAGGCTTATGTCCTTTAACTGAGAAGGATTCCAATAAATCCTGACTTTTATCAAAGGGATTGTCAGAAGCTGGATTCCTGGCATTTCATAAAAAAACCGGGTAAATTTTTTTACCCGGAATTCGTCATTTTGTTGGAGAACGAAAGGAATGAAATTGATAAAGCAGTAAGGCGTGCGCCAATAGTTATTTCTGATTTTCTTTATCCTTCTTTCCCCTCGGGGGCCTTTGGATTAGCGGGCTTAGTTCCTTTTAATGATTCCACAAAACTTGCCACCTGTTCTATTTCTTTACCCGAATAGGTTGCTTTCCAGGGTGGCATGGCGTTTATCCCATCGTGAATGGTTTTGAAAACCGATTTAATATCGCCGCCATGCAGCCAATAATTATCGGTAAGGTTAGGGCCAATAATCCCGCCCCCATCATTGCCATGGCAAACTGCACAGGATTTAACGAATATTTCCTTCCCGGCAGAAATATCCGAATTATCGGTGAGGAGCTTCACATTACTTTCATTTACGTCTTCCGCCGCCACTTTTGCGGTTGGGGCTACCGGCTCAGGTTCGGGGCCACTGTATTTCCAAATGTAAATCCCATTCAAGACTAAGAATGCAACAATAGCGGTGGCCCACCAGTTGAATTTTGATTTATGAGTTTTTCCCTTTGCCTCTGCAGATCTTTTAATAAGGTTTGAGATATTCCACAGTAAAACCAACACCACAACCGTTTCGATGAAGATCGTCAAAACCAATAAAAAGAAAGCAGTAGGCGTCATTCCGGCTATGCTCGATGCAGTGGGAGCCGCAGCCGCACCTGCAGCGGGTTCCTGGGCGTTGGCAATACCGGTTATACCCAAGAGAAGGGCAGAGACAATCATTGTTTTTCCGGCAGAACTTATTTCATCCAGTGGTTTTTTTAGATAAATTCCTGATGCTGAAACTAAAACGAACCCCAGGATGCCAATCAATAGGGCAAAAATTACTGCCACCGTTACCAGTAAAAAGAAAGCCGGGTTAAGATGTGGCGCGCCCGTTTCTGCTGCTGCCGCAGTATCTGTTTGGGCAAAAACTTGAAGGGAACTGAAGAAACACCCCATCAGGAAAAGTCGCGCAAAAATTTTTCTGTTAGCCATAATGAGAACATTTAAAGAATTGATTTTCAAGAGTAGTCTTGCTATTGTTTTTGAACTGAAAGGGCCTTACAGCAAAGTATACATTTCGGCAAGTGAAGGTCATCTATGTTTTCAATCAGGAAAAACAACATGCGAATTTATAATAAAATGAACGGTAATATGGGTTTTCGCATCATTTATGCCGGTTATTGGTCAGAAACCCGGGAAACATGATGAAAATCAAGATTTTTTAAACATTGAAATTATTCAGGAATGCAAACCATATTTTGAAAGAGTCGGTTTTGCATAATTATAATATTTATGGGAAATTATTCTCATGATATTAGAGTTTGGGTTTGGAGGAATGTATTTGTTTTATGGTTGGGGAACTAACATTCGTCATGGAAAATAAATTCTCCGGAAAGTAGATTGCTGTCATGAACAAAGAGGAAACAGGAAATAACGGAGAAAAAACGGTTTCTGAAACCGTTAGGGAGAACTACCGCACAGCAGCGGTTTTCAAAAGGTATTCCATCAATTATTGTTGCGGTGGAAAATGGCCGGTAAGTATGCTGTGCGAAAATGCCGGGGTCTCAATTCACGAATTAAGGCGAGAGCTGATCCTCGAAACAACGCCAATCCAACCCGTTGTGTATAGGCAGGTATTGCAATGGTCTGTATCTTTTTTGTCCACGTTTATAAAGGAGGTGTATTATAGTTACTTCGAAAAACAACTCCCCCATATCCTTTCAGAGATTGAGAATTTTGCCGATGGTCACCGGAAGAAATTTCCGTTTTTGAGAGAGCTTGAGCCGCTGGTCCATGAATTTGGAAGGAGTATAAAAGAATGCCTGGAATTTGGTAAACGAGATATAGATAATACCGTTCAGTTGCCAAAAATCGGACATTATTCATTTATCTTTTTAAAAAACAAAGAATGCCTCCTGGTTCTTTTTTCAGAAATGCGCTGGGTAACAGAAAACTTTACAATGGCCGAAACGGCCTGCACCTCACACCGCGTTGCCTTTAACCTGCTCAAAGAAATGGAGGCAATGCTTAAAGATGTATTTTTTCTTGAAGAGAAATTACTGGAGCGTGTAAACGCCGATTCTGCTGTGTCTTCCCTGGCTGTTTAGGAAGATGACAGAAGGCCGATTTCAATTTATAATTGATAATTTTGTGGCCTGTAAATATTCTAATGCACAGGCATATTGCACACTTAACATCCTTGTTCGACAATGCTACGGAAGGCATTATTTTGACGGATACCAGCGGCACTGTTATTTTGATTAACCCGGCTGCCCGGAAAATGTTTGCGTACACCGAGGATGAAATAGTTGGGCAACCGATTGAAATTCTTATTCCTCACTCCCATCGCCATCATCATGTAGAACTGAGAGATCATTTTAATGGACATCCCACCAACCGGAGAATGGGCCATGGCCGGGATTTATATGGAATGAGAAAGAACGGGGAGAAATTCTCGGTGGAAGTTAGCCTGAGTTCCTATGAAAGAGAGGGGAAGTTATTTGTAATTGCATTTATTATTGACATTACCCAGCGGAAGTTAATTGAGACCGCAATGCTGGCACAACAAAACCGGCTCGAACAAATAACAGAACAGGTAAGAAAACTTAATACCGAGCTGGAAGCCAAGGTAGAAGAGCGCACGCTGATACTCCGGGAAGCGCTGGCAAAATTGCAACGATCGCAGGAAGAACTAAGTGAGGCGTTGGTGAAAGAAAAAGAGTTGAATGAAATTAAGGGCCGGTTTGTTTCAATGGCATCACATGAGTTTCGGACCCCGTTAAGTACCGTACTTTCTTCTGCCTCATTGCTGAGTAAGTATACGGCTACAGAAGATCAGCCCAAAAGGGATAAGCATATCAGTAAGATAAAAAATGCAGTAAGCCAGTTGAATGAGATCCTGGAAGATTTTCTGTCGTTGGGTAAACTTGATGAAGGGAAAGTAGAAAGCCGGCCTACCGAATTAAATCTGGAAGAGTTTCTTCGCGATTTGGAAGAGGAAACTTCGGTATTATTGAAAAAGGGGCAAAAGATTGGATTAGAATTTGAAGGAAAACCCGATATTTTTGTAGATCGCAAGTTGTTGAAAAATGTATTGGTTAATCTGGTTACCAATGCAATAAAATTTTCAGGAGAGGAAAAGACAATCCGGATTGTAGCCAATGTTGGGAGAAAAAATGCGACATTGAAAGTAGCTGATGAGGGAATAGGGATACCCAGGGAAGACCAGGGTCATTTATTCTCCAGTTTTTTCAGGAGTGCGAATGCAACAAATATCCAGGGAACCGGGCTTGGGTTGCATATTGTAAAACGGTTTGTGGATCTCATGAATGGAAAAGTAAAAATTGATAGTGAACTGAATAAAGGAACTACGGTTACCATCACCATACCTATAACCAAATAAAAAAATGGCAAAAACAGTTTTAGTTATTGATGATAATATTGATATCCGGGAAAATACGGCTGAAATATTGGAGTTGGCCGGGTATGACACCATTACCGCCGAAAATGGCAAGGAGGGTGTTGAAAAAGCGCTAAAAGAAAAGCCGGATATTATTGTTTGTGATATCATGATGCCAGAGCTGGATGGTTATGGGGTTTTGCATTTGCTGAGGAAGAAACCGGAAGCGCAACACATCCCTTTTATATTCCTGACTGCTAAAACGGAAAGGAGCGACCTGAGAAAGGGGATGGAAATGGGTGCCGATGATTATGTAACAAAGCCGTTTGAGGATATTGAGTTGCTTAATGCCATTGAGGTCAGGTTAAAAAAGGCGGAAGTATTGCAACAGCCGTATAGCATGTCGGCCCAGGGGCTACAGGAATTTTTAAAGGGAGTTAAAAATTCGGGACTAGTCAAAAAGCTTTCAGACCAGTATGATATTGAGAATTATTCTAAGAAGCAGGTATTGTACCAGGAAGGAAAGCGGCCAAAATACCTGTATTATATTTCGAAAGGAAAGGTAAAGGCAGTGAAAGCACATGAGGACGGGAAGGATTATATCATTGATATATTTACCGCAGGAGATTTTGTGGGGTATCCCGCATTGATTGAGGATAAAAATTACGATGATTCAGCAATTGTGCTGGAGGATTCCGAAATCATTCATATCCCCAAGGAGGATTTTCAGGCCATGATATATACGGATATGAATGTGGCGGCAAAATTTATCCGTATTATCACCCAAAATGTTAAGGAGAAGGAAGAACGCCTTGTTAACCTGGCTTACAGCTCGTTAAGGAAGCGGGTTGCAAAAGCATTGGTAGAATTGAATCAAAAGTATAATACCAGTGCCGGGACTAATCCGATTGATATATCAAGGGAAGATATCGCGCATTATATTGGAACCGCCACAGAGTCGCTCATTCGTACTTTAAGCGATTTTAAAGCAGAAAAGCTGATTGAGATTAATACGGGGAAAATCAGGGTATCGAATCCGGAGAAGTTAAAGAACCTGCTCTTTTAAATTTGTTTATTTTGAGAGAGTTGAACGATTTCTCTACCGTATTCATTTTGTTTGGCCAGGGACCAGTCGTTCGTCATTGAGGTTTCCAGCCAAAGCCCCATTCCGCTTTTCCGAAATATTTGGGAAGTTACTCCAAATTCATCCAGCAGGATTTTTTCCAGATCACCCACCAGCAGGTCATCATTTATTTCGACCCTACCTTCCTTTTTGAGGCCAATTTGCTGAAAGAGGGTGTTTGCACTTTGAATTTTTGAGTTTTTTCTATCGTTAAGATCAGCCGATTTATTATAAAACTCAATTTTTAAAAACGGGTAATTGCGTATGAACGAATCCTGGAATTCGTTAATTGTTCCCAACTTGTTCAATTTTACTATCATAATATTCCTGCAACCGCTCATTTTATGCAATTGGGGAGTTTTCAAAAATATTTGAGAAGAAGTGCCTGGCAACTGACTTTTAACAGGTGAAATTTTGATACTCATCACTACCTGGCCGGGTAAAATTGGGGTTGAGGGCTTTTTTCAAACCGTCCGGTCTTTGTTTCAAGTTTTATCCGGAAAGCAATTCCTTCCAGCTTTTGGGTGTCTTCCTCTGTTATAAAGGGCCAAAGTGGAGATAGCCGCATGGTTTCACTGTTTAAAACCGGTAAAATTCTTTTGTTTAAAACCTCCAGAGCATATTTACGATCCCTTCCGGATTTAAGTTCTTCGAACTGACCCCAGGAAATCACAGATTGCCAATTGGCTATATTTTCCGTATTTTCTACCTCAATGCAAACATTCGGATTTTTTCTCATCATTTCCATTTTAAGACCCTCTTTAGCAAATCCATAAATAAAAGTACCATCATAAGCATAACTGATGGGAACCACATAGGGTTTGTTGCCATATACTATGGCCAGCCGGGCAATGACCTGATTATGCAACAGGGTTTCTATCTCCTCGTTATTTAATTTTCCTATCATGATTACCGTTTTACCAAAATAACATGTATTAATAAGAAGAAAGAATGATACCCATCAAAGAGGATACTGAAAATGATCAGGAAAGAAACCTCCTAACTCAATTAGGCTAATTTGATTGTTTGATTATGAGGCCCCAATAGATATAAATGCAGAAATATGAATGAATCTGTGAATGGAGTTTTTAAGAGAATAGTGGAAGAATAATTGGAAATCCAGCTCAAACTGGCAATAATCCAGTTTAGTATTTAGGGTGAAATGGAGGAGAGGGAGAAAATAATAATTTTATTATCGCTACACACATCCCAATACATACGATAAGCCATACAAGCCAAGCCAGGAAAATAATCCCATGGGAAATTGATTGGAGGAAATTAAGATTTAGAATTTCTGATAATTGATTTGTGCAAACAGAATACACACCGAGGGGGAAAACCAGGCACCAATAGCCGGAATTGTATTTAACGGGTATTTGAAGGTGCCGACGGATTTCCAAAAAACAAATTACAGGAATCCACCAACTTCCGGCTATCCAGAATAAAATACTTAAAAATTTAATGAGGGGTATAAATTCTGAAAAGGCAGAAGCGGGCTCAATTGATCTAATTAGTGTAATGCCTGATAATGTGGTGATGGCGGCAGCTCCCATATCGATCCAGTATGAAGGTTTAAATTCATCGGGCTTCATAGGGAAAAATGTAGTTCGGTAAAAAATAATCCCAATAACCACCAGGTAAAAAAGGATTCCCAGAAGATACAGGAAGGTGTTGATGAAAATTGTAACCTCGGTGGAGAAGAATAAATATGCTGAAAGGGTACTTCCTAAAATTGAGATGGCCTGAACAGAGACTACAAATAATAACCAGGATCCATTCATTCCATTTTCTAAGGATGGTTTCTTTTTTTTAATAGTTACCAGAATAAAAAATGAATAAATAAGAAAGAGCCAGAAGCAAAGAGACAAATACCAAAAGAGAACAGCTATTTTAAAATTACCACCTATTACTGCATATTCGGTGCCTAATATGGCGGTAGCCGCGGGAATCGTAAGGAAGCCGGATCCGTCTGCATGGGAGGACAGGTCGGATGTTACCTTTTCGAAAAACATGAATACCCGAAAAAACAGAACGATTAGTAAGACGCCAAATTCTATATTATTTAAAATAAAAAAGAATCTTCCTAATAATGGAAAACTATAAAGAAAGGATGCGATGGCAATGATTCCGGTAGACATTGCCAATGCAAAATATGCCGGTGAAAATGTTTGGATTCCCTGTTTTATTGCCTGAGAGTTCACAAGAATAATTTTAAAGGCAGATTTTCCGGGTTTCTTTGTTGCCCTAAATGAATTTACGAAATTCTGTTGGCACTTAGATTAAACTTGGGAGAAGGGCCTTAAAAACTCCTTCATATTTTTTTTGTTTCTGATATCATTTCGATGATCAGAGAGCAAGCGTCATAGCCTCCTTTTTATCTTCGAAAGATTCAGAGTGCAGAATAACCCAAGGTCTGAATCGGATGCTGTATCCCGAGGGTGCAGTCAGGTTGTGTTCGATCAATCGCCTTTCCATGTTGGAAGTGAATCCGGAATAATGCTTATTGAATTTTTCTGAGTAAAGAATATATACGGTGTACATGAAACAAAAAACCACCCTGTTACCCAGAGTGGCTTTGTGGTGTGGGGCGGGATCGAACCGCCGACACAAGGATTTTCAGTCCTTTGCTCTACCGACTGAGCTACCGCACCTACTATTTTCAGTCCTTTTCCGCCTGCGGCGGATACCGCACCTACTATTTTCAGTCCTTTTCCGCCTGCGGCGGATACCGCACCTACTATTTTCAGTCCTTTTCCGCCTGCGGCGGATACCGCACCGTTTAATTGTGGGGAGCAAAAATAAGGGGATTATTCGAGATAAATACACCTCAAATAAAAATACCCTTAGTTCCCATATTCACTTAAGAACTTGATCCGCATTATTTTAAGTTGCTCCCAATTAAAATTGCTTTCGGATAATTCTTCCTGGGCTACCTGCAACGAGGAAGTTTGGCAATTCTTGAAATACTCAATAATCTCTTCCTGTTCATATTCATCCACCATATCATTAATGGCATAGTTGAGGTTTAGCCTGGTTCCACTAGCCACTATAGTTTCCATTTCTTCGAGCAATTCCTCAATTTTAAGGTCTTTGTTTTTAGCGATAGTTTCGAGGGGTATTTTTTTATCTACATTTTGAATTATAAACACCTTGTTATTACTCCTGTTTACCACACTTTTCATCACAAAATCATCGGGCCGGATAACGTCATTATCTTCTACATATTTCT
>Ga0208826_1002623_pt1 | contig 13208 bp, 11 predicted proteins | sample AD_UKC115_MetaG_FD_184451 | JGI IMG/M metagenome (GOLD analysis project Ga0208826, IMG submission 184451) | Active sludge microbial communities of municipal wastewater-treating anaerobic digesters from Hong Kong - AD_UKC115_MetaG (SPAdes)... | ecosystem: Engineered > Bioreactor > Anaerobic >...
CCGAGCGGGTAAAGCGCGCCAGGATGGCCGCCTGCACCACGGCCAGCGCCACGGCCGGCAGGATGAGGGCCTTGACGCCGTTCCACAGGCCGGCCCACACGCCATCGTCGAAGTACCAGCCGTCGAAGCCGCCGGCCGAAAACCATTGCAGCTTGACCGAGAACAGCAGGATCAGCAGGATGGCAAACCAGAAGTTGGGCACCGCGATGCCCAGCTGCGCCAGCGCCATCAAGCCGGTGTCACCCAGCTTGTTGTGCTGCGAGGCGGCATAGACACCCACCGCCAGCGCCAGAACGGCGGTCAGCGCCATGGCCAGCAGCGCCAGCGGCACGGTCAGCTGCAGGCGCTCGCCGATCAGCTCCGACACCGAGGAGCCATAGGCATAAGACAGCCCCATGTCGCCGCGCAGCAGCCCGGCGATCCAGTGGCCGTAGCGCTGCAGGGCGGGTTGGTCCAGGCCCAGCTCCACCGTTTTGGCGGCGACGGCGGCGGGGTCGGCGTCCGGGCCCATCAGCACCTGGGCCGCGTTGCCGGGCAGGATTTCGAGCACCGCAAACACGATCACGCTGGTGGCCACCAGCGTGACGATCAGCGTGAGCAGGCGCTTGACGAGGAAGAAGCCCATGGGTGGCCGGCATTATCACCAACAAAGCCGGCCGCCTGGCTCAGCCGTCTGGTTGCGCGCCGGACGTCGCAGGGGGCGGCTTGCGCTCGGGCTTGGGGCGCGGCGGCTTGCTGGTGTGGATGCGCTGCGTGGCGGCATTCATGTCGCCGGCGGCCAGCAGTTCGAACGCGGCGGCGGCGCGGTCTGCGGCCTGCTCGATGGCGATCTGCTCGTCCAGCGGGGGGCGCTGAAGCACCCAGCCCACCACCTCGTGGCGCGCACCGGGGTGGCCGATGCCCAGGCGCAGTCGCCAGTAGTCGCCCGTTCCCAGTTGCGCGTGAATGTCGCGCAGGCCGTTGTGGCCGGCGTGGCCGCCGCCGAACTTGAGCTTGGCCTCGCCCGCGGGCAGGTCCAGCTCGTCGTGCGCCACCAAAATCTCATCGGGCGCGATCTTGAAGAAGCGCGCCAGCGCCGATACCGACTGCCCTGACAGGTTCATGAAGGTCTGCGGCTCGAGCAGCCACACGCTCTGGCCGGCCACGCTGGCGCGCGCCACCCGGCCTTTGTAGGCCCGCTCGAGCGTGAGCGACACATTCAGGCGCCGCGCAAGCTGATCGATCCACCAGAAGCCCGCGTTGTGTCGCGTGGCGGCGTACTCGGGGCCCGGGTTGCCCAGGCCGACAAACAGCTTGATCATGGGTGTCGATTATCGAGGTGCAGAAGAAACAACGGCCCGCACTGGGCGGGCCGTTGGGGGGCGCAGGCGGCGTGCGGGCCGCGCGGCCTTACTTCTTGTCGCCGGCGGGGGCGGCCGGGGCTGCTGCTGCCGCTGGGGCAGCGGCGTCGGCGGCCGGTTCGGCTTCTTCGACGACGGGGTTGACCACCGCCACCAGCACCATGCCTTCAGCCGTGTGGCCGCGCAGCACGGCCTCGACGCCCTTGGGCAGGGTGACGTCCTTGAGGGTGAGCGTCGCGCCCTTTTCCAGCTTGGACAGATCGACCGTGATGGCTTCCGGCAGGTCGGCCGGCAGGCAGCTGATCTCCAGGTCGGTCAGGATGTGGTTGACCAGGCACTTGTCGGTCTTGACGGCCGGCGATTCTTCCTCGCCCTGGTAGTGCAGCGGCACCTTCATGTGGATCTTCTGCTTGGCGGACACGCGCTGGAAGTCCACGTGCAGCACCTGCTGGCGATAGGGGTGCACCTGCACGTCGCGCAGCAGTACCGGGCTTTCCTTGCCGGCCAGCTCCATGGTGAGCACGCTGGAGTGGAAAGCCTCTTTCTTGAGGGCTTGCCACAGCGCGTTGTGATCGAGCTCGATCAGTTGCGGCTGGCCCTCGCCACCGTAGACGATGCCGGGCGCCTTGCCGGCGTTGCGCAGACGGCGGCTCGCACCCGTACCCTGCTTGCTGCGCTCGAAAGCGACGAATTTCATGTTGAACTCCTGAAAAGGGCCGACCGCGACCAGTGCGACCCCGTTTGAAAAGGACGGCGCATCCGCGTGGATGGCGTCGCCCGCGAAATGTCCCTCTAAAACAGGTTCTCCTGCTCGCGGAACAAACTCATGACCGACTGCCCGTGCGCGATGCGCTGAATGGTTTGCGCAAACAGCGGCGCCACCGACAGCTGGCGAATCTTGGGGCACTGGGCCGCCGCGGGGCTGAGCGGAATGGTGTTGGTGACCACCACCTCGTCCAGCGCCTGGCCCTGCGTGATGCGATCGACCGCCGGGCCCGAGAAAATGGGGTGCGTGCAATAGGCGTACACCTTCTTGGCGCCGCGTTGCTTGAGCACCTCGGCGGCCTTGACCAGCGTGCCGGCGGTGTCGATCATGTCGTCCATGATCACGCAGTTGCGCCCGTCGATGTCGCCGATGACGTGCATCACCTCGCTCACGTTGGCCTTGGGCCGGCGCTTGTCGATGATGGCCAGGTCGCAGCCGAGCTGCTTGGCCAGTGCACGGGCGCGCACCACGCCGCCCACGTCGGGGCTGACGACCAGCAGGTCGTGGTAATTCTTTTGCCGCAAATCGGCCAGCAACACCGGCGAGGCGTAGATGTTGTCGACCGGGATGTCGAAGAAGCCCTGGATCTGGTCGGCGTGCAAATCCATGGTCAGCACGCTGTTGACGCCCACGGCCTGCAGCATGTTGGCCACCACCTTGGCCGAGATCGGCACGCGGGTGGAGCGTGGACGGCGGTCCTGGCGGGCGTAGCCGAAGTAGGGGATGACGGCGCAGATGCGCTCGACCGAGGCGCGCTTGAGCGCATCCACCATCACCAGCAACTCCATCAGGTTGTCGTTGGTGGGGGCGCAGGTGGGCTGCACCACGAAGATGTCGCGGGCTCGCACGTTCTGCTTGAGCTCGACCGTCACTTCGCCGTCGGAGAAACGCCCGACATCGGCGGCGCCCAGGGCAATGTCCAGGTTGCGGGCGATTTCCTCGGCCAGCGCCGGATTGGCGTTGCCGGTGAAAACCAGGAAATCAGGATCGTGGGACGGGTGCATGGGGATGGCGGAAGATCGGGTGATCAATTGCGGCCCACGGGCTACCCGCCCGGGATGGGTTTTGGCAGGGGAGGAAGGACTCGAACCCTCGCATGCCGGAATCAAAATCCGGTGCCTTGACCAACTTGGCGACTCCCCTACGCAGGAGCCCGGTCGGCATGGCCGGCCAGGCACCAATCATTTGTCGCGCCAGGCCCAACCGACAAGCGGATGAACCTGCAAATTGCCGCACACCCGTGCTTGCCAGCCCGCAGGTGCCCAGTTGGATGCGGAAAAGGCCGGCAAGGCCTCGTGCGCAAGCTGGGCAAACACCGCGCTGCCCGAACCGGTCATTCTGCCCTGGAGGCCGCATTGCGAAAGCAACTCGACACCTTGGCGAACCGACGGACAAAGCCGCTCGGCAACCGGCTGCAGGTCATTGTGGCCAAAGCCATATGGGTTTGCAGCAAAGCCTGAGATTGTAGCAGGTTCTGAATCGCGCTTGAGGTCCGGCGCGCAAAAAATCGATCCGGTATCGAGCCCGGCCGGTGGCTTCAGCACCACGAAGCGCGCCGCCGGCAGCGCCAGCGGCTGCATGTGCTCGCCCACGCCCTCCACCCAGGCGTTGGTACCGTGGATGAAAAACGGCACGTCGGCGCCCAATTGCAGGCCGATCGCCGCCAGTTGCGAGCGCGTCAGGCCAAGCCCCCACAGCCGGTTGAGCGCCAGCAGGGTGCTGGCGGCATCCGAGGAGCCGCCGCCCATGCCGGCTTGCGCGGGAATGCGCTTTTGCACGGCAATGTGCACCCCGTGCTCCGCACCGCCGGCGGCTTGCAGCGCGCGGGCCGCACGCACGATCAGATCGTCGTCCGGCAAGGGCGCGCCCAGGTCCTCGCGGCTGATGTGCCCGTCGGCGCGTCGCTCGAAATGCAGGGTGTCGCACCAGTCGATCAGCATGAAGGCCGACTGCAGCAGGTGATAGCCGTCCGCGCGCCGTCCCGTGATGTGCAAAAAGAGGTTCAGCTTGGCAGGCGCCGGGACGTCGTGGATCGCGCGCATGACGCCCTCAGGAACCGTCGAGGATGATGCGCAGATCGGCCGTGGGTGGGGGGGCGATGCGCCGCGCCTGCAAGCGCCCTTGCGCGAGCTGGTCCAGATTCACCTGCCAGCCCTCGACGGATTCCGGCTCGCCGCGCAACCAGGCGAAGAGGGCGCGCACCGGCACCGCGGTGCCGGTCACGGCTGCCGACAAGGCGTCGACGGAAGGGTATTCACGCGACTCGCCGTCCTGGCGCAGCAGTGCCTGGCCTGGGCGCCACTGCAAGACGGCCAGGATGCTGCCCAGCGGCGACGTGAGCTGCAGCTCGCCGCTTTGCTCATTGCCGGTCAACTCGAAGCCGGCGTGAAACTGCTGGGGCGGCTCGCTGGCGACGACCAGGCCCAAGCGGCCGCTCCAGCTGGATGGGCTTGCGGCCGGCGGGCGATTGCCGCGCGGGCTTGTCGCACAGCCTGTCAGGCAGGCCGCAAGCAGGGCCAAGGCGCCGCGGCGCCCCGCCAGCGCGGTGCGCTGGCTGGTCATGGCTTGACCTGAAAACGCTCCAGCGTCTTGGTCAGCGTTTCGTTGCGTGGGTCGAGCCGCTGGCCCTCGCGCCAGGTCTTCAAGGCAGCGTCGCGCTCGCCCAAGGCCCACAGCACCTCACCCAGGTGGGCGGCAATCTCGGGGTCGGGGCGCTTGTCGAACGCGGCCTGCAAGGTGCGCTGGGCCTGGCCCAGGCGGCCGAGCCGAAACTCGACCCAGCCCAGGCTGTCCTGGATGTAGGCATCGTCGGGCGAGAGTTGCACGGCTTTCTCGATCAGGGTTCTGGCCTCGGGCAGGCGCACCCCGCGATCGGCCAGCGAGTAGCCCAGCGCGTTGTAGGCCTGCGCCGAGTCGGGCTTCACCTTGATGACGCGGCGCAGCAGCCGCTCCATGTCGTCCAGCCGGCCGGATTTTTCGGCGGCCATGGCGGCGGCGTACAACAGGCCGTCATCGTCAGGGCTTTGCTTGAGGGCGTCGCCGAGCATCTGCCAGGCTTGATCGGCGCGCCCGTTGTCGCGCAGCAGCTGGGCCTGCGCCATCAGCTTCAGGCGGGCGTCATCGGCGTCATGTTCCGGCACGGTGGCAATGGCCTGCACGGCTTCGTCGATGCGCCCTTGCTGGGCCAGCATGTTGGCGCGCTCGACCTGTGCGGCCAGCAACTGCTCGGGTGCGTCGATGCGGTCCAGCCATTGCTGTGCGCCGGCGTCATCGTTGCGTCGCTGGGCAATGCGCGCCAGCGTCAAATAGGCTTGGTTGCGCCCGGCCATGCGGTCGTCGCCGTCGGCTTGTGCATCGGGATTGCCCAGCAAATCCAGGTATCGCTTCAGCGCCGTCTCGGCCGGCGTGTCCTGCCGGTCGTCGGCGTCGAGCAGGCCTTGCAGCAGCCAGCCGTCCGGGTACTGCGGCCAGCGCTGAACGAGCGAGCCCGCCTGCGCGCGGGCGTCCGCGCGGCGTCCGCGTTCGAGCAGGGCCCGCACGTAGCCGACCTGCACTTCGGGCTTGGCGTCTGCGTTGCTCAGATACCGCTTGATCAGGGGTTCGGCCTGGGTGTCGTCGGCGCCCGAAAACAGCTGCAAGGCCAGCAGGGCAGGCCATTCCGACCCTGCACCGGCATTCAGCCCCAGAGTGGCTGCCACCAGGGCGCCGCTGCGGTCCCCGTGCTGCAGGCGCATGCGGCCGATGGTGGTCCAGGCAGCGGGGGCCAGGTCCGGGTTCTTCTGGGCGTCGGCGAGCGCGCTTTCCACCGCCTGCAGGGCTTGGTCCTTGTTGGCCACGCGCTGGTAGAGGGCGGGCAGGGCCGTGATGAAGCTGATTTTCTCGGGTCCGGGCAGCGCTTCGAGGAGCGCCCGCATGGGGGCGGCCGTGTCGGCGACCCGGCCCAGCGCCAGCAGCACCTGCAGTTCGTAGCGGATGGCTTCCAGCGACTGGGGGTGGGCCTCGCGCCAGGCGCGCACGGCCTCGAGGGCGGCGGGGCCGGCGCGCGACTGGATGGCCATTTCGGTGGCGCGCTTGTACAAGGACTCGTCGCCCGTGCGCCGCGCGGCATCCAGCAGGTAGGCGGCGCCCTGTTGCGGATCGCCCATGTCAAAGGAGATTTCGCCCACCAGCAGTTCGTACATCAGCCGCGCCGTCAGCGCGGACTGGGCGGGCGGCGCAGGCTTGGGCGGTGGGGGCTTGGCGGCGGCTGCGGGGGCAGCGGTCGATGCGGTGGTGATGGCCGGGTCGGCCGCCGACGTCGCCAGTGGGGCGCAGCCGGGCAGGGCGGCCAGAGCAAGGGCCAGGCAGGCCAGGGTGGTCGCGGGGTTGGGCATCAAATCATAATAATCCATGCCCACTGCTTTACACACGCGATGCCCGAGCTGCCCGAAGTCGAAGTGACACGGCGCAGTTTTGCCGAACGCATCCGTGGCGCGCGCGTCCAGTCGGTGCGGTTGGGCAAGCCGCTGCGTTGGCCCCTGGGCGTCCAGCCTCAGGCCCTGGTGGGGCGGGTCGTCCGGTCGGTGCGCCGGCGCGGCAAGTATTTGCTGATGGACCTGGACGAAGGCGTTTTGCTGTTGCACCTGGGCATGTCGGGGCGTTTGCTGTTCGCGCCCAGCGCACCGCCCGCAGGCCCGCACGACCACTTCGATTTGACGACCAATCACGGGGTGCTGCGCCTGCACGATCCGCGCCGTTTCGGAGCGGTCGTCTGGGCGCCGCATGAAGGCGCCGAGCCGGCGCGCAAACTCTTGGCGGGTCTGGGGGCCGAGCCTTTGGACGCGGGCTTCGATGCGGCGGCTTTTCACGCCGCGCTGAAAAAGCGCCACGCGCCGATCAAGCAGGTGCTGTTGGCGGGCGACGTGGTGGTGGGGGTGGGCAACATCTACGCGTCGGAGGCCCTGTTCATGGCGCGCATTCGGCCGACCGTGCGCGCCGACCGGCTCTCGCGCGAGCGCGCCGATCGCCTGCATGCGGCCGTGCGCGCGGTGCTGGCGCGCGCGGTGGAGCGCGGCGGCACCACGCTGCGCGACTTTGCCAACGCCATGGGCGAGACAGGGCACTTTCAGCTGGACGTGGCGGTTTACGGCCGTTCCGGGCAGCCCTGTATCGTGTGCGCAACGCCGATCCGGCTGTTGCGCCAGGGGCAGCGCTCGACTTTCTTCTGTCCGGTGTGCCAGCGTTCATGAAATGGTGCGGGCGACGATGGGCAAGCGCCGCGGGTGACGATAAGATGCGCCGATCATGCAAACAAGCCCGGCGGTGACAGGATTTCACGAACAGTTCGACCAGCACGGCGCATGGCGGCGCGAGGCGGCGCTGCGCCTGAAGCTGTTGGGCGACTGGCTCGATGAGCAGCAGTTGCTGGACGGTGGCGCGCTCGAAGGACTGCAGCAGCTGATTGGCCAGTTGCGTGCCGACAAGATCATGGTGGCCTTCGTGGCCGAGTTCTCGCGCGGCAAGTCCGAGCTGATCAATGCGGTGTTCTTTGCCGGCTACGGACGGCGCATCATGCCGGCCAGCGCGGGGCGCACCACCATGTGCCCGACCGAACTGGGCTGGGACCCCAAGGTGCCGCCCTGCCTGCGCCTGCTGCCCATCGAGTCGCGTCTGGAGCCGCAGGCACTGATGGAATGGCGCATGGCGCCCGAGCGCTGGACCCGGGTGGATCTGGACGTGAACGACGCGGCGCAGCTGGCCAGTGCGATGGAGAAGGTCTCCGAGGTCAATCACGTGAGCGTCGAGCAGGCGCGCACCCTGGGTTTTTGGCACGATGACCGCCCGCAGGACAACCCACCCGTCGACGGCCAGGGCCGCGTGGAGGTGCCGCGCTGGCGCCATGCGCTGATCAACATGGCGCACCCCTTGCTCAAGCAGGGCCTGGTGGTGCTGGACACGCCAGGCCTGAACGCCATTGGCGCCGAGCCGGAGCTGACGGTGAACCTGATCGCGCAGGCCCAGGCCGTGGTCTTCGTGCTGGGTGCCGACACCGGGGTCACGCGCTCGGATTTGTCGATCTGGCAGGAGCATCTGGCGCCGGCGCGCAGCGGCATCGGCACGCAGCTGGTGGTGCTCAACAAGATCGATACGCTGTGGGACGAGTTGCGCACGCCCGCGCAGGTCCAGGCCGAGATTGCCAGCCAGTGCGAGCAGACCGCGCGCACGCTGGAGCTGGGCAGCGATCGCGTGGTGGCACTGTCGGCGCAAAAGGGCCTGCTGGCCAAGGTGCGTGGCGACGCGGCCCTGCTGCAGGGCAGTCGCCTGCCGCGTTTCGAAGCCCTGCTTGGGCAGTTGGTTCTGGGTACGCGCCAGCAGACGCTGGAGCAGGCCGTGGACCGCGGTGCGCAGCGCTTGCAGGCCGATGCGCAGCGCGCCATCGGCGTGCAGCGGCGCGAATGGACCGAGCAGTTGCAGGAGCTCAAGGGCCTGCGGGGCAAGAACCACGCGGTGGTTCGCCACATGCGTCGGCGCGTCGAGCAGGAAAAAACCGCGTTCGATCGCAGCGCCGCCGGCGTGCTGGCCGTGCGCTCGGTGCACGTCAAGCTGCTGCGCGAGGTGTTCGCGCTGCTCTCCAGTGCCTCGATCAAGAAGGAGCTGGCCTCACTGGCCGCGTCTTTGCGCGAACCGGGCCTGAAGCTGGGGGTGCGCAAGGTGTATGCCGATGGGTTCGACCGGCTGCGGGTGGTGGTGCGCCGCGTGATCGAGCTGGTGGCCGAGATCGACACCATGCTGGGCGGGGCATTTCGCCAGCTCAACACCGAGCACGGCTTTGGCTTGCAGGTACCGACCGCGCCCGAGCTGCAGCGGCTGGAGGTGGACCTGGCCGCCGTCGAGCGCAGCCACGTGCAGTATCTGGGCATGGGCAACCTGATCCAGCTCACGCGCGCCGACTTCACCGACAAGCTGATCCGCTCTCTGCATTCGCGCGTGCGCGCCATCTTCGAGACGGCGGTGGGCGAAATCGAGCTGTGGAACAAGGCCGCGTCCGGCCAGCTCGACGTCGAGCTGCGCGAGCGGCGTCGGGCCTTCACCCGCCGCATCGAGGCGATCCAGCGCATTCAGGACGCCGCGGGCGGTCTCGACGAACGCCTGCGCGAGCTCGACCAGCAACTGGATGCACTGCAAGCCACCGAGCGCGAGCTGCTAGGGCGGGTGCGCGCCTTGCGCGAGTCGATCGCCGCGCAGGCCTTGGCGCCGCTGGCCGAAGCTGCGCTGGCGTGAGCGGCGAGCAAGGCGCGCTGGCCGAGCGCGTGATCGCCTGGCAGCGCCGGCACGGGCGCCACGACCTGCCATGGCAAGGCACCCGCGACCCGTACCGGGTGTGGCTGTCCGAGATCATGCTGCAGCAAACGCAGGTCGCGACGGTGCTGGCCTACTACCCGCGCTTTTTGCAACGCTTTGGCGATGTCGCTGCTTTGGCGAGTGCCAGCGAGGACGAGGTGCTGGCCTTGTGGAGTGGCCTGGGCTACTACAGCCGTGCCCGCCTGCTGCACCGCTGTGCGCGGCAGGTGATGGCCGACTTTGGCGGGCAGTTCCCGACGCGTGCTGCCACGCTGGCCAGCTTGCCCGGCATCGGCCGCTCCACCGCTGCGGCGATTGCGGCGTTCTGCTTTGGCGAGCGCGCGGCCATCCTCGACGGCAACGTCAAGCGGGTGCTGGCGCGCGTGTTTGCCATCACCGATGACCTCGGCCAGGCGGCGCCAATGCGCGCGCTGTGGCAACGCGCCGAAGACCTGCTGCCGCGCAGCCGCTTGCGCAGCACCATGCCGGCGTATACCCAGGGTTTGATGGATTTGGGTGCCACGCTGTGCCTGCCGCGCCGCCCCGCCTGTGGGCGCTGTCCCCTGGCGGCGATCTGCCTGGCGGCGGCAAGTGGCGAGCCCGAGCGCTGGCCCGCCAAGCGGCCCCGGCCGGCGCGGCGCGAGCTGGCCTTGTGGCTGGTGCATGCGGTCGACGCACAGGGGCGCGTGTGGCTCACGCGGCGTCCGTCGCGCGGCATCTGGGCCGGCTTGCATTGCATGCCCGCTTTCGAGTCGCGCACGCTGGCCCTCGGCTCGCTGCCGTCCGGGGCGCGCGGGCGCGTGCACGAGCATGCGCCGTTCACCCACGTCCTGACCCATCGGGATTTGCACCTGCATGTGCTCACGGCACGTTTGAGTGGTGGCGAGCTGGCGGACGAGCACGGCGCGTGGGTGGCGCCCGAGCGCTGGTCAGGGTTTGGGCTGCCTGCGCCGGTGCGTCGATTTTTGCTCAGTGCGAGTCCAGTTCGCGGTGGCGCTTGAGCGCCTTCCATTCCCCGCTGAACTGCGCCGCCAGGCGTTCGACCAGATAGACCGAGCGGTGCTGCCCGCCGGTGCAGCCGATGGCCACCGTGACATAGCTGCGGTGATCGCGCGCCAGGGCGGGCAGCCAGGTGCGCAGGAAATCGGCAATCTGGTCGAGCATGCGCGCCACTTCGGCGTGCTGCTCGAGGTAGGCGATGACGGGGGCGTCGCGGCCCGTAAGGGGTCGCAGCCCGGGCTCGTAGTACGGGTTGGGCAGCATGCGCACGTCAAACACATAGTCCGCATCCAGCGTGATGCCGCGCTTGAAGGCAAAGGATTCGAACACCAGCGTGAGGTGCGAGCCAGGCGCGGCAATCAGCGTCTTGACGTAGTCCAGCAGCTGGGCCGGCCGCAGCTGGCTGGTGTCGATCACATGCGAGCGCTCGCGCAGGTCGGCCAGCAATTCGCGCTCGCGCGCAATCGCCTGAATCAGGCCCGTCAGGGCCTGGGCGTCATCGGGAAGGGACAGCGGATGACGCCGGCGGGTTTCGGAAAAGCGCCGCACCAGGGTCTGGTCGCTGGATTCGAGAAAAACCAGACGCAAATCGATCCCGCCATCCCGCAAACCATGCAACAGCAAGGGCAGTTGCGGCAGCGCGCGGCTGCTGCGCACGTCAATGGCGATGGCCAGCTTGCGCGTGTGCAGGCGATCGCGGAGTGACACGAAGGGCTTGAGCAGCTCCGGCGGCAGGTTGTCCACGCAGTAGTAGCCAGCGTCTTCCAGTGCATTCAGCGCGACCGACTTGCCGGAGCCGGACATGCCGGTGATGACGACCAGTTCGGTGTCGGTGGAGCGATCGCGCGTTTTCACTGAACGGCCCCGCGCGCAGCGCGCTTGAGGCGGGGTGGGGCGGGCGAAGCTGGAGCGGCCAGCAGTTCGCGCGCGTGCTCCAGCGTCGTGGCCGAGATGCGCTCGCCGCCCAGCATGCGCGCGACCTCGTCGATGCGCCTGTCGCCGTGGATGGCGGTCACGGTGCTTTGGATGGCGTCGCCAGCGGCCTGTTGCTTGGTCACGTGCAGATGGTGATCGGCGCAGGCGGCCACCTGGGGCAGGTGGGTGACGCACAGCACTTGCCGATCCTGCCCCAAGCGCTGCAGCAGGCGCCCGACGGTGGATGCAACCGCGCCGCCGACGCCAGCGTCCACCTCGTCGAACACCAGCGTGGCGGCCGAGCCGAGCGTGCTGGTGGTGACGGCGATGGCCAGTGCCAGGCGCGACAGCTCGCCGCCGGATGCTATCCGATCAATAGCGCGCGGGGTTGATCCGGCGTGGGCGGCGACCAGAAAATGAGCACTTTCCAGGCCGTGGGCGGCAGGTTCGGGCAGGCGCTCGAGCTCCACCTGGAACACGCCGCCAGCCATGCCCAGCGTCTGCATGGCGATGCTCACCGCGTCCGACAGGCGCGGTGCGGCGTCGGCGCGCCGGCGTGACACCTCGGCGGCGATGCGCTGGTAGCGGGCGTGTGTCTGATCGAGCGTGCGCTGCAGTTGCTCCAGGTCCGCCGCGCCGTCCAGGCGCTGCAAGTCGGCGCGCCAGCCGGCCAACAAGGCCGGCAGCTCGGCCGGCAGGCGGCGGTGGCGGCGCGCCAGGGCGTGCCACTGGCCGATGCGCGCATCCAGCGCGGCGAACTGCTCGGGGTCGAGCTCCGCGTGGCGCTGGTAGGCGTGCAGGCTGCGCACCGCGTCGCGCAGCAGTGCGTCGCTGTTTTGCAAGGCCTCGAGCAGCGCGGCAAATTCGGGCTCGATGGCGCTTTGCGCCTGCAACCTGTCCTGCGCCTGGCTCAGCGCCGACAAGGCGCCGCCGCTGCCGTCCTCGCTGCCCTCCAGCGCCTGCGCGGCGCCTTGCGCGGCCTCGATCAGGGCCTGGGCATGGGACAGCCGCGTGTGTTGCTGGTTCAGCGTGTCCCACTCGCCGTCCTGCGGGCCCAGTTTGTCGAGCTCGGTGATTTGCCACAGCAGGCGCTCGCGCTCCTGCGTCAGGCTGTCCTGGGCGGCACGTGCGGTGTTCAAGGCGGCTTGCGCGTGCTGCCAGTCCTGCCACGCGGTGAGCAGGGGGGCGGTGTCCACGCCGGCGTAGGCATCGAGCAGGGCGCGCACGGCGGCGGGGCGGGTCAGGCTTTGCCAGGCGTGCTGGCCGTGAATGTCCACCAGGCCGTCGCCCAGTTCGCGCAGTTGGGCCACGGTGGCGCTGGAGCCATTGATCCAGGCGCGGCTGCGCCCGGCGGCGTCGATGGTGCGGCGCAGCAGCAGCGTGCCGGCCTCTGCACTGAAGCCGTTGGCTTCGAGCCAGGGGACGACGGCGGGTGGCGCGTCGAACTCGGCGGCGATTTCGCAGCGCGGCTGGCCTTCGCGCACCCACAGCGCGTCGCCCCGCCCGCCCAGGGCCAGTTGCAGCGCGTCGATCAGGATGGATTTGCCGGCGCCGGTCTCTCCGGTCAGCACCGTGAAGCCGGCTTCGAAGGCCAACTCCAACTGAGCCACGATGACGAAGTCGCGCAGGCTGAGGTGACGCAGGGACATATAGGTCAGTTATCCATGGCGCTGCGCGCCACCAGCAGAGCATGAATCTCCAAGGGTCGAAAGGTCGCGGAGCAGGCCAGGCGCGCGATCGCCGTGGCCGGGGCTGCCCCGGCTAGGGGCGAGCCTTGCAGGCCGCGCCGGGCCAGTGGCCCGGCCCCTCGCCAGCCAACAAAAGGTCCACCGGACCTTTTGTGCGCAGGCTCGGCCCCCTGCAAGGGG
>Ga0208826_1002637_pt1 | contig 13162 bp, 8 predicted proteins | sample AD_UKC115_MetaG_FD_184451 | JGI IMG/M metagenome (GOLD analysis project Ga0208826, IMG submission 184451) | Active sludge microbial communities of municipal wastewater-treating anaerobic digesters from Hong Kong - AD_UKC115_MetaG (SPAdes)... | ecosystem: Engineered > Bioreactor > Anaerobic >...
GACCTTCGGAAAATCGATCGTCTTATACTTTCCGTCGCGGTAGAGGACGTCGCCGTCGACCATGGTCAGGACGACGTCGGAGCCCTGCGCGGAGAAGACAAGGGAATCGAGCTTATTGTAGGACGGAACCAGATGCGGCCGGTCGAGATCGACGACGGCGAGGTCCGCCTTGTATCCGATTTTGATGAGGCCGGTGTCCGTGCGGCCCTGGCTCTTTGCGCCGTCGACGGTCGCCATTTTGAGGATCTCCGCGGCGCTGATCTCATCCGCGTGGCCGGAATGGCCGCGGGCGATCATGGCCGCCATGTGCATCTCCTCAAACATGTTGAGGTTGTTGTTGCTCGCGGCGCCGTCGGTGCCAAGGGCGACGTTGACGCCGGCATCCAGCATCTTGCGCACCGGCGCGAAGCCGCTTCCGAGCTTCATGTTGCTCGAAGGGTTGTGCGTCGCGGTGACGCCGTTTTCCGCAAGGATGCGGATATCGTCGTCCTCCGCCCAGACGCAGTGCGCCACGTTGGTCGGATTCTCAAACAGGCCGCAGTCGAGGAGGAGCTTCGCCGGGGTTCTGCCGCCGTTGCGCTGCTTGCACTCCTCATGCTCCTTCTGCGTTTCGGACATATGCGCATGAATCCGCAGGCCGTTTTCCTTCGCGAAGGCGGCGGTTTCGCGGATCAGCGCCTCGGTGGCGGTGTATTCGGCGTGGATGCCGAATTCCATCACGAAACGGCCCTTGCTGTGGCCCCACTGCTGGATCTCCGACCAGACGGCCGGAAAATAGGAAAGATCCTTGAGATGGGTGCCGTCCGTGCTGACCGGAGGGTTGCTGAAATTGCACTTCATGCCGACATCCTGCACGGCTTTTGCTTCCACCGAGCCGAAAAAGTACATGTCGGTGAAGGAGGTGGTGCCGCAGGCGAGCATCTCGGACATGGCGAGCAGGTTCGCCCAGTAGATCGCGTCCTCGTTCCAGTGCGCCTCAAAGGGGAAGATTTTCTCTTCCAGCCACCTCTGCAGCGGAAGCCCTTCGCCGTAGCCGCGCATCAGCGTCATCGCGGCGTGCGTGTGGTTGTTGACAAGCCCCGGGATCAGGATCTTGCCGCTGCCGTCGTAGATTTCGCCGCAGCTCCAGTTCGCGGGCCTGTTTTGGGAAATACAGTCGATCACGCCGTTTTTGACGCCGATCCAGGCGTTGTCCACAACATGAAAGTTTTCGTCCACATAGGAGATGTTTTTAAACAGCATTTCTGTTCCGTCCTTTCCGGTCAGGGGTGGTTCATGGTTTCATGGAAAACGCGGCGTCTCCGGCGGAGGCGGGCCGCAAAAAAGGCGTTTCGGTATAAAATGCGGGGCACGGTGTACGCCGGTCCCGCGCGGACCGTTTTTTATAAGACTTCTCTTCCCGTACTACGGGGCATCCGGCCCGGACCGGTTTATCCGATCTCGGAGAGCGTCTGTACCGCAATGTGCAGGAATTTCCGGAAGTCGTCGGCGACGGCGGCTCCGGCCTCGTCGACCTCCCCGCCGGAGAGCGGTTTTCCGGCGACAACGCCCGCCGCCATGTTGGTGACGACGGAGACGCCGAGCAGCTCGAGCCCGCAGGCGGCGGCCATGATGGCTTCCGGCGCGGTGCTCATGCCGACGAGATCCGCTCCGAGCACGCGCAGGGCGCGGATCTCGGCCGGGGTCTCAAACTGCGGGCCCGGCATAAAGGCGTAAACACCCTCCGCCAGAGCCTCGCCGGTGCTCTTTTGCCAGACGGCTTTAACCGCCTCGCGGAGCGCCGCGGTATAGGTATCGCTCATATCGAAGAAATGCGCGCCGCCGAATTCCTCCGCCTTCTCCCCACGCAGTGGGCTTTCGTCGAAGAATTTGATCTGGTCGCGGATCAGGACGAACTCGCCGGGATGATAGTCGGTGTTAACGCCGCCGGCCGCGTTGGTGACGATCAGTTTCTCGATCCCCATCGCCTTGAGCACGGCGACCGGATAGGCGCAGTCGGCGATGCTGTTGCCCTCGTAATAGTGAAGCCGACCGGACATCGCCGCAACCGGGATGCCCTCCATCGTGCCTATGTAGAGCGCGCCCTCATGCCCGGGGGCGGAGGAGGCGTTCCAGCGCGGGATGGATTTATACGGGATCTTCGTCACGTTCTCAAGATCCGCGGTGACCGGATGCAGCCCGGAGCCGAGGATCAGGCCGATCTTCGGGCGAAGGCCGGTCTGGCTGAGAAGATAGGTGGCGGAACCCTTGATCTGGTTGTACGTCAAATTCGTTCATCCTTTCTTTGAAGCTCCCGGCGCCTGCCGGAAGCGGGGTTCTCCATTCCGCCTTCCGGCGTGTTATTTTTTCTTTCCGGAAGCGGGTTTCTTCCCCTCGTTTGGAATCTGTCCGGAGACGTCCGCCTCCGGAGCCGCTTCCGCCATCTCTTCGGCCTCGGCCTTCGCGCTCTGTTCGGCGCAGGCGGTCAGCTTCGCGGCTTTTTCGCCGAGCTTGACGGCTTCCTTTTCGAGGATGGCTTTTTCTTTCTCAACATACTGGCCGGCGGTCTCCAGCTTTTCGGTCAGCGTCTCCTTCACGCCGAGGGCCGCCTCCTTGATATCTTCGGCGGTTCTGTCGACCGCGGCGGCGACGGGCTCTTCCCCGTCCTTCATCTCCGCGCCGCAGTGGCTGCAGTAGGCGGCGTCGAGCTCGTTCTGTGCGCCGCACGCGGGGCACTGGGCACGGTTGCGAAGCTTGCGGATCCGGCCGGTGATCTCATTCAGGCGGTCGTATTCGCGGTCGATCTCCTTTTTGAAGATATCGATCACGTCGCTGTTGTCCTCGTGGGAGCGGTACTCCGCATAGACCATTTCGCCGATGCTCTCAAAGTTCTTTCGGATGTCGCTCCGGACCTGGATTTTTTCCATGCGGAGGCGGGAAAGCTCGACCGCCTCTCTGGTTTTTTTCTCCACTTCCTCCGCAACGATTCGGAGGTCGCCCAGGATGTTGTCGAAATTCGCCATAGCGCTGCCCCTTTCATACGAGATTTCTACATCTGATTATTATATACCAGCCGCCGCAGCTTTTCAACAGAAAAACCGCTTTTTTATCCGATAAATTCCCTCGAAAGGGAATCTTAGGGAGCAAATTTCCCCAAAAAGGAAAAAACAAAGGCGCCCTCCCGATGAAGCCTTCGGCCCGCTGCCGAAACCGGCTTCCGGGAAAAAAGCGGCATGCTCCCGCGCGCGGCGTCAGATTCCCGCGCGGACCGGCCAAGTCTCGTAAAACTCCCGGATCTGATCTTTCCGGGAATGGATCTGATCGAAGCGGCCGATATATTCGTATGGATATTTGAAGTTGAATATGCGCTCGATGCGCGTCCCGCCCGGTGCTTTGAGTTTTGTCACGCCGCCCGCGCCGGCCGCGAGGATGCTGTGCGTCTCGTCCATGATAAAAATATTATAGAGGCCCTCCCTGCCGGGCAGGCAGTAGCCGGTGTTTTCGAGGTTGTCGACGGTGCCTTTCTGGCGGTAGAGGTAGTAGGGAAAATAGCCCTCCTCGCCGAAACGGCGCTGGGCAAATTCCACCATCCCGTCCGCCGTGCCCGCGAGGATGCCCTCCGGATCCGAGCCGAAACCCGCCGCCCGTTTGACGGTGAGCGTATGCAGCGTGACGTTCTCCGGGCGGAGCTCCATGATCCCCTCAATCGTGCGGGAAAACTTCTCCATGTTGTCCTTCGGCAGGCCGGCGATCAGATCCGTATTGATGTTGTCGAAGCCGAGGCTGCGGGCGAGCCGGAATGCTTCCAGAAACTGCGCGGCGGTATGCTTCCGGCCGATGGCCTCCATCACCTCGTCGTCGAGCGTCTGCGGATTAACACTGATGCGGCCCACATGGTGTTTTATCATGGCCTCAAGTTTCTCCGGCGTGATCGTATCCGGGCGGCCGGCCTCGACGGTCAGCTCCCGCACGGTGCGCATATTGAACGAGGACTCCACCGTACCGAGTACGGCGTCGAGCTGTTCCGCGGAGAGAACCGAGGGGGTGCCGCCACCCATGTAAACGGTCTCGAGCCGGAGGCCCAGTTCCTCAATCAGCTCCGCGATGCCCCGAAGTTCCTCGCAGAGCAGCTCCACATAGGGTGGGATCAGCTTTGCGGCCTTCTCGATGCTGTGGCTGATAAAGGAGCAGTAAGAACACCGGGTTGGGCAGAACGGAATCGAAATATAGAGGCTTACCGACTCCGGGCGCGAGCTTTGGCGGATCTCCCGCTCGCGGAGCATCGTCTCGAGCATCAGGGCGATTTTCTCGTCGGAGATCAGCCGGTCGGTGCTCAGAATGCGGCGGATCTCCTCCGGGGTCCTGCCCTCGTCGGCAAGCTCCATCGCGAGCTTGACCGGGCGGATGCCCGTGAGCACGCCCCATTTCGGCCGGATGCCGGTGAGCGTGCTCATCACGGAATAGACCGCCCGCGCCATCGCGCGCTCGGCATCGGAGCCGGCGTCGGCGGTCTCTTCCGCGGTTTTTCCCTTATAATTTGCCCGGACGGCGACCTTGTCTCCGGCAGTACCGTATCCGTCAGTGCCCGAGCCGGATACGCCCGTATAAAGAAAATCCTCCGCAGGAGGCTGCGCGGTTTCGAGGATCTTCAGTTCCTCGCCCCGCAGGAACATCCGGCAGAGGGCTTCCATTTCATAATGATAGGGATGGCTGTCGATGATGAGATTCATAATACCTCTTTGCCCATGGCGGATTTCAGGTAGGCATTCTGGAAGCGTTCAATGGCGAGCGTGCTGCCCGGTCCGTGCCCCGGCAGGACCTCATAATCGCCCTCCAGACCGCCTAGCCGCGCGAGCGAGCGCTTCATGTCGGATTGAGAGCCGCCGTAGAGATCCGTTCTGCCGCACATGCCGGCAAACAGCGTATCTCCGGTGAAGAGATTTTTGCCCAGCAGGATCGTGCAGGAGCCTTTGGTATGGCCGGGGGTCGCAATGAAGACAAAGGAGAGCTCGTCAAGCTTCAGCACCCCGCCGTCGGAGACGAGAATGTCCGGCTTGATGTGATACCTCTCCCCGAAAGTTCCCTGCACACGGTTGACGACGAGGGAGGGATCGAGCAGAATATCCTCGTCCTCCTTCATCACGGCAACCTTCGCCTCCGGGAACCGCTTCAGCACGTCTTTCACCGCGCCGGTGTGGTCAAAATGGCCGTGGGTCAGAAAAATATAGTTCACCTTGACGCCCATGTTGGTGAGCCGGTCGGTCAGGCGGCCGCCCTCGTCGCCGGGATCGATGACGACGGCATTTTTCTGCTCCGACTCCACGACGTAGCAGTTGGTGCGCATGATGCCGACGGTAATTTCCGTAATGGTCATAAAGGAATCGCCTCCCGAAACCAGATTATATCACTTGAGATCGGCCGTGTCGAGGAGAATTGTGACCGGGCCGTCGTTTTGGAGACGGACCTGCATGTCGCCGCCGAAGACGCCGCTCCGGACTTCGCCGATCCCATAATACTGCAGTTTTTTGATGAAATATCCATAGAGTTCGCCCGCCTCACGCGGCAGCATGGCGTCAAAGAACGAGGGCCGCCTCCCATGGGTGCAGTCGGCGCAGAGGGTAAAATTCGACACCACCAGCGCAGCGCCCCCGGTTTCGAGAATGGAACGGTTCATCTTTCCGTTTTCGTCCTCAAAGACGCGGAGTTCCGCGATTTTTTTGGCGAGCAGCTCCGCCCCCACCTCGGTATCGCCCTTGGCGACGCCGAGCAGAATCAGGTAACCGCTTCCGATCTGTGAGACAAGCTCTCCCCCGCACTCGACGGAGGCCTCCCTGCATCTCTGCAAAAGCGCAATCACAGGTTGTTTCTCCTTTCGGGCCGTTTTTTGAGTGTTTTTTGGCTTTATTCTCCGGCCATGCCCGGCTCGCGCCCGGTCAGGGCTTCGATGATGGGCAGATGATAAGTGACCCGTGTTTGGGCAAATTCCAAAACTCCGGTTATATTATGCGGATGACACATACCGGTGATCGTAGCCTCGTTTGGGCGAATTTCAAATCCCCGGTTATATATTACAAATTACACTCTCTGGACCATCTCCACGCCGCGGATGCGCCGCAGGGCGTCCAGAATTCCTTTCAGCTGATCGACGCCGCCGGTTTCGGTCGTCAATTTGACTTCCGCCATGCCGCCGGAGGTTTCCTTCGCACTGAGCGCGTGAACCGGCACATGGAGGTTGGTCAGCACGATACTGACATCCGCGACCAGACCGAGCCGGTTTTGGCAGACCATGACGATATCGGACTGGTAGGTCTCCTTGACGTCGTTCGACCAGGAGGCATGCACCCAGCGGCCCTTCTGATCGTTGGAATCCATGCCGCTCACGGCGATGCGGCAGCTGGCCTTGTGGATCGATACGCCGGTGCCCCGGGTGACATACCCGACGATGTCGTCGCCGGGCAGCGGGTTGCAGCAGCGGGCGAATTTGACGAGGCAGCCTTCCAGCCCCTCGATGATGACGCCGCCGCTGCTCTTCGGTTTTCGTTTCGGCGGCTCGGGAAGCGGCACCACATCCGGCACCGTGCGGTAGCGGCGGATGAACTCATCCTTCGCCCACGGCAGAAGTTTGGACAGGTTGATACCGCCGTAACCGACGGAGGCGTAAAAATCCTCCGCCGAATTGCAGTGCTGGCGCTTTGCGACATCCTCGATGAACTCGCCGTACTGCGGCTCCTCGAGAATGATGAGGTTGCGGCGGAATTCCTTCCAGACCGCCTCTTTTCCCTCGACGATATTCTCGTCGCGCCGCTCTTTTTTGAACCAGGTGCGGATCTTGCTCCTCGCGCCGGCGGTCTTGGCCATGTTGATCCAGTCGCGGCTCGGTCCGTGGTTGGGCGCGTTGGTGGTGATAATCTCCACGATCATGCCGGTCTTGACCTCGGAATCGAGCGAGACAATGCGGCCGTTGATCTTGGCGCCGGTCATGCGGTTGCCGACGGCCGTGTGGATGGCGTAGGCGAAGTCGATGATCGTCGAGCCTGCCGGGAGCTGGATGACGTCGCCGCCCGGTGTGAAGACGAAGACTTCATCCGGCGCGATGTCGCTCTTGATGGATTCCACAAGCTCCGAGGCGTCGTCGGATTCCTGCTGCTGCTCCAGAAGCTGGCGCACCCAGGAGAGACGCTCCTCCATGTTATCCTTGCCGATGATGCCGGCCTTGTATTTCCAGTGCGCCGCGATGCCGTATTCCGCGGTGTGATGCATATCCCAGGTGCGGATCTGGATCTCGAAGGGGATGCCCTCCTTATCGATGCAGGTGGTATGCAGGGACTGATACATGTTTTGTTTCGGCGTGGAGATATAATCCTTGAAACGGTCCGGAATCGGGTTAAACATATCGTGGACGATGCCGAGGACGTTGTAACACTCGTAGACGGATTCCACGATGACGCGAACCGCGTAGATATCGAAAATTTCCTCCATCGAGCGGCCCTGGATGTAGACCTTGCGGTAGATGCCGTAGATGGATTTGATGCGGCCCTCGACGTAGGCCGGCTGGTTTTCCTTCTTCAGGCGTTCGTCGATGCGCTCCTTGAGGCCGTCAAGGAAGCGGATGCGGTCCTCCTTCTCAAGCTCCATGCGATGCTCGATGTCGTTGTAGCCCACCGGATCCAGCACGCGGATACAGCGGTCTTCCAGCTCCTCCATCAGCGGACGGATGCCGAGGCGGTGCGCAAGCGGCGCGTAGATCTCCATGGTCTCGTGCGCCTTGCTGCGCTGCTTTTCCGGCGGCATAAAGTCGATGGTGCGCATATTGTGCAGGCGGTCCGCCAGCTTAACAATGATGACACGCACATCCTGCACCATCGCGAGCAGCATCTTGCGGACGTTCTCCGCCTGCTGCTCCTCCCGCGAGACGTAGGAGATCTGCCCGAGTTTCGTCACGCCATCGACCATCAGGGCGACTTCGGGGCCGAATTCCTTGCGGATCTTCTCAAGCGGGATATCCGTATCCTCCACCACGTCGTGCAGCAGCGCCGTGACGACGGTATCCGTATCCATGCCGAGCTTCACGGTGATGATCGCGGTCTCGACCGGGTGGATGATATAAGGTTCGCCGGAGGCACGCGTCTGTCCGGCATGGGCCTGCTCGGCAAGATTGTAGGCGCGCCCGATCTTATCCATATCCAGCGGCTTGCCGTTTTCCTGTATGGCCTGAATCAGCTTCTGCAGATAGTCGCTCATGCCGTCACCTCCCCGTTCTCTCCGCTTCTCAAATATTGCCCTTGTGCAGTCTCCCGAGAAGCTGGGAGTGCTCGATATCCACCTTTTCGGAAGGCGTTTTCAAAGTGACGCGGATGCGGCGGCCGTCGTAAGAGCTGGCGACAAGGCCGAGCTCCTCCATCACATCGATACACAGCCGCATCTTGCAGGAACTCATCGTGGTATCCCGGTTGGCGCCGGTGATCCTGCCGAACAGGATATCCGGCTCCCCCTGAAAGCCGCCGTCCTCCCGGATGAACCGGTAGACCAGCGCGAAATCCGGGCGGGCGGGGATCTCCTCCTCCGGAACCGGCTCGCCGCGGAGGAACCCGTCGTACGCGAGGTTGCCGCCGAACAGCCGCTCCTGGCTGAGAGAGGAGGGCCGGACATCCCGGATCTTCACCGAGACGCGCGTATCTCCATTATAGTCGCCGACGTCGCAGGAGGCGGCGATATCCACCGTCTCTCCGACCCGGTACGGAAAATCCTCCTGCGAGACGCCGAACCAGACCGCGTAAAACGAAATCCCGGCTTTTTTGAGGCGTAGGCGGAGATGCTTTCCGTTTCCGATGGAATAGATGCCGTCGATGATCACCTTGCGGAAGGCGAAGAGCGGCATCTCGTTTCTGCAGCCGAACGGCTCCAGCATCTGAAGCGCGGAGATTCTCTCCACGGTCAGATCCGCGGGGTCGAGAATCTTGTCGATCTTCAGCGTGAAAACCGGCATCATCGAGAAATTTTTGGCCGCAAATTCATTGATCTTGCGGCGGAAGGCGTCGATCTTCGCGGATTCGAGCGACATGCCCGCGGCGAAGGGGTGGCCGCCGTATCGGGTCAGGCAGTCCGAGGCGTAGGAGACCGCGTCAATCATGGAGAAGCCCTCCACGCTGCGGGCGGAACCCCGGGCCTCCTCCCCGTCCCTTGAAATGAGCACGCACGGTTTCCCGGTGCGCTCCACCACTTTTGAGCATACGATGCCGATGACCCCGTGATGCCAGCCGCCGCCGTCGAGCACGACCACTCTGTCGCGGAAGAGCTCCGGGCGCTCGGTAAACATCTTTTCCACGTCGCCGGAGATCTGCTGCTCCAGCTGCTGGCGCCGGCTGTTCTGCTCACAGAGGGCCGCGGCGAGTTCTGCGGCGCGGTTTTCATCCTCGGTGGTCAGCATCTCGATCACCTGATAGGCGCTGCCGAGCCTTGCCGCGGAGTTGAGCCTCGGTGCGATGCCGTAGGCGATATTCTCCGAAGTCATCAGCTTCCCCGAGAGGCCGGCGCTCTCGATCAGTGCATGCAGGCCGAGGTTATCCGTCTCGCTGATGACGGAAAGCCCCTCCCGCACCAGCGCGCGGTTCTCGCCGGTCAGTGGTACGATATCCGCCACGGTGCCGATGCAGATCAGATCCGCATACTGGTCGATGATGCCCCAGCCGTCGTCGTTTTCCAGCGCGCAGACGAGCTTGAACGCCACGCCGACGCCCGCGAGATCCCGGTATTCGCCCTCGCTGTCCTCCCGGTGCGGGTCGACGACGGCCACGGCATCCGGCAGAATCTCCCGCGGCTGATGGTGGTCGGTGACGACGACGTCGATGCCGAGATAGCTCGCGTAATCGATTTCGTTGATCGCGGAGATGCCGTTGTCCACCGTGACGATGAGGTCGGTCTCCTGAGAGGCGATGTAATCGATGGCGCTCTTGTTGAGGCCGTATCCTTCAGATTCGCGGTCCGGGATGTAATACCAGGCGTTGCAGCCGATGGACTGCAGGTAATCATAAAGCAGGACCGTGGCGGTCATGCCGTCGCAGTCGTAATCGCCGTAGATGCAGACGCGCTGGCCCTCGTCAACGGCGTCGTTGATCCGCTCCACGGCTTTTTTCATATCTTTATAGGAAAAAGGGTCGGCAAAAGGGATCTCCTCGCTGAGAAATTCCTTCACCTTGGCCGGGGTATCCACGCCCCTTGCGACCAGAATCTCGCCAACCAGATCCGGGATGCCGAGTTCTTCGCAGATTCTTTTCGCCTTGCCCTCATTGGCAGGAAGGGATTTCCACTTTTTCATCCATATACCTCCGGCACCCAATCCCATTAAAAATCAGTCAAATTAGATTATATCATCCGGCTCGTCGTTTTTCAACTGGGGCCGCGCAGAAACGGGGAATTCATGCGTTGTTTTGTCCAAAAAGAGCGTCCCGTTTTCCTGTTTTCGCGTTCCCGCCGCGCGGAGGCGCAAAAAAAGCCCCATGGCGGAGATCCATGGGGCCGCTGCGTTGTGTTTAGAAAAAAAGCGGAAGTCCGGTATCGGGGTTCTCCTCCGGTTCCGTCTCTCCGGAGGAAGCGCCGCTCCCGGAGGGCGTCTCCGGCTTCGGGGCGGACGAGGTTGCCTTTTCCGTCGAGATGTAGTAGGAGCCGAGCAGGTCGCCGGCCTCCAGCGGGAAAACAAACGCGATGCCATTGTCGGTCTCCTCAGGGGATACGCCGCCGAGCGACGTCAGCGTCTTTCCATTCCAAGTATAGAGGTAATACGTCTCGTCGACGTCCGCGGTGCCGAGGGCCTCGCTGTCAAGATACACATAAAGGGTGCCCTTCGAGGCGACGGCGGCCGTGCCGGAGAGAAAATTCAGGGCCTGAACGTCCTCCGTATCGAAGAGCTCCAGCACATCCTCATCCGGATCCGTGTCGAAGGAGACGTTGATCCCCTTCTGGGAGGAACTGACCCGTTTGATAAAGAGGCACCAGGTCTCTTCGTCGTCGGAGAAGGAAATCATTTTCCCCGCGGCCTCGACGAAGTTATCTTCCGTAACGACGTCGACGCCGGGATCGAGCATCAGCACGTCCTCCTCACCGGCATACGCTTTAAACAGATCCTCTGCCGGCGTTTTGCGGGCGATTGTGACGGAGCAGGTGACCGGCTCCGTCTTCCAGACCGTGCTCCCTTCCGCGCGGATAAAATTCCAGCGGAAGCGGACCTCAAAGTCCTTGGTGCCGTAGTCGGAATTCGGCTCCACCGTGACGCGGATGCCCTTCTTGCCGGCACCGTCGGTGTAGGTTTTTTGTTTCACTTCCGCATAAGCGGAGCCGAGCACGACTTTAAACTGAAGTTCGTTTACGGTAAAGGTCTCTCCGGCCATACCCGCCTCCGCGGAAAGCGCCGCGATCTCCTCCGGGGTGATCAGATATTCCGCAGTTTCGTCAAAACCAATGTTGTCAAGCGCAAGGATGTCTTCGGCCTGGGCGGGCACGGATGCCGTCAGGAACAGTGCCAGCGCCATTGCTGCCGCAAGAAGTTTTTTCATAGGTGTTTTCCTCCGTTGTTCGCTTGATGTTTCGCGGCGGAAGCTCTCCGTTCCTCCCGTCGAAAATATGGTAGCATTTCCTTTTTTCGGCGGCAAGGCTTTCCCATGCCGAATCGGCCTGCCCATTCTGTCAAATAGCGGTAGGCGTTCCAGCTTCCGGCAGGGCAGAAAAATGCTGCCGGAAGGATTTCCTCCTTCCGGCAGCACTGCCAGATCCTGTATTTTTTCAGGCTGCGGTTTCTTCCATGGATTCTTCCAGCGCAGATTCCGTTTCGCCGGAGACGGCTTCCGTCCCGTCGGAGACTGTGGATTCCTCCGCCGCGGCCGACTCCGTCTGCGACTCCCCGGAGACCGGCTCGGAAGCGCCGCTGCTCAGGTATTTTTCCACCGCGGAGGTATAGGAGGCCGCGTTGTTTCCGGCGCTCTCACCGTAACGGGTCTCGTTGAGCTGCTGCTGGGTACCGGAGTTTTCGGTCTCCGGCACTTCTTCCTCAGGCACCTCGCGGACCGCCGTAACAACGTAGTTGTCCCTGCCGAGTTTCTTAAGATCATAATACATATATTTCGAGGGCACGGTCTCATTCATATTGCCCTCCGTATCCATATTCCAGAGGGTGCTCTGCGTGACGTAGCCGACCAGAAGCGTGTAGGTATCCTCGGTCTTGGTGATCCGCACCACTTCCGGTGAATATTCCGCGGTCTGGCCCATGACCGGCACCAGATAGGTCCCGGTGCTCTCGTCATAAATATAGTAATATTCATATCCCTCGGAGAAGGTCTGGTGGGTGAGCTTGACCGCGTCGCCGTAGAGGCTCTTCGCCGCGACGTTGAGGTCGGAGGCCGGCACCACCAGCATACCGTCGTCGTTGTAGGAGTACTTGGTGCGGTTCTCAAGGAGCGTCTTCCAGAGGGCGGTTTTGAGCAGGAATACGCTGTCGAGCTGGCTCGGATCGTCAAAGGCGGCCGGGTCGAAGATCAGCAGCGGATAGATCTTCCAGGCGAACATCTCTTTTTCCTTCGTGTTGTCGATGACCCGGGCGCTGAGATTGAGGCCGCCGATGATTACGGAGATGAAGCCGATCACGGCCAGAATGACGACGGCCAAGCCGACCGGAGCCGCCCAGCGGTGTCTGCGGCGGTTCCAGAGCAGAGCCTGCGTCATCCGAATGATCTCGAATTTCTTCTGCTTTGCGGCCGGGACCGCGGTATGCGTCTCAGGTTTTTCGGGCTCCTCCATAGAGGGCTCCTCCGCAGAGGGTTCCTCCGCCGACAGTTTTTCTGCGGAAGGCTCTTCCGCAGAAGACTCCGCCACAGGCGGCTCTTCAGCGAAAAGAATCTCCGTCAAATTTTCGTCCCCGGGTCTCCCGGGCTGCGTGGAAAAGGTCTCGCCGGCCGGGCCGGGTTCCTCCTCCATGAACGGCTCGTCCGGAAGGTTCTCCGCCTCGGGCGCCGCATATTCCGGCAGCGTTTCGGAAATCAGGTTTTCCGGTTCCTCCGGCATCCCGGCCTCCGCTCCGATAGGAGTGGTTTCTTCTCCGGCGGGAGAGGTTTCCCCGGCGGAGTCGGACATGTCCGCGGCGCCGGCCTGCTCCACGGCGGCAAGGCCCTCAATGACAAATCCGGGGTCGTCCTCC
>Ga0208826_1002638_pt1 | contig 13158 bp, 15 predicted proteins | sample AD_UKC115_MetaG_FD_184451 | JGI IMG/M metagenome (GOLD analysis project Ga0208826, IMG submission 184451) | Active sludge microbial communities of municipal wastewater-treating anaerobic digesters from Hong Kong - AD_UKC115_MetaG (SPAdes)... | ecosystem: Engineered > Bioreactor > Anaerobic >...
TAGCTGCAGGTAACCATACGCATTCAGGATATCAACCATTAGATGGCGATTTGACCTCCATTGCAGGATTGGCTGGAAGTGCAGGTCTATTACGTAAAACAGCATCAAACACATGGACGCTTGACACAAATACATACTTAACAGAATTATCAACTGTTGGGAATGCAACTAACTGGGATACTGTTTCACGACCATCATTTACTGGAAATGCTCTCAAGTATCTTCGACTCAATGCTGCAGGTAACGCCTTTGAATTTGCCACAGTAGAGGCAGGTGTATCATCGTTTATATCTCTTACTGACACACCATCAAGTTACAGTGGTTATGATGAAACATATTATGTAAGGGTTAAATCTACGTCGGATGGACTTGAATTCGCAACCGTACTAAGTTCCTATACATTACCAACGGCAAGTGCTGATACTCTTGGTGGAGTGAAAATTGGTTCTGGCATCACCATTACTGATGGAGTGATTAATGTAGATGGACAGGGTGATTCATTACCAAGTCAGACCGGTAATGCTGGTAAATTTTTAACAACTGATGGAACTGATGCAAGTTGGAGTGAATTGCCTTCGACAACGTTCGCCAGTGGGGATGCGGTTGTTACATTGCCTGAAAATCCAAGTGCAGGACAGGTATATCAGTATGTTGGAACTGGGACTGCTTGGACTATCAATGCAAATACCGGACAGACAATCAGGAGTTTAAGTGACACTGGTAATCGATTGACATCAGGTCATAACTATGCTAGTGTAGCATTGATCTGCATTGGGACCAATGAATGGTCAATTTATAGTTCATATGGGACTGTTAATTTAGTAACGGTGTAAAAATGATAAATACTAAATTTTTTATTAATTTAACAGGAGTGTAAAATCATGGGATTAATTAATCAAACTGAACGGGTATCTGCTTTATATAGTCCAATCAGCAAAACGTATGCAGAATGGATTGCTGAAGATCCAGTGATATCCAATAATATTATTGCAATTGATAAGACAAACCAGACGATTAGAGTAGGGAATGGTGTAAATAAATTCTCAGAGTTGAGTTATTCATTAACACGACCCGCGCAGAGTGCTAGTGATGTTATCGGAGTTGAATGGGATCGTGAATCAAGTTCATCTACATTGAGACGGATTGATATTGATGGGAATACTGTAGATCTGACATCTCCTACTACCTATTTTGATGAGCATCCTATTTATGGGAATATGGTAAGGGTGAGGATCAATAGTTTAGGTCAAGAACTAGAGGTCGGGAATGGTCGTGGTGATGGTATTAGTTCATTGTCCAATCCCGGTAGCCATATTATGGTGAGGGTTCCACGAGCATATTTCAAGCATTATCGGTGTGATGCAAGTGGTACAGAAGATCCAACTGGAAGATATGAACGGTATTTGGTAAGTCCTATACCAAGAAGTGGATTTACATTGGATCCAGCGTTTTATGCACGAGGAAGAACGTTAAATCCTGCTGAATTTTTATATGTAGGAGCATTTACTGGAATTGTTGATGGAGATATATTATGTAGCAGGGCGGGAGCAGCATCTACAACATCACAGACTATGCAATGGTTTGAGAATAAAGCCAGAGCCGTAAATACAGAATTGGATGGTTGGGGCATCATGGATATCTGGCAGTTGTCTCTGTTAAAGAAATTGTTTATTATTGAGTTTGCTACATGGAATTCACAGGCTGTAGTGGGGAATGGACGAGTCGGATCTTCTTCACAGTTAGCAACAGGATCTGCATCTGGATTATTAGCAACCAATGGAACTGGCGGTACTACTGCAAACCAAACTAGTGCCATGGCATGGAGAGGTATTGAAAACTTCTGGGGCAACATATGGCAATTTATCATTGGAATTAATGGATTCACTGATAAATATAGGATAATTAATCCAGATGGAAGTGGGACTTATGCTGCTGATCTATCTAGTGGGACGTATATTGAGACATCTGGGATTACCCCAATCTGGTATAGTAATGCTCAAGGCGGAGCATTATCAGGGACATCAGCAAATGGTTATTCCTATGGGTATATAAAAGATCTATTATTTACTGATCAGACAAAAGGTTTATTTATCCCCTCATTACTCGGAGGTTCTGATAGCACCTATATCCCAGATTATCTTTATTCGGTTAATCCAACCAATCAACCCACAATCTGGTTACACGGTGGTGATTGGACGGCTGCGCTGTATGCGGGTGCTTTCAATGTCTTTTTGGCTGATCCGGTCTCCTATGTCGATTCTTGCATCAGCGCGCGCGTATGTTTCATTTAATAACAACCCATAACATTTTTATATAATAAATAATAATATTATTTTGGTAAACAATGCCCGACATTAATTTATCAGTGGTAATTGGACGAATGCACTGAATGCAGGTACTTTCAATGTCAATTTGAATAATCCGGTCTCCAATGTCAATTCTAACAACGGCACGCACGTAAAAGTAGTATAACATTATTATCTTGGCATTGTTTAACCAGAGGAAATTTATTCCCAAAAAATGAGAACGTTATCACGGATATTAGTAGATCATTATCGAACGTTTCCTAACCGTACTACTTTTATATTGATAAAATTATAATAGTATAAATGAAGCGATATGGCAATTTATTTGAAAAGATAATTGATATAGACAACTTACTTCTTGCTCATTACAATGCCAGAAAAGGAAAAACTCATTATTCTGAAGTGCAAGAAATCGATAAAGATCCTATATTTTATTGTGAGCAAATTCAACAAATGTTAATTAACAATACATATAATGTTTCAAATTATCGTATAAAAGAAATTTATGAACCAAAACATCGTATAATATACATTCTTCCATATTATCCAGATAGAATTATCCAACATGCAATAATGCAAATAATCAATCCAATATTTGAATCAACCTTTATTTCAACTTTCTGTGCAAGGAGTCCCCATCCTCGGTATCAGGGTGGGGAGGAATTGCACTTAATTCACCTAACATAAATATAAATAGTTCTGGGTGAAATGATATACTGTGCAACTGATTAAGACTGTAGTTCTGAAAATCTATAATTATGGTGATGAGTTAGATGCTCTGATCGATAGTTATACGAAAGGAATGAACTATGTGTCAGAGTTAGTGCATGATCATGGTAAACCGATGGGATCTGGTAAGATTCAGAAGTTGGTTTATGATGATGTTAGAAGTATTGGGTTGAAAAGTCAGATGGCTTGTAATATCTGTAGACAAGTAGCAGGGACGTATAAAACCCTGCAAGAACAAGTCAAGATTGAACAAGCGGAATGGCAGTTAATCCAGTATAAACCTACTAATGTGACTTTCTCTTATCAGCGCGACTTTACGATCACAAAAGAACAGATCAGCATTACCACTCTGGAAGGACGTAAGAAGTATCCACTCCATATGTATAAAAATGCTGAACAGTATTTTGATGGATCGTGGGAATACGCTGCATCGAAACTTGTAAAGCATAAAGATGGATATTATTTTCATTTGAGTGTATCCAAGGAAATTGCTGATCCGGTTCCATTAACAGCATCCTCCACATTCATGGGAGTTGATGTGGGTATGAACTGGTTAGCAGTGGCAAACACCACCGATAACAAGAATAAGTTCTTCTGTGGGGGGATTGCTAAAGATGTTCGATCCAAGTATAAAGGTATGAGAAGAAGGTTGCAAGCCAAGGGCACCAGATCTGCTAAACGTATGTTAAAATACTTATCAGGTAAGGAAAGACGGCTAATGGCTAACATGAACCACATAGTATCTAAACAGATAGTTCAGTTTGCTCTCCAAAACGAAGTTACTTGTATTGGGTTAGAAGATCTTACTGGGATCAGACAGAACACTCAATACAAATGTAAAAAGAAGAACAGGTACCACAAATCATCATGGCCTTATTATCAGTTACAGTTTATGATTGATTATAAAGCAAAACAATCAGGTATCGGAATTGAATATATCGATCCTGATTATACGTCACAGACCTGTCCTCGTTGTTACCATGTGGATAAGGCAAGTCGTAAAGGATTAATGTTTACCTGTACTTGTTGTGGATATCAGTTACATTCTGACTTAGTAGGAGCAAGGAATATCGAGTTAAGAACACGCAACTCCAGATATAGTTTGGAGTTGCAGGGGTGTGAAGTCAGCCACCCAGACGAGTGTCCTGAATTTTTGCAGAGCCTCAAGCCCCTTCCTCAAAAACTCGTAGAGTTTTAGGGAGGGGTAGTTGACCATCATATGCCGCACGAAAAGGCAAAGGACTACACGAAGCATCATATAAATTACGTCAATATTTACAAGACAAATCAAACACTTTATACTGTTTACAATTCGACATCCAACAGTTTTATCCATCAATAAATCATAATATATTGAAATCATTCATTAATAAAAAAATTAAGTGTAAACAAACATTAAACCTAATCAATACTATTATAGATTCAAATAAACTTGGTATTCCAATCGGTAATTATATATCTCAATTATTTGGAAATATCTATCTAAATGAACTCGATCATTATATAAAAGAACAATTACATTGCAAATACTATATTCGGTATTGTGACGATGGAATAATATTAGATAAATATAAATATAATTTAATAAATATAAAACAATTAATAAAAACTTATGTTCAAAAAATATGTTTGACATTAAAATCATCAACCATCATATATCCATCATATATTGGAATAGATTTTTTAGGATATATCCATTATAATAATTATACTAAACTTCGCAAATCAATTAAATTAAAAATGATAAAAACATTAAAACACATTCATATTATCAACAATCCAATATCTGTTATTGCATCATACAAAGGATGGTTAATCCATTGCAATGGAGAAACCCTATATAATAAATATATTACAAACAACTTTTATTAATTACACCTTTTCTAATCTTTTTATATAACGTAAATTGTATACACATCCACAGATATAATTCTTTGGGATCTATGCATTATGACACAATCATTAAATAATCCGGAAAATATTCAGGTGGATTGGGGCACATTCCAAAAAGGCAAAGTCACAATACTTGTCCATTGGAATGTTACAACGTCACAGGATGAAGAAGGCAATCCAGTATATAATTACGATGAAGTTCGTATGTCATGGGTATTACCCGAACCATTTGAATCACGAGAAGCCATCCAAACATATTTTGACAGTAACTACAATCAAGGCGAAAACATTCTAAATTGGGCAAAGGCCGTAAAGGTGGTAATATGATCGATCAAATTAATTTTTACCTGGAATATGCAAAACAAATAGAATATAAAAGAGGGTAATTAATTATGGAAACAGCAATTGAAAAGGCTCGTCGGATCAGGGCTGAAAAATTAGCAGCACTGTTAACATTAATTGGTGCATAAAACTTATATACAAGTAGCACAAATATAACTGTGCCCCAAGTATAAAAGTGCAAGGAAGGATATCTTTCTTCCTTCATTTTTATCAAGTGTTAAAGGTATTATTTTAGTAGTTTCGAACTTTTGCAAAGAAGTACTTCGGCACCTTGAATATATTATAACTCCAAGTATAATCGCTGCCTTCAATGTTGAATAACACATACCCGTTATCTGGGCGCTTTTGGCTCTTGGTCATGGTGTAGCCATCCATACCCTTCCAACACGGAGTTGTCATAGCAATGTAATTTGGACCGCCTGCATACTTGAACGTGTGGCTGTGCGATTTGATGTATATATCGGCATCATCGCCATCGAGCCTCAGTTGATCAATCGACCTGATCATGCTGCTAAATGCTCCATCATTGCGGGAACTGTATGGTCCATAATGTTGCACATTCATCTTGATATTATCAAATAAGATGTCGCCAAAGTAATCATACCACTCCCCACGGAGCATTGTACATACAATTTCATCAGCAGAAGGGTTATCATTAGTGTGATACTTTGATCCCTGTGTAAAGATGAAGCGCTTCGTGTTGATCATTGAAAGTAATTGTCTAGCAATATCGCACTGAACCATCATGTCAGTAACAAGGATGTCCTTACCCTTACTTTTGGAATTGAGCCCATCAACAATATCTCCATTGCATATCACTGCATCCACCTCACCAACTGCCAGTACCATATTTTCCCATTGCTCAAAGAGGAATTCCTGGACTTTATTTGTAGTTAAATGCAGATCACGTTCAGCATTATAGTAGTTACGTGGCAGCATACCCGATGAGCCCCCACAATGAAGGTCACTTACGACAAGTACCTTTTTCATTGATTAAACCGTCCCATCATCAATGATCCACAACCATTGCACACCATATTCTGGAAATGATGAAATTGCACCATCTTCATTAATTACTTTAAACACCGCTCTATACATTCCAACAGTGTCAGTTTCACCAGTGGCCCAGTTATACTCAACCAATCCTTCGCTCGCACTTACAATGCTACATGGCTGGTCTGCAATTGCCCATGTATCAGCGTTTACACCTCGCATTGAGAATGTAACACTTTTATTGGTTAGATCATATGGCTCGACGCCTTGGGTATCAATGTTCCACTCCTCGATAGCATACTGCAATGGAATAGTGTCTCCGGCCTTATACCGGATTGTAACAGTCATATTATATACAAGTGCTCACATTATATATAAAGGTTTAGCAATCAATTATATAGTTGGACCGAAAGTATTATATACTAGTATTTTAAGGCCACATGATGATGCGCTACGCATAAAACCCTATTAAAAGTAGACCCGCCTTGATGCTTGATAAAAACAAAGGAAAGAAGAAGATCTTTCCTTGTGTTAATATCGTTTGGGGGATGCAGTTATATAGAACTTACAGATATATAAATGTAATGTAGAATATGTTATTACCTACGCTGCTTGGCCTTCTTGGCATTAACTTTCTTTTTCAATTTATTAAATTCCGGATCGGATTTAGCAGTTACTTCCTCAATTTTAGCGATCACTTTACGCTGTGATGTGGGCAAGTACCGCAACCGTAGCATATTATCCATGTAAGTACGCAAGTTGAAGTCTGGATCCTTCTTACGGATCTCGTGGATTAACTCACTGTAGTATTTCTCGATTATGTCTTGTTTGAAATTACGCTCCACGATTGCAATCGAGAGTCGTTTCATGTAGTATTCTAATGAAAACATAGGCAACGATCTATCATAACGGAGATTCATTCGTTTTTTAAAATCTCGTAACAATTCATAGGATAGATACTTCTTTACGATCTCTAACTCTTCATCGGTTGGTTCTAATCGTTCTAAAGCACGCTCAATTATCTCATTCTCATACTCAACATACTTCCATGGTTCAAAATGTTGGTCAAGTAATTGTTGGATGAATTGAGTTGGATTGATGTCACGGGCAGCAAGTTCAAATAAATACTTATCGTGGATATTGATTAAACCCATGTGGTTACACGCCCTCTAAACACAACAGTCCTTTAGTTATAACGCTCACCATACCGTACTTTTTCATTTCTTCAATCTTTTCATGGATATTAGCAATACTCATTTGGCACGTATGACATACAGTATTGAGTGTTGCAACTTTGATGTACCATTTATCGGGCTCATCTTCATCCTGAAAGCCATACTCTTTGATTAGATTGGCTACCTGTATTAGATCTGGACCTCTATCAATATCCATACGCCATTTGTATTCCTGCATGATGAGGTTGTATAAATCTTTGTCTTCGATATCCAAGCACATATTTGATTCGATATGTCCCTTTGCTAAATGATATCCAAGGATCAGCCGATCATAACAGGTATACATGTATGGTTCAATGTCCAACTCACTGTATAGTTCGAAGACACTATGATCATAATCAATACGGTTTACTTGATCAAATGTAGATGACCAGTTATTGATTGTTTCGCTTAATGTTTGAACGTGATCGGTATCAGGTCTCTTATTACGAGATTCCCAGATTGCTTCACCTAAACGTTTCTTTTGATCTTTTGTTGGTATATTGAGGAGGAAACACAATCGGCGACCAAGTCCACTAGCCAAGTCAAACTTCGCAGGCTGAATACCTCCCCATAGAGTGAAATAAGTTTTATATGAGATAGTTGGTCCACCCACAACGTCTTTTGCAAGGTTTCCGTGATCCAGACCATTCAATAACTGAGTTCCGAACTGACTATTAAAGTTAGATTTCAATGCATCCATCAGGGCTTTAAACTCGTCAATAAGGATGAAGTCATGGGAGTGCCTACGGGCCTCACCTACTCGCTCAACATAACGATTTTGCTGTTGAACATAAGATCCAACAAAAGTTGCTTCATTCATATTGGACTTCATATTCATGGTGTAATTAACATTATTGAATATTGAGTAATCATCACCACCCATCTGGCTTAAAAAATATGATTTCATACCACCTGGAGGAGCAACAAACACAATGTGGAGCCTGAGATTTGGTAGCTTTTTACTTTCCCAGTAGACTTTACGTCCTTGATTCATGATATTAAATGCATGCATAGCATAGGAACACACATAGTATGGTGCATACGTTTCATATTTATAGGTTCCACGAGATTGCATCTCATCAAGAACCAGTTGCATGATATCAGGACTCTCCTCCAAAAAATTCGACCTCGATTACATGTTCAACTTACAGTTATATAAAAGTAGTGGGATTACTATTTGTTGAGTTGGGCTCAATCTAATTGTATATAATTACAAGCAACGCATGATGTTAATGACATTCTAGTGATCTTTGCTCTCACAGCACCTTTGTCACGTGACATAATTTGTGCAATTTCAGGGGCAGTCTTACGGTTGATCAAATATAACTTGGACAATAACTTTTCATCATCGGTGGTCCACTTCATTATTAGATATATTACTCACAAGTATAGAAATGTAATGGATAGATCTAGTCCATCCAGTCTGCAGACTTACCAACAAGGAGTTCCTTGATACGTTTTTCTTTGACTTTACCAATACCTTTCACGCAGGATAGATCTGCACCTGCGATGTACGTAAGGTCAGTTCCATAAACTTCTCGGATAGCACGCCATTGGGTCATGGTGATATTCAGGAACCGTGCAATTAAAGCATCACAGTTACGGTGAGCAACCAAGTCCAAGTTGCCTTCACATACCTTGATACCTACTCTGATGGCCTGTTCGATACCCTTATACTTGTCAGGATTTACAAGCACCCGGATATTATACCTAGTCATCACACTGGCAATGATACTATCAAATACATCAGCATCAACTTTCATCTTTTTATATTTCCACATATCATCAACGAAGTCTCTAACTGAATCTGTAATTAGTAACACTACCACGCTATTACATTGATGAGTTATAAGTCGGGCACACTGTGGTGGAAATCGCGCTGTATGGCCTTTAGAACCGAAAACACTCCCATAGAGGTCAGAGCATCTTTTTCTTTCGACCAATACCTTTGTATGCTTATCGTTCTCACATTCGATTAAGATATCGCCTTCTTTTAGAGCAGCTTCTTTAATAGTTATCTTGTTGAATTTCTTCTTAATGTAATTGCGGATTTCTTGTGGCTCACGAGTATCAACAGTGATAATCAAAAGGCACCTCGCTTACTACAAAGTATAATTGAGGAAAGTATAAAACTAAACAAGTGATCAGACCTCGCCAATACTTGATCGAACTAATGCAATCTGATCAAATTCACCCATCCATGGAAGCCAAAGGTTATTCTGCTGCATCCATATAATGAAATCTATTATGATTTCTGGTGGCGCATATCCATCAAGTAAATATTGACGATGATATACAACTTGATCGTTCCATTCATCAGCGACAAAACGCCCTGCTTCAAAGTGGCCAAAATATGATTCTATAAAAGGATTAATACATAAACTACAAGTTTTCTGGTGAAAAATATCATTTGCACTACTGATGATGTGTGCCACATAAAGTGGTTTATCCATGTCAGTTATTTGGATTACTTATATATAACTTTTATGGGTAATGTTGATCCGAAGCATATAAATTATATAGATAATCATTATATAGTTCTACTGGATCATATATAGCATAATGGGTAACTACTTTTTCAATTCCTGCATTAATCATCATTTTAGTGCAGAGGAAGCAGGGCTTTGGAACAATACGTTTGTTTGTCTTGGCATCCCAACCAACTAGATATAAAGTGCATCCATATGCTCTGTTTCCAGCTTTTATCATAGCATTTTGTTCTGAATGAGAACTGCGGCAATTATGGACTATAATACATGAATTGTCACCCATATCCACTGCAAAATTTTCATGTTCAGGAACTGTCAAACAATAAACTGGCTCATTATTGCACTTTATAAATATGATAGACTCTACCTTATGGTTTTGTTCATTTGCAATATCAATGGCTTCTTGTAATGATGAGAACCACTTTAATACAGTTTTTATTCTAGGAACTTTGTTGCCGCCTTGACCAAGTTTTGCTGCTACTGGATATTCTGATGCAAGTTGTTCGTAATTATCAACTGTAACTTCTTTTCCAGAACGGATGCCAAGTTCATATATTCCTTTTATTACTTTAGATTTTGCACGAGATGCAATTGCGTCTGGATTTGAATTAGTTTTCGCTGCTAGTTTTGCACCACTTATTTTAGATCTCTCCTTATGCCTTGCAACCCATTCCGGATCATTCCAATGCACTTCCATATTTCTTTTTCTACATTCATACATATGTTGTGCAAACTCTGGATCAGTTTCCTCACGATTTTTTGTATTTGCTACAATTCGTAACATTACTTCTTGCTTTTGCTCTAATGTAGTATATTTATAGAACTCATGATTCCTAGTATGATCAGATCTGTTTATGTATTCCAAATTATCGATTAAATTATTTAATGAGTTTTCATCCTTATGATGTACAAAGTTATCATAATCTAGTATACGTTCTGGGAAAAAATAACTATATACTAACGAATGTGTTGATACTCCATATGTGGGTTCATAGTTTAATTTTACTCTCCCACCCTCTACTCTACATTTTATAGCATTGCTTATTTTTTCATATAACTTACCATTTGTAGTATTTACAATTCTATTATAGTATATAGGCATTACACGATCATTAACTTGCAAATCTTTCGCCTGTTTCCAAGATCCATCGCGCATCATTATACGGTGTTCTGGAGTACATTTTAAAGATCCACTCTTCGAAAATTTAATTTCAACTAATGTATCTGTATGCCCAGTTAACCTTGGATTTATACCTTTTACTGGAATTATTTTATATGTGGTTTGATCTATTCCATATAACCAAACATCTTCTCCTGTAATAGATAACTCTTCTATGGTTTTATATTCACCATTTAACAACTTAACAACAGTATTCTTATGTAAACATAATTCATACCTCTCTCCTTCTTTCACGTTTAATTCATCTCTCAAACATCTGCAAACGTCTGTACAATGTTCCATTCCCCTAGGCGCACCATTAAACCCACCAGCGATGGGATCGTCGAATCGTGCATCTATTATTACAGAACCAAACCGTCTACGGAGACATGTAGATCTCCAAGCATAAGCATCTGCTATGTCAAGAAACAGATCAGAACTTACCATATGTATATAAGTATCACGCTATTGTATAAAAAGGGATAGTATGTTGTAAGCAATATAACCTATTGGTGATTTTCTAATTCTTCATCAATCCACTTGTAGATACCAACCTGATCCATTTGTGAGTCATTAAACTCTTCAGGTGGCTGTTCCAAGTTATCATTCCAATGTGGACCAGGAATGTAATTTGGATGATACTGAAGATGCCAGTATGACGTGTTGCTAGTGTTCACACCCATCATACGGTTGAAGTAGCATAACTTTCGATGCCACCATGGATTAGTTGCAATTAAATACATCATCCATTTGATCAAATTGTTAAATGCCTTATAATTAGGGTTATCTGGTTCTGATTCCCAAGTTCTTACATTACCAAGGATTTCCTTAAGGATGAATAGATCGGTTGCCCGATAATACTTTTTATATTTTTCAACTGACTGACCACAAGAGTCAAGTTCCTGAAGGATCTGATCTCCTATTTGGACCGATGCCAAGAATTTTACTATGGGATCTATGTCTGGTGTAGTTGGCTGTTCAGATGTAGTGTTTAGATCTTTTTCACTCATAAGTTACTCCGTATTTACAATTTCCACAGGTATGTCTTACTGGGCATGTCAGGCACTTTGGTATATAGCATGGTGGTAATGATTCATCCGGTTTATATACAAATGTTACATCACCAGCCGTTGAGTTAAACTGATGTTCAGTCATTAATTGCTCCTCATTAGAATATTAAATTTGTAAATCTAAAGCGTTGTTAGAATTTCCACCCGAACATTGCATTGCAGAATTTGCCACGCTTCTTTGGGAACCAATTATTTGGGTTAAAAGTCTCATCATCCTTCCAGTGATCGGCATTATTTGCAATAAAGATAAAACACATGTTTATAGACCTGCGCCAAAACATATCAGTTTTATACTTCTTAATTGCGATTTTGAATGCTCCATCAATCCATGGTTTAGACCGTACTCGCTTGTCATTTGCTTTCCACCAACGGTGTAACCCTTCAAGGATAGCAGAGTGTTCCTGATCAACGTTTTTAACTTTCTTCAACTTGTCCACATTGGCTACCAAGAATGAGACCATACCACCAATTCGCTCAAAGTAGGCTGAGTCATTACGATAAACAGCAATTATCATTTGGCCACCTTTAGTTCCAGTAGCAATGTTACGTTCTTCTTTGGCCTTGTCCATATAGACACCTTGAAGATACTTTGGTGCCATTTGTTTCCAATTATTGAACATGGCCATGAGGAATTCTTCACCCTTCACCATACCGCCATCACCAGGTTCACAAGTAGCCCATGCTGGATTAACTGGTAAGTCTGCCATTCGATCTAAAAGTGTACCATCTGTATCCTCAACTATCTTACGAATATGGTCCTTCGTCGTGATGTGGAATAGGAATGACTCATCGGTATTCCATCTACCATCAGTGAATTTGATAAAACTCACCACCAATATAAACTTGATGCATTGGTTTATATGTTAGTTGGAGGATCTATATATAAGTTTGTAATATATTTATTGAAAAATAGTATAATTAGTAATGCCTACTCGTATGTTACGTTATACTTGTCAAATA
>Ga0208826_1002640_pt1 | contig 13148 bp, 13 predicted proteins | sample AD_UKC115_MetaG_FD_184451 | JGI IMG/M metagenome (GOLD analysis project Ga0208826, IMG submission 184451) | Active sludge microbial communities of municipal wastewater-treating anaerobic digesters from Hong Kong - AD_UKC115_MetaG (SPAdes)... | ecosystem: Engineered > Bioreactor > Anaerobic >...
TAACCAATGGTATTGTTGTAAGACGAGAATTGGGTATTGGTTCAACTTTTAATAATAAAAGCATTAAAAAAATAAACAAAGATTCTATTGTTTTATCAGATGATACAATTGAGAAAGTTGACTATTCTCTTTCTGACGAGTCTTTACGTGCAATGATTAAGGAAACCATCAAAATTCATTTTGAAAAGGAAAAAGAACTCTTTGAGCAAGAAATAAAAGCACTCACCTTATTTTTTATACCCAATGATATTAGCCTTTACAGAGGTGAAAATCCAAAAATTAAAAATACTTTTGAACAGGAATATAAAAATATAAGAGAAGAAGTTATAAAAAATCTTGATCCTGACTCTGATTACTATAAATATTTACAAAACGATTTTGATAATGAAGGTAATTTAGTTGTTCATAGAGGTTATTTTTCAGGCGATAAGGGAAATGCTGATGAAAAGATAAAAGAAGGAGTTGATGAAATTTTAAGAGACAAAAAGAAACTGCTTTCCTTTGAAAGTCCTACTCGTTTTATTTTCTCTATCTGGGCATTGCAGGAAGGATGGGACAATCCAAATGTTTTTACCATTTGCAAACTTTCAAACCAAGGTAGTGATATTTCAAAACTTCAACAAATTGGTAGGGGCTTGAGAATTTGCGTTAATCAAAATTTAGAACGTCAGACTCTCAAAAAACTTAGCGAAGAGCAGGAAGCATTTTGGAAAATCAACAACCTTGATGTTGTTGTATCAAACAAAGAACAGGGTTTTGTTGAATCAATTCAAAACGAAATTTTAAGCAACTCATTCCTGATTTCTGAAACATTCACCGAACAAGAACTGATTAAAACGCTCAAAGAAAAATCGGGCTTTGATGATGATACTGTGCGTAAGATTTACAGAACAATGGAAGATAGTCAAATGATTATTTTCAAAGCTACAGTTGATGGAATAGATGTATTTGAAAAATCTCCTAATTTCAATACAATTCTCAAACAGCAAAATATACCCCAAGAACAGAAAAAAGCCATTGAAAACTTGTTTGCAACCGATGCAAGCACCTATGTTCAGAAAGCCGAAAAGAAAAGAGAGAAAAAGAAGGTTTATATTAAGGGAACTCACTTACACGATTTCCAAAATTTGTGGAACTCTATCAACAAAAATGCCTTTTATGTTTTAGAAACCTTGAGCGAGGAAGAAGAAAACCAATTGATACAAAACATAAAAAAACAAATAGAAGCTCTAAACATAGAGGAAATTTTATTGCAAACCATTCGGGCTGAACTTAATGTAAAAAAGATAGGCGAACACGGAGCTATTACCGAAAAACTAATCGACACAGTTTCGTACAAAAGCAAAGTGGATTATGTGGAATTGGTTCGCACCTTATCCAACAACACCAAAACACCCCTTTCGTTTGTAGTGAAAATTTTCAATGCTTTGAGCGATGATTTCAAGAAAAAAATGCTTTGTAATAATCCAGAACAGGCTCAAAGAGAAATTTCCGAAATAATCAACAAGAACTTAATTGCCATGCTCAAAGCCAACATTAAATACGACGGTATCAACGGAACAGGATTACCCAATGTGTTCAAAACCGATAACGGGAAAACATACTTAGACATAGGAAGCACTGGAAAATTCCAAAAAGAGATTACAGGTGATTTTTCGTTGAAAGCTAAATGGGTATTTGAAGAGGTGATTGAATACGATAGCGATTTTGAGCTGGAAATTGTGGAGCAAGACCCTGATATTGAAAGCATTGAAATTTTTGCCAAACTGCCGCGACTTAAAATAAAAACACCATTGGGCGATTACAACCCTGACTTTTGTTATGTTATACAAACCAACAATGGCAACCAAATATATCTTGTGGTAGAAGCTAAAGGGTATAACGCAGTAGCAGAAATACCCGAAGATGAAAAGGCAAAAATTGACTTTGCCAAAAAATATTTTGAGGCATTGTCTGAATACTATAAGGATAAAAACATAAAAATTTCATATAGAGAACGTATAAATAGAACACAGTTAGCAGAATTGATAAAAAGCGAGGTTGATTATGAACAGTAAAGAGGCTTTTATAAAAGCAGGTTTTAATGTAGTTGGAACAGAAAACAACGAAAATAAACTATTGAAATTTTTAAAGGAAAATTATCCATTTGTAATTAAAGACAATGAAATAAACATTCAGGAACTTAAAGCCATTTTAGGTTTACCAGTAGATGAAAAAGTAAACGGCTACGGGCTTAACTTTGTTGGCCGTAATTTTGCCAGAGCCAAGTATGCACAAAAGACAGATAAAGAATTAAAGATTAACAAAGAATTGAGTAAAGATTTCGAAACTACCCAAAACCTTGTTCTTAAAGGTGATAATCTTGATTGTCTAAAAATACTTAAAAATCATTACAGTGGTAAAATAAAATGTATTTACATAGATCCCCCTTACAACACCGATAGCGATGAATTTGTCTATCCTGATAAATTTGACAAGGAAGAAGCCGAAGTATTAGGGTTGCAAAACTTAAGCGATGATGACTTTGCCCGTATGGAATTTGCTTTTAAAACTAAAAACAGCCACAACGGCTGGCTTGCCTTTATGTACCCGAGATTATTACTTGCAAGAGATTTACTAAGCGATGATGGAGTAATTTTTATAAGTATTGACGATAATGAACAAGCTAACTTGAAATTGCTTTGTGATGAGATTTTTGGGGAGGAGAAAACAGAAATATATATTTGGAATTTATCTAATTTTGAAGAAAGTTCTTTTACAAAAACAGCTTCAAATACAGTTAGATTCGAACATGAATATATTATTGCTGCTTATAAAGATATTAAAAAGTTAGGGAAATATAAAGAATATAGGTTTTTAAATAGAAATGATTTATCAAATCCTGATAATGACCCAAGGGGAGAATGGTTTTCAGGAAATATATCAAGAAATGGAATCAAATCTACAACAGGAAGTAAATATTTTACAATTACTACACCTACAGGAAAAAAATATAATAGAAATTGGACTATTTCAGAAGAAGAATATATCCTACTATTGCAAGATAATAGAATATATTTTAGTAGAAATGGAGATGGAGTTCCAAGATTAAAAATATTTAAAAATGAACCCTCATATAGTATTCAGAGTTCATTGTTTTCAGATGTGAAAACATCAATTACAGGGAAAAATGAAATTAAAAAACTATTTAATAATAAAGAAATTTTCTCTTTCCCTAAACCAACAACTTTATTAAAAAGACTTTTGGAAATTTCTACAGAAAAAAATGATCTCATCCTCGACTTTTTTGCTGGCAGTGGCACCACAGGACACGCAGTAATGCAACTCAATGCTGAAGACGGCGGAAACAGGAAATTTATTTTAGTGCAAATTGATGAACCAATAAAGGAAGATAAACCAGCATATAACTTTTGTGTTGAGAATAATTTACCACCAGTGATATCCAGTATAACTATAGAACGTTTACGACGGGCAGGTGAGAAGATAAAAAAAGAAATTGAAGAAGAGAATAATAAAAAAGGATTATTTGAAGAAAATAAAAAGAAAATACCTGATATAGGTTTTAAAGTTTTTGATACAGTTGAAGCACCGAAACTAGAAATAGATAGCAATAACCAAATATTATTCCCAGCGTTGACATTAGATTCAATTAGCAGAATATACAATATGATATTCACAGTTGGACTGGATGAACCGACACAGGAGTCAGAAGAGGTTGTAAAAGATTGCGTATATCGCATTGGAAATAATTACTATATCACAAACAGCGAAAAAGTAACCAAAGAACAATTTGCCGAGTATATTAAAAACGGTAAAGTGTTCATTGATGGCTGGACAGCAAGCTTGAATGATACCTTGCAAAATTATAAAGAAGATGTAAAGATTGTGTTTTAGTTTTAAATGGGGGGAGTGATAGGGTGTGGGGGGATGTGGTATAATATGAAAAAAACAAGGCTAAATGTTTAATAGCGATGAAAAATTACTTACCGGGGAGAATAAAATGAGTTTTATTATTCAAAGATTATATTCTTGTTATGAAGAAAATAATCTAAGAGGTTATCAAGGATTTTTTATAGATGAAACTCAGACTAAATGTTTGTTTATAGATAATGTGAAAAGTAAACTTATAGATAAACCTCAAAGAGCTGAATTTATTAATTGTTTGCAAACATTGCAACAAGATACCGGTTTCAATCATCAGAAACACTTTTGGTTGATATTCAGGCATTACAAAACGCAGAAGTAGATGTTCAAGATTTTAGGATTGGTGAGGCATTGGCTGAGGTTTTATTAGAAGAGAATTTTAAATGTCGTTTTTATTGGAATGAGCTTCGTGATGCAAGAAACCCAAAAGGGAATAAAACAGGAGTCGATTTAGTGGGGTTTATCGAAATAGATAATGGTGAAGTATTATTTTTATTTGGTGAAGTAAAAACATCGTCAGAACAAAAATCTCCTCCTCAAGTAATGACGAATCCTTATGGGCTGGAAAATCAATTGAAAGATTTATATAACGATAGAAATAAAAGACTAATACTTATTGCATATATTAAAAACAAAATTAATCTAACAAATAATGATGATTTTAAGAATGACTTTGCTGCTGCCATCAAAAACTATTATAATCAAAATAACTCAACTTATATGCTATATGGTGTTTTAGTAAGAGATACAAGACCTGATGAAAAAGACTTGAAGCAAAGTTTTGATAAATTAAACAGAGATATTCTTGAAAATACGATAGGATTAAAATTACTAGCTATTTATCTACCTATTTCTAAGGAAAAATGGTTAAATATTATAAATGGATTAGAAATATGAAAGCGAACGAAAAATATAATATTCTTTCAAAGGCTTTTCCTGAATTAATTCGGAATATTGATCTAATTATACAAAAAGCAAAAATTGCTAAACGATTTGAAACAATTACATTGAATGATAGTGAATCCCAAGAAATCTTAAAAGCTAAAGAATTATGTGAACTTAAAATTATCGAATTATGGAACAACCAGGATAATGAAGAATCTAAGGCTTTATGTTCTATCTATTTTGATTTAGCAACTGTCAAAGTAGGAAAAATTGCTACAGATGAAGATATTTTAGAACTAATTAAAATAATCGCATTTGGATACTTAGGAGAACATGCTCATTTTGTAAAAGATTTTTTAAACCAACAGAAAAATCAAATATTTGATTTAGATATACCCGAAAGATGGAATAGTAGATTATTGAGAAAATGTTTCCAAGTTGTTGTAAGTTTAGTCATAAGAAAATCTTGGGATGATATTTCAAAAGCAGTTGAATTAATAAACCATCTGCGAGAAGAACAAAAACAATATGAAGGGATCTTCTTAAATCAAATAAAAGAAGAAAGCCAACCTTATGGGGCAGCTGAAATTGTCTCTCTTTATCATTTTGCTAAAACAATTGAAATATTAGGAAAATATCTTTTAGAAGGGAAAATTGATAGTAGCCATTATGACATTGAGAATAAAATAAAATACCATATAAGAATTGCAAAGGAGTTTGCCAATGCATCAGGTAATATAATGTTGGAACTATTATATCAATATTTCGAGGCATTTGGAATTAAACTTGTAAGAAACACTATCTGGTATACATTAACCGGAGTAAACCATTGGGTAAGTGAATTTAATAAATTCATTAGCAAACGAGAAGAAAATCCAGTCTTTGAATTATTATATCCACAAAAGGAATCTATATTAAAAGGCGAATTATTAAATCCTGCTTATAGAACATTTGTAGTAAGTTTACCAACATCCAGTGGAAAAACTTTATTAGCAGAATACAAGATTTTGCAAGCTCTTAATGAATTCAAAGAAAGAGGTGGATGGGTTGCTTATGTTGTACCGACTAAAACATTAGTTAATCAAATTTATATCCGTTTAAGTAAAGATTTCAATCCTATTGGATTAAAAATAGAGAAAGCTAGTGGAGCCACAGAAATAGATGGATTTGAGTCATATTTAGTAGAAAATAAAGGTGATAATACTGATTTTGATGTATTGGTTACAACATATGAAAAAATAAATCTTTTAATAAGACAAGGATTAGGCACTTCTGAAAAAAGACCTCTTGTTTTGGTTGTAGTAGATGAAGCTCATAATATTGAAGAAAAACAAAGAGGGCTTAATCTGGAATTGTTATTGGCAACAATTAGGAATGACTGTAAAGAAGCAAACTTTATACTTTTAACTCCAGATATTCCTAATGCAGAACAAGTAGCCGAATGGCTTGGAGGTGAACGAGGCAAAAATATACAAATTGAATTTGACTGGTGGCAACCCAATGAGCGTGTAGTTGGTACTTTGAAAACTGAAGGAAGAGGTAGAAATTTTGATATTTATTTACAAACTTTAAATACTGTAAAAGGCTCGTATAATATTGGCGATAAAATCCCTATAATTGAAATAAAAAGTGAAAATATAACAAAATCAGAGGTTACATCTTCTAAATTAGAATTCTTAAAGTTTTTTAGCAGTAAAATTTTAAGTTATAATTCACCTATTATTATCTTAGCATCAGATATATCAGAAACCTATACAATTGCAGATTATTTGATGGAAAACTGCAATCATAATTTTAATGATGATAAAGATATTGATTTATTGAAAAAGTTTGTTCAAAGTGAATTGGGTAATGATTTTCCACTTGTTAAATATTTAGATAAAAGAATCGCCATTCATAGTTCTGCTATTCCCGACGAAATAAGATACCTAATTGAATTACTTATGACAGAAGGAAAGTTACAAGCACTTGTTGCAACAACTACTATTGCACAAGGTATAAATTTTCCAGTTTCAGCTGTAGTTATGGGATCATATAATTATCCATTTCAAGGACCAATGCCGTAGTGTTGCAGGTCCCGTGCGGTGAACGTGGGCCATGCGCCGTGGTTCGTCAGCCCGCACTTTGGTTGCCGCTTTGCCTGTGACTTCATAAAAGAAGTCCAGATTATTGTTTCAGAGCAGACAATAACAGTGACAAAGAGAGTCAGGAGCAAATATCCAGGCTTTACGCCAAAAGAGAGAAGACTGGAGCAGTTGCGACTGCTCCAGATATTATGGTGAAATATATGGATAAATTATTTGCTTCGATTTATGATTATAGTAACTTACTTTTGGCATGGAAGAAGACTCAAAGGCTTCGTAAATATAATCAAGATATTATATTTTTCCGAAAAAATCTTGATGAGAATCTTATAATTATCCAAAATGAGTTAATTTGGAAGTCTTACAAGGTTTCAGAATATCAGAATTTTGTTATTTATGAGCCTAAAAAACGCCTTATAAGCGCTTTACCGGTAAAAGATAGAATTGTGCAACATGCCCTTGTTAATATTATAGAACCAGTCATTGACAGAAAATTTATTTTTGATTCCCATGCTTGTCGCAAGGGTCATGGTCTTAAACTTGCAGTTGATAGATTTATAAAGTTCGCAAAGAAAAATAAATATTGTTTAAAATGTGATATTGCTTCATATTTCCCTTCTATTAATCACGTCATATTAAAATTATTATATAGAAGACATATCTCATGCGATGACACTTTATGGTTAATAGATAGAATAATAGATTCTACTGAAAATCCAGGCTTGCCAATAGGAAATCTTTTGTCGCAACTATCTGCAAACCTATATTTGCATGAATTAGATTTTTATGTTAAACATCAGCTCAAACTAAAATATTATATTAGATATATGGATGATTTTGTCGTTTTTGATAACAACTACCAAAGTTTAATAAAAATCAAAGATTCAATAAGAGATTTTTTACAAAATCACTTATTATTAAACTTAAAAGAGGAAAAATCAAAAATTCATGAAACAAAAAATGGAGTAGATTATTGTGGATTCCGTTGCTATCCCTCCCACGCGGTTGTCAAAAAAGAAACAAGAATAAGGAATTACAAGCGCATAACTCAATTAGCAAATGGTTTAAAGAATAATATTATAACTCCAGATGATTTTTTGAATTCTTTAACATCTATAATAGGGCATTCGATGTATTCAAGAAATTATTCTTATAGGAAAAATATTATTGATATATTTTATAAAATTAATATTTGAAATTTTAGAATTTCTCATTTTAACTGCGCACGAACAACTACCCCATTAGGGTGTTCTTTTGTAAAAAAGGATGCATTTTTTTTCAAAGAATTAAAGTCACGGAAAGAATAATAATATAAACCAATAGGGGACTTTTGGGCATCATTTTTGTGAGGTGGATATTTATTAATATATCCATCTGTAGTTTTAAAATTAGATAAAACAAATGTTTCATCAGTATCTAATATATTAAATCTAAAGTCATTAATAAAATCAAAGGTCATTCCATCTATATTTTTTTCATAAAGTGCCAACAATATTGGAAACTTCCCAGTGCCAGTTCCTTGAAACAACTCACTGGAAAATATTAACCCTTTTAGCAATTTATAATTTTTTTTAAAATCCTTTAACCTATTAAAATTAGCCTTTTTTATTAAATATGATAATGGGTGTAGAACACAAACGACATCAGCATTAAGTTTATGATATGATTTTAAGAATGAAATACCTATATCTCTATCATATAAATCTTCATCACATATATTTTGTCCTTTCTCGCCTTTTTTAAATTGCGATGTTGTATCATTTTTCATTCATCTTTTCCACTAAATTATCCAACAAATATAGTTTCATTTTCTTTATCTCCATTAAATTCCTCTTAATATTTTAGAAGTTACGCCTAACGCATGCGGTTATAAAAAAAGTTATGTGCAAGCTATTACATCGCTTAAATATTGTCCTGCACTTAACTCAATCTTTTTACAACCATTCTGATTTTGCAATTGTGTAATCCATTCAGTCCAGTTATCACTTACCAGTTTAATAAAGCCTTCATTGCTTCCTCGTTGTTTATACCTTTCAATATACTCATCTTTCAAGTCAATATTTGGGTAAACCAAAGTAAAGTCTAATCCCTCTTTTACAAGTGCATCTCTCACTACATCGTGGCTACTAATCAATATAATGTCAACTTTACCCAAATTTGCCTTTATGTGGTCAATGTAATTTTGTGGGAAAAAGGCTTTATCAAACTTACTGCTATCACTATCTAATACTTTTAGTTTAGAATGGTTGTAAAAGTGGCTTTTACCAACACCAGGAAAGCCAGCACATAACAATGTATAAAGTTCATTGCTTGTGTCTTTTTGGTTTCTGTTTTCTGTACTCATAATTTTATCTCTTTTTATTAAATTAGTTGCTAATTCAAGGCAAGCAACGAAACCTTATACTCGTCTACACGAAAAAGAAATTATAGAAAAATGAGAATTTTGACTGCTCAATTGCAAAATAAAGAAATTTCACCAGATAAATATATTGAATCCTTGATATCAATAATTGGTCATTCATTATATTCTCGTAATTATTCATACCGTATGAATTTAGTCGATTCTATAAGCAAGAGTTTTATTGAAAATTAGTTATTTTGTCAAATTAACTGCGCATAACAAAAAATTTTTTTGCGCACAAATAAAATTTAATGAAAGCTTGTCAAAAATATAATATTAAACCAATTTTTGGTGTTGAATTTTATATTGTAGAAGATATAACAAAAAAAGAAAAAAATGAGAAAAGATCCCATATAACTGCTTTAGTGCAAAATGAAGAAGGTTGGAGAAATATATTAAAACTTATAACTTTATCAAACATAGAAGGATTTTATCATAAACCAAGAATTGATCCTAAAATACTTTACCAAAATAGTAAAGGAATTATTTGGTTATCTGGTTGTTCGGCTACTTGTTTACATTATCAATGGGGTTTAGAATTTTTTAAAGAATTGTCTAAACATTGTGAAGTTTATTTAGAAATAATGCCTCATAATTTTAAAGAACAGATAGAGACAAATTTATTATGTTATGAATTGAGTAAAAAATTAAGCATTCCTTTGGTTGCAACTCAAGATAGTCATTATGTTTACAAAGAAGATTCTATCTGTCAAGAAGTTATGCTTGCCGTTCAATCAAAACAATTATGGAATGACCCAAATAGATGGCGTTTTAATTCTGATGATTTTTATTTTAAAACTAAAAGAGAAATGATACAAGCTTTTTCTTCACAGAATTGTTTAGATAAAAAAGTTTATCTTGAAGCAATAAATAACACTTATGAAATAGCAAAAAGAATAGATTTTCATGAAATAAAACCTAAGAAAATTTCACTTCCTTGTGTTCATTCAAATAACGAAAAAGATATTGATTTTCTTAAGCGTTTATGTTTGGAAGGAATGAAAGAAAAAAATTTAATTTCAAAACAAGAATATGAAAAAAGATTAGAAGAAAATAGAATACCAATGGGGCAATGGAAAGTTTTTGTTTATTAAGGTAAAAGTCCTGGAGTAAGTTTTGATGGACAAAAAGTAAGATTTGCAGGTAAACTAAAGTTATCTTTTTTAATAAAAGGCAATGATGAATATGATGCCTATGAAATTGCTAGACAAGAAATACAAAAACGCTTTGGAATTGATTGGTCAGATCATTATTCTGGTTTATTAATTAAACATTTTTCAATAGTTTAATAATTTCAAAATTAAAATTACTAATAAATAAATGGTATTGAGAATTATATTCTCTACTATAAAAATTATACCAAATAAAGAGGTAATTATAATATGAAAAAGACTTGGCGTAAAAGTGCAATAAGAATTCAAGATGTTGTTACTTCTGCTGAAGCTACTGCTACAGAAAAGCATATTCAAGTTCTTACTTATGTTCCTGCTGGTGGAACTAGTGATTTTGTTTATAATATCAATATAAAAAGAGCAGATATTGATAAGACAGCAAATGCAAAACATTTTTATAATCCTAATTCAGGTGCAGTTGTTGTTAAAACAAATTCAACTGATTATGTACTAACTGATGGTGATGTAATAAGTATTTCCGGTACATACGTATAAGACATCTTTACAACCTTCGTAAACCTCCTTGAAAAGCCTATAGTCTTAATTGATTATAGGCTTTTTAAATTTTTGCTATTTAATTTACTAATAAATAACAACATTTTAAACGAAAGTAGAGGAATAATAATATTATGAAAAATAAAAAAGTAACAGTTACGATAGCACAATTAAATTCAGGTAATGTAATTGAAATAGACCCTAAAATGGTCTGGGTACCTTTATCTGCTGATGGTACAGAATTAGACCCAGTCACACTTTATCCTATAGATATTCAAATTATAAATGATACTGGGGCCATTCTTCTTACTAATTTTATTCTTAATGAAGATGATTATGCAGATTATCAAAGGGTAGTAGATGATGGGGCTTTAGCTTTAGATGATTACTATGCTTTTAAAAGAACGCCAAACAATACAGTTCTTCAATCAGATCATACTAACTTCCCAAGATGTTATAGATTCTTAATCAAAGGAAGTGGGACAGCTACAAAGGATGCAACTATAGAGTTTATAAATTATAGGTAAGTTGTTATGACTAACATTAAACCTATCATACCATATTTAAGATCAGTCGATTATAAACCCCCGTTAGGTTATCTATATGAGGGTTCAGTCACATCTGGTACTATAAATTCTTTAACAGATTCTTCTGCTAACTGGGAAATAGATGAATGGGTAGGAAAAGCTATAAAAATTAAAAAAAATGGGGGAAGTGATTTTGAAAATGGAGTTATTCTATCTAATACTACAGATACCTTAACTTTTGATTCAAATTTAATATTTGAGCCCTGCTCTCTTTGTGCTTATCAAATTCTCCATACATATGAAATTAAAAAAGATGAACTTGATATAATTGTAGCCCTAAATTTAGAAGATAGTGAATGTGCTGTAGTATTACCTAAATCAACACCAGATATTGAAAGACGTTCTGCTCATATTTATATTGAACGATCAAATGGAAATAATTTTACAGCCCCCATTATTTGCAAAAAAGATGACACAATGGCTAATGTAAAATATGGTGAACTTATTTATAGAACAAAAGGGATTAGAGTTTATGCCCATCAGTGGCTTTCACCTCATTGGGATATTATACAAACTTATAATATAAAAAGATTTGCTACTGGTTATTGGGATGCTGATGAAAGTATTACAGCTACTACTTTTACAGCATTTGGAGCTAATATAGTTTATGATAATCTTAGAAGATTTATCCCATATACAAGAGACGACGTAGCTTGGATTAGATACAGGTCTTTAATTGAACGACCTTTTATGATTTCATTTATTGCAGATATATCTAAGTCTGGTGGAGGGGTAGAAATGATGAAATAGCCCCAGCTGTTAGAAAAGTTGGTAGTGCAGGAACTTTTAGTTTAGCTTCAGGATCAACATTTAAAGTATTTGAATTTTAAGTAAACAATGACTGAGCTTTTAATTGCATATTGAGAATATATTAAATAAGAGGAATTTTTATGTTAAATTTTATAACAAATTTATTTAGAACAAAATTTTTAGAAGTTATTACGAAAGTTAAATTATCCGATATAACTAATAATACTGAAAAAGCATTAAATAAAGCTTTGCAGAAAAAAGATAAATTAGACAAAGAGTCTACAAATAAAACGAAAACAGAAAAGAAAACTATCTACGTGAGAAGTGAAAAACAATGGCATAATTGGTTTCCTTTTGTTATGTTCTATGGAAACGGTAAAATTCAACCTATATATGTATTCGTTACTATATTCTGTTCGTTATCTGCATGGATGCTTTATATTAAAACAAATGCTTCAAGAATGGCAGTTAAAATAGCAATAGAAAATAAAACATTTAATTATGAAATGCTATCAGAAATAATTCCATCTACTGATTTAGGTATTGTACTCGGTTTTGTTTCTACGTTAATATTACTATATAATTCAAATAAAAATAAATCACAAAATAATGGGAACTAATCTTGACTGAATTTCTAATCGCATATAAACCAGAAATAGTAAGTATAGCAAAATTTATTATTTTACCCTTTTTAGTGTTTATAGTATGTCTCGCTCATGTTTATTTATGGGGGAGAATGTTAAACGTAGTAAACGGATATAGAGCAAGAAATATATTAGCGACTATTACAATGGCTGTTATCTATTGTTTTTTCTTTTTAGTGTTTAGAGAACAAGAATCGTCTATATTA
>Ga0208826_1002642_pt1 | contig 13145 bp, 11 predicted proteins | sample AD_UKC115_MetaG_FD_184451 | JGI IMG/M metagenome (GOLD analysis project Ga0208826, IMG submission 184451) | Active sludge microbial communities of municipal wastewater-treating anaerobic digesters from Hong Kong - AD_UKC115_MetaG (SPAdes)... | ecosystem: Engineered > Bioreactor > Anaerobic >...
AGGAAAGCAGCTCAGCTGTGCGGATGGGATAGCCCTGGCGCTCCACATCGCGCCCCATCGGCGAGGAGGTAGTTACCTGACCTGGCAAGGTGGTGGGCGCCATTTGGCCGCCGGTCATACCATAGTTCGTGTTATTGATGAAGATTACCGTGATCAGCTCACCGCGGGAAGCTGCGGCGACAATTTCGCCCATGCCAATGGAAGCTAAGTCGCCATCACCCTGATAGGTGAAAACGGTCGCATCTGGCAAGGAACGTTTGATACCGGTCGCCATTGCGGGGGCGCGCCCATGCGGCGCCTCAACGAAATCAAAAGCAAAGTAGTTATAGGCAAATACCGCACATCCTACCGGCGCCACCCCAATGGTATGCTCTAATTCGCCCATTTCTTCCAATACTTCCGCAATCAAGCGGTGTGCAACGCCATGAGTGCAGCCTGGGCAATAATGCGTCGGTCGCTCCTCAAAACCCCGCGGTCGCTGATAGACCACTTTTACATCGGTGTCTAACATATTATGCTCCTGTTCCAAACTCTACGCGCATTTTAGCCAGCCAGCGGTCACGCGGATGCTCTTCCCGGCTTAGAGGACCGGCAGCTAAGGCTTCAATCTCTTGCAGCACATCATCGGCAAAAGGCACCATGCCGCCCATACGGCCGTAGAAAGCAATTGGCTTGCGGTTAGCCACAGCCAAGCGCACATCTTCGAGCATCTGGCCATTATTCATTTCCACCACCAGCAATGCTTTCACTTGCTCGGCTAAGTCACTCAGTACCTTAAAGGGGAAGGGGGCTAAAGAAATGGGCCGCAACAAGCCAACTTTGATGCCTTTTTCGCGGGCAGCACGCACCGCTGAGAGCGAAATCCGGCCGGCGGTGCCATAGCCCACCACCAAATATTCTGCGTCTTCAAGGTAATAACCTTTGTAGCGCACCTCATTGGCTTCAATTTCCTGCCAGCGGGTCATCAGGCGGATGTTGGTGCGTTCCTGGGCTGGCGGGTCAATGTTAATCGAAGTGAGTACATGCTTGCCGCGCCCCGGGATGCCGCGCACTGCCCAATCAGGGATCTCAGTCTTAATCGGCTGGAATGGCGGCAATTCTGCCGGCTCCATCATCTGGCCTAAGCTCCCGTCCATCAGCACCATAACGACACTGCGGTATTTCTCGGCTAAGTCGAAGGCTAACGTGGTTAGGTCAATCGCTTCTTGTACGGAAGCCGGGGCTAAGACAATCTGGTGGTATTCGCCATGACCACCACCGCGGGTGGCTTGGTTGTAATCTGCTTGAGAGGGAGCAATGTTTCCCAAGCCGGGTCCGCCGCGGACCACATCCACAACAACCACAGGCAGCTCCGTGCAAGAAATATAGGAAAGCCCCTCTTGCATCAGGCTAACACCGGGGCTAGAGCTGGAAGTCATGGTGCGCCTGCCGGTGCAAGCTGCGCCGTATACCATATTAATCGCCCCTAGCTCACTCTCTGCTTGCACAAAAGCGCGGTTAAGCTCTGGCATGCGTGCCGATAAATATTCCAGTAATTCTGTTTGGGGCGTGATGGGGTACCCAAAGTAGGAGACTAACCCAGCACGGACAGCGGCTTCTGCCACAGCCACATTCCCTTTGATGAGTTCAAGCGCCATGAGCCACCTCCTGTTCCTGTTTCACAGCAGGGCGAACGCCACGGTAGACCGTAATGGCAGCATCAGGGCAAACTACTGCACAAATACCACAGCCCGTGCAAGCCTCCGGATTTACCATCATGGCAGGGTGATACCCTGCCGGACTAAGGCGCTCAATATCCAGCGCTAATACATCAAATGGGCAGTCTGTTACGCAGAGCTCACAGGCTTTACAATACTTTTCGTTGATTTCTACCCATCCCTTAGCGGGCATGCAGATCCTCCTTTTTCATGAGATAGATTAAATGTTTACTGCTAGTTTCTGGTGAGATTAGCAGTTTTCAACCCATAGTATACCTTAGAATCGTATAAACGAAAGCTGGCGGCTTTCATATATTTAATATCGACTTGCTCTTCTTTTTGAATTTTGGAGGCGAAGATATAATTGAAACGTATTTTTTAAAGAAAACGCAACGAATTTTCTTAATTCGACCTTGAGTGCCTGCCCATCGGGTAAAATAAACCCATCATTTATGCAAGGAGCAATGTCATGAGCGAAGCTGTGTTGATCGATGCTATTCGTACCCCCATTGGAAACCTCAACGGTGCCTTAGCAGCCGTGCGACCTGACGACCTAGCTGCTTTGGTGATTACCGCCATTGTGGAGCGCAATCATCTCGATGCTCATATTATTGATGAGGTGTATATGGGCTGTGCCAACCAAGCCGGCGAGGATAACCGCAATGTGGCTCGCATGGCAGCATTGCTCGCAGGCTTGCCGCCTGAGATCCCGGCATTGACCGTCAACCGCTTGTGTGCTTCTGGCTTAGCAGCGGTGAACCTCGCCGCGCGGGCTATTCGCGCTGGCGATGGCGAAGTTTACATCGCTGGAGGCGTGGAAAGTATGAGCCGCGCGCCCTATGCTTTTTCCAAGAACACTGGCGGCGGAAACTTAATTGCTTACGATACCGCGTTGGGTTGGCGTTTTGTCAACCCGCGCATGGAAGCGCTGTATGGCACTGACCCAATGGGCGTGACGGCGGAAAATATAGCCGAGATGACTGGAATCACTCGCTTGGAGCAGGATGAGTTTGCCCTCACTAGTCATCAGCGTGCGGTAGCTGCACAGGATAGCGGCAAATTTGCTGAAGAAATCCTGCCTATCAGCATCCCACAGCGCAAAGGCGACCCAGTGGTTATCTCCCAGGATGAGCGCCCCAGGCGGGATACAAGTTTAGAAGCCCTCAGCCGCCTCAAGCCCGCTTTCAAGCCTAATGGCACTGTCACCGCCGGTAACTCTTCTGGGCTGAATGATGGCGCAGCGGCGGTGTTGGTGATGAGCGCCGAAAAGGCAAATGCCTTAGGGCTCAAACCAATGGCGCGTTTTATTAGCAACGCTGTCTCTGGCATTGAACCACGCATCATGGGCTTGGCACCTATTGAAGCCACCCGCCGAACCTTAGCCCGAGCAGGATTACAAGTTGAGGATATTGCCCTGGCTGAGATCAACGAAGCTTTCGCTGTGCAAACCCTGGCGGTGATGCGTGAGCTCGGCCTGTCGCATGAGATCACCAACGTCAATGGCGGGGCAATTGCGCTTGGGCACCCCTTAGGCTGCTCTGGCGCACGTATCCTCACCACGCTGCTCCACGAAATGCGCCGGCGTGCTCCTCAAGAAAAACGCCCATTTTATGGGCTGGCAACATTGTGTGTAGGCGTCGGGCAGGGTGAAGCAACTATAGTTGAATGGCTGGACTGATTTGTAATCATTTAATATAAATAAGGGGTAGGGGGACCTTAGCTTTGGCACATATATTGCACGGTTGGTTGTAGGCTATTTTTCAAATAACAGGACTTGCAACCGATGAAGAATCAAACTTTTACACCCGAAATCGAACCAGAACAGCACCCCAAAATCAAATTTTCGGTTTTATATCTCACAGCACTCGTCCTGCTGGGTATCTCTATTTATCTCATCATTGCTGGCAGTTCTCAAGCTAAACCCACTCCGCACACACCATCACCAACCCCCACCCAAATTTCTACCTTAGAATCCCTACTCTATGCAGAGCTGCCTAAGACACTTGCAGCGCGAGGGCAAAGTGAACTTACACTGGATATTATTCAATTTAACCAGATGAAAACACAAGCCTTACTTTGGATGACGGCAAGTGATACAGAAACAGGCGAAGTTTTAGCCCGCGAACCAGAGGCTATCATCGCACTATGGAATGAAAATACTCAGCATTGGGAATTGATCTTTGCAAAGGAGGCGGGTTTTGAAGAAGCTTTAGCTTCCTCAGATTTTAGCGGTACTGAAGTCGCAGCGCGTTTCTTAGATTATGATCCAGATGCATCCACCAGCGGTGTTACGTATGGCGGCTATTACCTGCCGTGGAAGGCTGGGCTTACAAAGCGACTGACATGGTCGGTTGGACATACTTCCTGTGCAAACGACTATTGCTTACATGCGTTTGATTTTGCGGATGGAACTATGTTCCAGATCGCAGCAGCCAAAGCCGGCTATGTTTACCATTTCAAAGATACTTGTGCGAATGGCAATACCTCTTGCACAAATAGCATCACCATTCAAGACCGTACCACGACGCCATATACCTACAACATTTACCTGCATATTGCCCAAGGGAGTGTGCCAGCCAATATCCGCCAGATTGGTACTTATGTGTTTCGGGGTCAACCCATCGCGACGGTAGATGATACCGGTTATAGCTCAGGAAATCATGTGCATTTTATGGTTGTAGAACAGTCAACTTTGAATGGCTGCACAACTTATTGTTGGGGAAAATCCGTTGATATTACTTTTCGGGATGTGACCATTAATTGGGATCCGGTAACGCGAGGGGGGCGTCCTCGTTTGCCAGAAGAAGCCGAATGGTATGGCGGCCAAGGACAGAAATACTACACAAGCGGAAATATTTATTTCCCATACCAATATAAGCTTTTCTTGCCCTTCATTAGGCGATAGACCTCTTAATATTCTATCCAGTTTACCGTACATAGCTTTAAGATAAACAGTAGCATGCCTCGCCAAGAATTACTTTATAATTGCCTTACCTGCAATTGCGGGTGGGTTAAATACCATGGAAAATGCACCTCTTAGCGAACGTGAAATTGAAATTTTAGAGCTCGTCTCTCAAGGCAAGAGCAATAAAGAAATAGCAGCAGAGCTCTTTATCAGCGTCAATACGGTCAAAGTGCATTTGTCAAACATCTTCGCAAAAATTGATGTTTCTTCCCGCACTGAAGCTACTTTGTATGCCATCGAGCATGGCATTGTCGCCTCCCCAGCCAACACCTCAGCAGAGCCAGGAACTAACAACGAGATGCAAGCTGAAGCAGTGGAGCCTAACCGTTTTCAGCTCTTTATGCAAAAGTACTGGTGGAGCATTGCACTGGTGGCTCTGGTCCTCATTCTCGGGCTTTCTTCATTATTAGCCAACACCCCCTTGTTTGCTGCTCCAACCGAGACACCCAACCCTTATCTTTCTGAGCTTTATCAGCAGCGCTGGCAGGAGCTTGCGTCAATGTCTGTACCACGCGCTGGGTTGGCAGCAGCCAGCTACAGCAATGGAATTTATGCGATTGCCGGTCAAACCTCCGAGGGACCCACCAACCTCGTGGAGCGCTACGACCCCCAAACTAATACTTGGACAAAACTGGCAGATAAACCTACAGCTGTCAGCGAAGTCTCTGCGGTAGTATTGGGTGAAAAGATCTACGTTCCAGGCGGTAAGCTTGCCAACGGGCAAGTTACCAATCGCATGGAAGTTTTTGACCCGCGCAAAGGCAGCTGGGAGACCAAAGCGGAACTGCCGCTGGCTGTGAGTGGTTATGCCCTGGCAACCTACGAGGGGCAAATGTACCTTTTTGGCGGCTGGGATGGCAAGCAGGTAGTGGACCATGCCTGGCGCTACGATCCCTTTAATGATGAGTGGCACGCAGCTGCGGACCTGCCTTCAGCCCGTGCTTATGCCACTGCCGCCGAAGTGAGCGGGAAAATATTCGTGATGGGCGGTTGGGATGGCACCCAAGACATGCAGGAGAATCTGAGCTTTGACCCTGCGCATGACTTGGAAGGTGAACCAGCATGGCAAAAGGCAATCGACCTGCCTGAAGCATGCTCAGATTGTGGTGCTGAGAGCATTTCAGGGATGATTTTCGTCATCGGGCAAAACGCCATCTGGCAGCTCAACTACCCTTATGTGGAATGGATCCAGATCCCTTTCAACACCATCCCCTCAGGTCAGCATGGCTTTTCCTCTGTTATTAGTCCGGATGGTTATCTCTATTTTATAGGCGGATGGGACGAGAATTCAATGCCCTTAATCACATTTTATCGGTTTAGGGTAGTGTATATGATTTCAGTTCCAAATGTGGTTAAGTGAAAGATGGCAAATAACGCTTAATGACGCACCCCTTTTTCGGAAAATTTGAGTCAAAAGTTGCTTTTTATTAACAATTTAAAGTTATATTGGTTGCCCTAAGACCTTGCTTCGCCATCATTGGTGATAAAGGATCCCATTTTCCTTCATATTTTCTTTGTCTGTGGCATGTCTTCAGTATATAAATTATTTAATCAAAAATACACCGGAAGGTTTTAGCTTCCGGTGCCTGAGAATGCTTTTTCTGAGCGCTTAACGCTGCAGGTTCATCGGCATAATGATGTGCTGGAAGCTTTCGTCACCCACTGGCCTGAGCATAGCCGGCGAATTAGCGGCGTTGGTCTCCAAGACGACGTTGGGGGTCTTGATCACTTCGAGCACTTCGCGCAGGAAGCGCACGTTGAAGGCAATCAGCAAGGGGGTGCCGTCGATGGACGCGTCCACCATCACCTCGGAAGAGCCGGTTTGCTCAGAGCTGGCTGAAATCTCTAACTGCGAAGGCTTCTCGGCGCCGCTTTCTGGTTGAATATCCAAGCGGGCGATGTAACTGCCTTCGCGCGCGATGATCTCGGTCTGCCGACAGGCTTTGAGCAGGTCGGCTGTGGAAAGCACGGTGCGCGTCTTGAACGAGGGAGGGATGATGGCAGCATAGTTAGGGAAGTTACCTTCAATCAACTGCGAGACCAGCTCCACATCGTGCAGGTGGAAGATGACCTGGCCGCGGCCAGTAGGAAATACCATTTGCAAAGTTTCATCGCCGTTGACCGCAATGCGCGCCAACTCCGCCAATGCGCGCGCCGGGATAAGCGCTTCGATCTTTTGGGCTGGCTTTTGCGCCATAATAGCTTTGGCGATCGAGATGCGGTAGCCATCCGTGGCAGCCAAAACAAGGTAATCACCCTCAAAGGAAAGGTGCACGCCCGTCAAGTTGGGGCGGGATTCTTCGCGGGAGGCGGCGAACACAACTTCTTGGATCATCTCTTTGAAGTTAGCCACGTTCAGTGGGATGCTAGCGGTAAGATCTGGTTCCGGCATGGGTGGGAATTCATCCGCACTAATGCCTTTGATATCGGTATTGAGCGTGCCGCAGCGAACATTGAGGGTATGCGTACGCTCGTCAACACTCAGCGTGACATCGTCACTGGGCAGGTTGCTCACCAAATCTGCAAAGGTGCGGGAGGGAACCGTCAGACTGCCGGGCTGCTCCACCTTAGCCCCGATCCAGGCACTGATGCCCATTTCCAAGTTGGTCGCGGAGAGCTTCAAGCGTCCATCATCGGTTTGCAGCAAAATGTTGGCTAAAACAGGCAACGGACTGCGCGTTGAGACTGCGCGGGATACAATGCCAACGCCCTGGGCAAGCTGATCTTGTTTGACAATGACTTTCATGGGTTCCTCCCGTGAATGATGCTGTTAATAGATTACATAAAGTATACCGTGAAGATTCAATTTTTGCCATAATTACGGGAAAAACGGCTGGTCTCTTCCATGTTTATATACGCATTGCGGATAATGCCGTAAAACTTGCGCATAGATCGCGCTGCTAGGAGCCACGATGTTATAATGACCTCACCGTCAGTGGGTTGATTTCCTTATTAAATTGAGAAGATAATGCCAGCCGATGAACGCGCTCTGAGAAAAAACGTCCTGCTTTTTAGCTTGTTTTTCCTGCTCTTTTTTGCTGGATTAGGTCTGATAATGCCTTTTCTCAGCTTGCAGTTTAAGGCTGTAGGCTACAACGGCGTGCAGATCAGCTTGCTCAACATGCTCAGCGCGTTGGCAGTCATCCTGACCGCGCCGCAATATGGGTTGATCTTCGACCGCAGCAAAGATAAACGCCTAATCCTGCTCATTTCCCTTGCCATCTCCACCGTAACGCTTTTCCTCATCCCCTATTTACGAGCCTTTTGGGCAATGTTGGTCATCTACACGATTAACCGTGTCATCGTTAGCTCCAGCATCACCGCCAGCGAAAATCTCTCTTATCAGGTCTCAGCCGATAAAAACGGCGAGGAGAAAGCTGCCTTTGGCAGCCTGCGCATGTGGGGTTCGTTAGGTTTTGCGCTGACAGCGTTACTCGGCGGCAAGATCTTCCAAGACTATGGCTTATTACTCAATGACAGAATCTTTTTAGGTTTTATGGCAGCTGCTTTTGTGGTTCTGTTGTTAATGCCTGAGAGTATTTTCCGTGAACGCCGTTCCACTGAAAGCATTGAAACCGCACTAAGCACGCGCGGTGTTATCAAATTGATCGCAAAGGACCGTTACCTGCTGCTAACGGTAGTGGCACTCGCCTTAACCGATCCGCTCTTTGATGGGGTGCGGTCATTTGAGCCGATTTTTATGGAAGAATTGGGGCTGCAAGTGAGTGTAATCGGGCTGGCAGCCACGCTCAGTGCCCTGCTTGAGGTGCCGATGATGTTGGGCGCCGATCGCCTCATTGAGCGAATCGGGGCAAAAAACCTGGTCATCGCAATTTTAGCCTTTGACCTAACCCGCCGCTTATTGGTGTGGATTTTCCCCTCAGGTTGGGTAGTGTTTGCGCTCAATATCATGACCGCCATTAGTTTTACCTTGCGCCTGATCACCACAGTGAACTTGGTAAACTTACGCATCCCAAAGCAATATACCACTACCGCATTCACTTTTGTATTTAATACCCTAAATGGAATCATGTATATCATCAGCAATGCTATGAGCGGCGTGATCTATGATGCTTTTGGCGCACGGCAGATCTACTTGGTGAGTGCGGTTTTATGTGTAATTGCCTTGGGCTGCGCGTTGGCTGCGCGCCGTATCTACTCTGAAAAGGAGCCGGTTTAAGAGATAGTTGGCATTATTTATAAGTCGCTCGATATTACTTATCGGTTAGATAAAGACTATTGTTAAATAAGACCAGATAGAATAAGTGCTATTGATTTAACCTCGAGATGAGGATAACGACAAACATAGAAAGGAGAAATATGATCACCATTACAGAATATGCTGACGTTCTTGGAGGGTTAAAAGAAATTGTACACGAGCAACCTGCCGGCTTAAGCGACGATGAATTGCTCATTCAACCCCCTCATGGCGGTAACTGCATGGCGTGGGTGCTGGGGCATTTAGCGAATAACTTAGTCACCATCCAGCAAAAGGTGCTCGGTGGGCAGGTGCCGAATGGTTTGCCCGATTTCAGCCGATTTGGCTATGGTTCTAAGCCAGTATTGGGTAAAGAAGAAGGGCTGCCTTCGCTTGAAATGTTTATAAACAGCATCGACCAACTGCACGCAGCGATTGCAGACCAGCTAAAAAGCATGCGCGAGGAAGATTTTGACGAAGAAATCGCAGTAATCCGCGAGCGCACCCAGCGCCGTGGTTATTGGGCGCTATTCTTCCTTTTCCACCACTCTTATCACACGGGTCAATTAGAATTTTTGCGTAACTTGGCTGGGCACACGGAGCATATTATCTAATTAAGCATTGGCTTCAAGGATAGATTGGACGGATTGATCAGTAAGCCCTTCTTTTCGCCTGCTTGCGAAAAAGATTTAGGGTAAGATTAGGAAAACTAAAGATTTGGAGTACCGATGATTAAAATTATTACCGATAGCACCTGTGATATCGATGCTAAGCTGCTCGAGCAATATGATATTGCTGTTGTCCCTTGCTACATCATTTGGGGAAAAGAACAATACTTAGATCGCGTTACCATGACCCCGCAGGAATTTTACGAGCGCATTGAGAATGATCCACAACAACCGACAACCTCTCAGCCTACCATCGAGGATTTCTGCAGGGCTTACGAGCACGCCATTGAAAAAGGCGCAACTGAAATCGTCTGCATTACCATTAGCAGCGCGATGAGCGGCACTTTTCAGATGGCAAGCACAGCCGCAAAAATGGTTGGCGTGCCAGTGCATGTGGTCGACTCTAAAGGGAACACGATGATGTTAGGTTGGCAAGTGATTGCCGCGGCACGCGCCGTCGAGGCTGGCAAATCCGTGGAAGAGGTGTTACAAGCCGTTGAAGCGGTACATCAACGCGTTGTCCTCTACGTTGGTTTGGATACAATTTCCTATCTGGCAAGAGGAGGTCGCATCGGTGATGCGATTAACTGGCTGAGCAACACGCTCTCGATCAAACCGCTGGTAGCTGTCAGTCGGGAAACGGGGAAAGTCACCCCCGTGGCGCTTTACCGTACGCATAAAGCCGTGGTAGAGGGTCTATACAAGAAGTTCACCAACGCCATTGGGCAGCAAGTGGGCAAGCTGCACATTGCCGTGATGCATGGCAACGCTCTGGAAGAAGCCGAAAAGCTCGCTGCCCGCCTGCGCGAGGAACTGAAACCAGTCGAGCTTTTCATCAATATTACTGGACCAGTGCTTGGTTTACACACCGGCCCAGGCGCGCTAGCGCTGTGTGGATACGCGGAAGCCTAATTCTTGTCCATGAGCCAAGCACAACATAAGGTTTCCAAAGGCAGTGTAAATGCGCGGCCGGCAGGACTTATCCTGCTGATATTCGTCGCGTTTATTGCCTTAGGCATGCCGGATGGACTGCTTGGCGTAGGCTGGCCCTCTATCCGTGCCAGTTTCAACGTGCCTATTGACGCATTAGGTGCGTTGCTCTTTGTTTCCATGATTGGCTACCTCACCACCAGCTTCCTTTCGGGAGAGCTCACCCGCCGCTGGGGCGTGGGGCGCTTATTGATTGTGAGCTGCGCACTCACTGGCGCAGGCTTGATTGGCTATACCCTCGTCCCCCAATGGTGGATGATGGTGGCGCTGGGCTTAGCCGCTGGTATGGGCGCTGGCGGGATAGATAGCAGCCTCAATGCCTACGTGGCTCGGCATTACAGCGCTGGCTTGATGCAATGGTTGCACGCCAGCTACGGCGTGGGTGTTACCGCTGGTCCACTGATCATGACAGCTGCCCTGACCAACTTCCGAGATTGGCGCTTAGGTTACTTGCTGGTGGGTGCGGTGCAGCTCGTGCTGGCTGTGACCTTCTGGATCACTCTACCCATTTGGCAGCAAAATAATAGCGCCCCAGTCGAGACACCAGCTGAGCCGCAACCAGAGGTGAACTTAGGGCAGACGCTCAAGCGTCATCGTGTTTGGCTGAGCATGTTGCTCTTTTTTTTCTACGTGGGCTCTGAAGTCACTATGGGCACCTGGGTTTACTCCTTGCTTACAGAAGGGCGGGGTGTTAATCCACAGTTAGCCGGGTACTTTGCGGGCAGCTATTGGTTCACCTTCACTGTTGGGCGCATCTTAGCCGGTTTAGTAACGCGTAAGATCAATATCCAATCGCTGGTCAAAGTTTGCATCATAGCATCCATACTGGCAGGGGTGATCCTAGGGCTAAACATAAGTGCCTGGGTGAACTTAGCCGCAGTAGCGGTGATCGGCTTTGCATTTGCACCCATCTTCCCCGGTTTGATTTCTGGCACGCCTGGCCGGGTTGGGCAGCAACACAGCAACAACACAATTGGTATGCAAACCGCCGCTGGAAGCCTTGGCGGCACAGCGCTGACGAGCTTAGTAGGCGTGCTGGCACGGAGTTACGGGCTGGAAGTGGTGCCTGCGGCAATGGTCGCCTTTTTAGCCTGCTTACTAGTGGGATACATTATCTTTGAACGCAGAGGGGCAGCTGCTGGCTAAGCAAGATTTTTTACGCTTACGCTGTTTACCCTCGAGTATAATTGCCAAAGGGGACGAGAACCCCAATAACGTTTAGATCACACTCACCCAAAAAAGAAAGGAGCTTACATGCCTGAACCGTTAGCTTGGATTGATGATGAACTACAATCCCTCAAAAAAACTGGTCTGTATAACATTATTCGCACACTGGACTCTCCTCAAGGGGCTTGGCTGGTGGTGGATGGGAAAAAGGTGCTCAACTTTTGCTCGAATAACTATTTAGGCTTAGCCAACCACCCGCATATTGTGCAAGCAGCTACCCAAGCCATGCAGACTTATGGTGTTGGCCCAGGTGCTGTGCGCAGCATTGCCGGCACCATGTCCTTGCATATCCGTTTGGAGGAGCGCTTAGCTGCGTTTAAAAAAGTGCCCGCCGCGATCACCTTTCAATCCGGTTTTTCCGCTAACTTAGCCGCCATCCCAGCGCTGGTGGGTAAAGAGGATGTCATCTTCTCCGATGAGCTCAATCATGCCAGCATTATTGATGGCTCGCGCCTCTCGGGCGCTAAGATTATCCGCTTTGCCCATTGCGATCCTGCCGATCTAGAGCAGAAAATCCAGGAGGCAGCTGGTACCTACCGCCGCGGCATTGTCATCAGCGATGGCGTTTTCTCCATGGATGGTGATATTGCACCGCTGGATAAGCTTGTAGAAATTGCCAAAAAGTATAACTTGATGACTTTAGTGGATGATGCCCATGGCGAAGGCGTTTTGGGTGAGGGTGGACGCGGCATTGTGGATCATTTCCACTTGCATGGCAAGGTAGATGTGGAAGTGGGCACCTTCTCCAAGGCTTTTGGCGTGGTCGGCGGAGCGGTAGCGGGGGACGCCCGTGTGGCAGAATGGCTGCGCCAGCGCGGCCGCCCGTTCTTGTTCTCTTCGGCGGTCACTGTGCCGGATACAGCTGCCACATTGGCTGCCATCGACCTGCTGGAAGAATCCACCCAATTGGTAGACCGCCTGTGGGAGAATGCGCGCACCTTCCAGCAAGAAATGCGCACGTTAGGCTTCGATACCGGCAAAACCCAAACGCCCATCACGCCTGTGATGTTAGGCGATGTGCAGTTAGCGCGCGAATTCAGCCGGCGCTTGTTTGAAGAAGGCGTCTTTGCCCAGGCTATCGGTTATCCAACCGTTCCGCAGGGTAAGGCGCGCATCCGCGTGATGCTTTCCGCCACGCATAGCCGGCAAGACTTAGACCAAGCTTTGGAGATCTTCCACAAAGTTGGCAAGCAACTCGGCGTTTTGCAGGGCTAACCGTCAGCTGATTGGATTAGGATTGCAAAAGCTCCCCAGTGCTGGGGAGCTTTTAGTATGCCGAAGGTGGGAATCGAACCCACATACCCGAGGGTACACGATTTTGAGTCGTGCGCGTCTGCCTATTCCGCCACTTCGGCTGGCAAATTAAGTATACCAAAGCCTGCGTGCGGGTCAAGGAAATG
>Ga0208826_1002645_pt1 | contig 13136 bp, 11 predicted proteins | sample AD_UKC115_MetaG_FD_184451 | JGI IMG/M metagenome (GOLD analysis project Ga0208826, IMG submission 184451) | Active sludge microbial communities of municipal wastewater-treating anaerobic digesters from Hong Kong - AD_UKC115_MetaG (SPAdes)... | ecosystem: Engineered > Bioreactor > Anaerobic >...
CGGCATCGGCATCGGCATCGGCATCGGCATCGGCATCGGCATCGGCATCGGCATCGGCATCGGCATCGGCATCGGCATCGGCATCGGCATCGGCATCGGTATCGGTATCGGCCTCTTTTTTGGCCTTCTCCTCCTCCTCCTTTTTAGCTAGGATAAAAGCATCAACGTCCGACAACATTTTTTGAGCTTGGTCAAAAGTTAAACCACTGCATTTCTCGCATGATTCAATAAGCGATTCTAAAATTGGACACTCCTTATCGTCCGTACGGTACTCTCTCAAGCTTTTTGAGTACCCAATTAATTTATTTTGAGCGGCTTTATATTGTTTTAAGTTGTTGACGCTTTTTAAGCCTAAGGATTCAAAACGCGCCTTAAGTACAGTCTGAGAAATACCTCTGGCTTCTTTATGATCCACTAAAAGAGTTTTATTTTCAGCGTAAAACGTAGCTAATGACCAGTAATCCTTACTGGAGCCGCTGCAACCGTTATTTTCACAGGCTTGAAAGAAGGCTTGCTTAACTTCTTTTTTGTCCCCATAAATTTTAACGATACGGGTTAAGTCAGTGATGGAGCTAAAGGAGGAATTAGCAATTTTTAATGCTAAGGCATTTAATTCAGTGGCGAAAGTTTTGTTAGTAGTCATGTGTAGTTACTCACTAGAAAATAAGGTAGTTTGAAAAGGTACTACCTTTTAACCTTTTAAGGTTAAAAGTTATTTAATATAACCCTTAACGATTGCAAAAGCAGGGACAACAAAAGCAATATGTAAAGCGAGACAAAAAGTTATTAAGTCACCATACATAGGTTCAAGGATAATGCTTAAATAGCTTATCATTGCTACCACAAGATAAAAGCTAATAAAGACTAAGTCTTTATAACTCAATTTTAATTTTTTCATCTATTTTTACTCACTATATTTTTAGCTAATTAGCTAAGTTTTTACCTGTTCAGGCGTACCTTCCCTAGTGACCATCTTTTCAGACTTTAAAAGTTTAAATAGACAATCCTTGCCTATGCAGCCTCTTGCTACGCCCCCATTGTAATCTAATCTTGGTAACTTTCGCAAGTTCTACTATGTAACAAAGTGTAACCGACACCAACACCAACACCAACACCAACACCACCACCAACACCAACACCCACACCCACACCAACACCAACACCAACACCAACACCAACACCACCACCAACACCAACACCAACACCAACACCCACACCCACACCAACACCAACACCAACACCAACACCAACACCAACACCAACACCTTAAGGGTATGGCCTAAATTGACATGCTTGACGGTCAGCGGAGGGGGGCTATTGAAAAAGTCGCTGTTTAAAATTTTTCAATTTCAAATTACATAACATTCGCAAGAGGTAAAGGTTCGGGGTACGACCAAAGGCGTTACCAATACCAAAGGCATCAACAGCTCCATCACCATTGCCATTGCCATTGCCATTGCCATTGCCATTGCCATTGCCATTGCCATTGCTAACACCAAAAGCATCTCCCTTGCCATTACCAATGCCATCGCCATTTCCATCGCCCTCAGCATCGCCATTTCCATTTCCATCGCCACTGCCAACACCAAAGGCATTTCCATCACCAAAGGCATTGCCCTCACCCAAAACTCCTAGCGTCTGCCTAATTTCAAAGGACGACTAAAATCTTCCAACTCGAAGGGGTCAACAAAGCTGCTGAGCTTCTTCGATTTATTCGGGTCTTCAAAAAATCGAGGGTCGCTATACCAAAGGGAGGAGTAAATAGGAGCTAAAGTTATAGGGTCTTGGTAGCGGAAAACTTCATAAGTCTTCCGCGCCACCCACTTAAGGAGGCTAACTTGAGCTTTCATGGAGAGAATATCGTTCGCCTCTAATTGGACAAGCTTATGTTTCAAAGAACTCGGTAAACCTTCGGTGACAATAACCAAGGGGCGCGAGCGATTCATCTGGGTTACTGAGCGTAAAGTCAGCCCAGCCGTATCCATTTGGCTTAAGGTAATGCCGACAGGCCCACAATTTTTCTCTTGTAAAATCCTTGGCAGTTCACCAATCATAAAGTCAGGCGTTTTAAAAATCTGCTGAGTGACAAAGGCTAATGGTGAAGGTGGATTCCCAATTAAAAGCTCATAATAGGGGATAGCCAGCAAGGGTGGCTCTAACCCAAAGTCAGATAAGTAGGGAATTGGCAGGAAAGGGCGAAGACGCATTAACGCCTCTTGGGGTTTAGCTCCTCGTTTGCAAAGCTCTTGATAGACAAAAGTATCTTCAAACTTAGCACCTTTCAAGCCGAAGTCAATGGTTTCAAATAACTCACTGGGGTAGTCGCAAGGACTACCCTCTGGGTACTTTCTGGGCTTAATTTTAGCCCCTTCAGCAGAACCAGCGAGGAAGTGATGACGGGAACTTGTGCTGAACCAGACTGCAAAAGGTTCTTTTTCAATAATAAACATAGAGTGGATCCCCTTAATCAGTCAATTTAAAGCCAGTTTTTGATAACGCTAAACGTGCAGAATCCCTCAAAGCTAAGCCCTGATAGTAGTCTATCGAACTCTTACAAGTGGGTTCGAGAGAGAAACTGAGGCATAACTCCGTCATGGCTTGTTTAAAACCCTGCAACCCATCTGGTTTCTTGTTGGTGTTGGTCACTGCCCACGCCCAGTACAACTCATAAAGCTTAGTTTCTGAGATTAAGTAGCAAGAAATTGCTTTTTCTTCCTGACTTGGCTTAATGGGTAAGTCATCTGGTCCTAAGATACGTTTTTCGCTTAAATCCCGTGAAGCGATACACAAATTATTATGGTTAGCTTCTAAGAAAGCGCGGATGGTGTTATTAAGCGACCCCATCGCCGCTACCGACCGCACTGAACTTGGCGGAATCGTGTACGATTTCTGAGCATGGAGGCGTTTAGAAGCCGATAAACACCACTGAATAATGCCAGCCCGTTCAGTGTTTACGATGTCGTTTCCTAAATTGATCTTTTTGTCTTTATCTGAAATGACCTTAGTAAAGGCAAAAATTAACCAACGGCGGTTAAAACCATCTGAAGTATCCTTGGTTTTTGGCAAAAAGTTACCCGCGAACCACTGAGCGGCAATCATTTGCGTTGTAAACGCTTGGCCAAAAGGTGCGCGTACCATCATTTCTGTCCCATCAATGACCTCTTTAAAGATCTGGCCTTTGATACCTTTGCTTTCCGATAATTCACCTGCGATATTGAGGAGTTTACCGACCATATCAACGACCGAGAATGTCTCCCCCCAAACGTCAGGCGACACCGCTGACTTTACCTCAGGCGGGACTAGAGACGAGATGATTGTCAACAACTGGGACTTACCCGACCCTGCTACCCCGAACAGTAAAAAGGCGCGTTGATACTGCGGAGCCAGCCCAAATATCGTTGCAAATAACGCTTCCTGTAACGCTAACACTTTTTCTTTGAAGTCGAAATCATAACCCCAACTGGATTCAAGGAATTGGTGAAAGGTTGGCGCGAGTTTTCTCAGGTCGTTCTTAACAGGGTCTTCGATAGCGGACATATCCACCAAGAAAGGGAAGGTATAAGTACAACCCCATTTAGGGTCATGGGGTTGTAACTCAAATGCTCCATCAGGTAAGCGCGTTAAGTACCCATTAGCGAAATTGACCCCGTGGCCGACAATATCCTGATCTTTTAATGGGTAGGCTTGTAGACTGCTAACGGTTTGTAGAATGCCTTTGGTGTCACTACGTCTTTTATTGGCTCCGCAACTGCCATAGCGTAAGTGGATTTCGCGCTCAATTTCAATCGCAGGATAGACTTCGTAATGGCTACCACCCCAACGGTAGAAGTTACCGTTATGGAATTTGATTTTGTTGATCGTTTCCAGTTCTTCGATTAACGCTTGGGCAATCTCAGTATGGTTCTCACCCTTAAACAAGTTCGCTTCACGGTATTTTTTTATTTGTTTGTGTAAGGACGTGACACGGATATGGAGTCCAGACTCGCGGGATATTAAGGCCAAGATGCGGTCAACTTCCATATCGTTTAAATTGGTACTAAATGCCATCAGCTTTAGCAGCTTCTCAACCTCAGTCATTACCGTGTCAGTCCCTTTACCGCCATTATTAGCGAAAAGCTGAGTGAGTTCTTCCATGATAACGGCGGCGGGTTTTTCCATGCGATCGGCACTGAAGACTTTTGAGTAGTGGTTTTTCTGCTCAGGTGACATTCCAGAGTCCCAGCCTTCGGGCAAGACTCGGTTCTTCTGCATAATATCGCGTGACAAGAATAACAACAGGTTCGCGGTATGTTTATTCATGTCGATAGGATCACCGACAATGTTCTCAACATATTGCTTGCCATAGAGGTGAAGCATATCTAGGGCTTCTAACAGACTGCGCTCACCACGCAATACCGCAAAGGCAAATAAACCTGCGGCGCGAGTTAAGCTAATATCACGAGCACCTGCGGGAACGAAATCGGTGACGCGAGTAGGGTTGCTAGAGTTGTCGTTAACATTCACGCCTTTGGCTTTGAGGGTTGAACGGAGTTTTTGTTCAATATCAAAAGCGAGGCCGACAAGCGCGGCCTTTACCATGTGTAAAGGCGTATTTTCTACATAGGGCTGGTCTGTTTTCGGGTGAATTGACGGAGGCAGCACCACATAAGTACCTTCTGACAGGTATTCCACGATGCTTTCGTTATTCATCGTACGGATGCGGAAGGTTTTTAACGCAGGGTTATATTTATAACCTAAGACAGCTCCTTTCGCGCCTTTACGCACCCACAATGGCTTCGGCAATACCGATAAGATTGCCTTAATCACGGTTTCGTCATCGGTGTCGATGTCGATGACGGACACGCCAGAGCAAGGGCCTAAAGGAAGGCCAATGTTGCTGTTCTGGTGATGCAAACGCCATTGTTCGCGGATTTCCTCATGGGGCATGACCACTGAGTATTCTCTCCAACCGCCGAACATCGGTTCTTTCTTCTTCGGCCAGAGAGGGAACACAGGTAAGCCTGCTTTCCAGTAAGCACCTGCGTTGTGCATGAATAATTTACTGGTATCTAAGTTAGCGGGTTGCTGAAAGACAACATTAAAAATAGGGTCAAACATTTTTATACTCACTTGGTCAGAGTGTTAATGGTCAATGGTTACTAAAATTTCTTTTAGGTCATTAATATCATCGGGGTCGAACTTATTACTGATAAATTCCATGATAGCTTCACGGAAAGCACCGTATCTATCTATCCCAATAGCGCGTTCACGCATCTCAATGATCTTCTCCAACAAATTGGTTTGTACACGAAGTACAGCCACTTTCTCGGTTGGGGCTAGTCCCTCCTCATTAATCTTAAAGTTTCTGAGGTTTAAATAGAGGTCGTCCATTTCTTGAGCTACGTTGATATTGCCAACTACCTCAGTCGCCTCAGGTGTTTTCGGTTGCACCATAGATCTCATCAAGGTCAAAACATTAGTTAGTTGCGCCTTTATCTCTAAAGAGTATGGAGCTTCTTCTAAGTAGGTTTTGCCCTCTTTGTGATAATTGGTTAGAATCTCCTCTAGGGCGTTTAAAGCATTTAAAGCTATCGGTGGGTATTGTGACATCGTTTTAACTCCCGTGAGTGGATAGTAAGTGCAAAGGTATGCACTTTGAAAGATCTTTTAACACAACTGATACAAATTGGATTTTAAAATGCCAATCAATTTTGCCTTAGATTTTAATAAAGAGCTAGATGCCCGCTTCTCTAAAGATGCTAAGGGTATGAGCTATTCCGACTGGGTTTGTAAAAATACCACGCTAAAGAGGAAGCCTTTTAACTTTAAACGCTACCCTTTTCAAAAAGCCATTATGGACGACTTGCACCCTAACTTATGCGTCATCAAACCTAGTCAACAAGGGGCGACAGAATTGCAGATGCGAAAGGCTTTGGCTTTTCTAGCTCGTAATAGGGGAACGACTTTAATGTTTACGTTCCCGACTGAACCGATGCTTCGTAAACAATCTCAAACCCGTTTTCAGCCTCTGATTGAGGCTGACCGTGTTTTTAGTTTGGGGGCAACTAAACCTATTCGGTCTATTGAAGTAAACCAAATTGGTACGTCTTTCTTACTCCTCGCCCCTGCTACTGAGACCTCCGCGACAGGTCAGCCTTGTGATGTTATCTTTAATGATGAGGTTGACTTATCAGATCAACACATGTTGGCTTTGTTCCAATCCCGTTTGCAAGGCAGTTCCTATCGTATTACGCAACAGTTTAGCACCCCCACTTTCGGTGGTTATGGTATTGACGCTACCTATGCCTTGTCCGACCAACAGGAGTATATGATTAAATGCTCTTGCTGTAATCATTGGCAAGTACCTGTCTTTAGCAAGAAATTTATCAATATCGAGGGTTTACCTGATGAGATTGAACTTGATGAAATTGACGTTAATATCTTAGATAAGTATGAAATTAACACCTCCGCCATTACCGTTGACTGCGAGCGATGCCATCAACCGTTAGATTTGTTGCGCGATAAACGCGAGTGGGTTGCCACTTACCCGAATCGAACAAATAATCGTGGGTATCGGATGAGAACCTTTAGTGGTTCTACTTTACCTCCGAGTTATGTTATCGACCAACTATTGAAGTACCGTAAGAATGAGTTTGTACGGGGTTGGTATAACACGGTGCTTGGTGAGACTTATGATAAGGGTGATGTTCGATTAACAGATGCTATTTTAAATCCCTTGTTTAAAAGTGAACGTGGGGACGCTTCCCCTATCGGCCAATGGTACTTCGGTGCTGACGTTGGCTCGGTCTGTCACATCGTCATCGGCAGTAGCGAAGGCATTCGCAAAGGCGTTCGCGTTCACCATTTTGAGACAGTGCTGTTAGAGAAGTTTATAGATAGGCTGCTTGAGCTGAGGGAAAAATATCCTCAGTTAAGGGGAATGATGGACCAATACCCAGAGCAATGGTTATCTAAGTCAGCATTTGAGTTATCAGGGGGAGCTATCATTCCTTGTGGTTATCGGGGTTCTATCGAGATTGCTGATAAAACGGAGACCACCAAGAATGTTCAAGTTGACAGAACAGAGCATTTAGATAGCGTAGCTCGGCTCTGTCGAGGGGGTTTATTTGAGTTCTTTAATTTCGGTAATCAAAAAGAGCTTATCAAAGAGCACTTAAAGGACATGGTTCGAGATGTGACTCCTGAGAAGCCAGCGGTTTGGCGTAAACTAACAGGTCAAGACCACTATTTTCATGCTTTAGCCTTCTTAACAACGGCAGTTAAGTATTTTACGAATGATTTTACAGGCTATAGGGAAGAACCGATTAAAACCACGTTGTATCTGGCAGGTCAAGATATACAACTTCCTCAAGGTGGTTTATATGGTCGAGAATCAAAGAAGAAACAAGCCGACTTTGGCTATAGTGGGCTGCTAGGTTAAACTATGTTAAAATCTTTTCAACTTTACCTGTTCCGAGGCCAATAGCGATGGCACTACTCCAGACTGCTTACAAAGTAATTGCACCTAAGCGATTACCTAACCCGAAGGGGACGGCCAATAGCCCTACCTTTGACCCTTCTAATAATCAAAACGTACTTTCTGCGCCTCAGTACCGTGAGCATTTAGAAGATATTTTTACAACTCGTGCTTCTTCGGATAGTCGGGACTTAATTCGCAACTTAATCGTTCAAGACCCTGATGCCAGTGCCTCTTTGAATGCCTTTTTAACGCTCTCGGATACTAACCCAATCATTTTGGTTAAGGATATTAATGGTGCGATTGACCGTAATGGTTTAAAGGTTGTTAATGCTCTCATCGACAGCTTAACCACCCGTTATGACTACTCTAAAGGCTTTGAGTACACACCAAGTTTGAAGGCGATTGCTGAAGAAATGCGGTACATGATCTTAGCTGAAGGCATGGTGATGGGCGAGCCAATCATCACTAAAGAAGGTGTTTTTAGTCAGGTTCGCTTAATTCAAACCAACAAATTGGAATGGTTTGAGCGAGAGAATGGGCGTTTAGTGCCAGAGCAAGTGCCTGTCAATGGTGGTGACAACATTAGCTTAGACTTCCCCCACATCTTTGTTGCTTACTACCGCCAAGACCCTAGTAAGGCTTATGCTTATAGTCCTTTTGTCAGTGTTATCAATACGGCTGCTGCTCGGCAACGTATTATCAATGACCTGTATCGGATCATGCAATTAACAGGCTACCCTCGAATGGACATCTCCATTATGGAAGACGTTATTCGAGCCAATGCGCCTGATGCTATTAAATCCGACCCCACTAAAATGGCCACTTACATCAGCCAAACCATTAACAGCATCAGCGGCACTATCTCTAACCTAAGACCAGACCAAGCGTTCGTTCACACGGATTCTTTAGAAGTGGGCATGGTTAATGATAAAAAAGCAGGTATGAGTATTGATATTGAGCCTGTTATTAAAACGCTCAATGCCCAAAACCAAGCAGCGTTAAAGACAATGGCCACTATCTTAGGTCGTGGTGAGGCTGGAGTGAATACGGCTTCTGTTGAGGCTCGTTTATTCGCTTTACAATGTGATGGTTTAAATGCCCCTGTTGGTTTACTGATGTCTCAGATGTTAACCTTCTTATTACGGTTAACAGGCAGCACCAGTAAAGTTGAAGTGACCTTTGCCCCTGCTGAAATGCGTAGCCCGATTGAGTTAGAAGCTCAGCTAAACTTAATGGCCGCCCGTTTGCTTTATGATTTAAGTGAGGGGATCATTGACGATGATGAGTACCATTTACGAATGTATGGCCGTATTCGTCCTGATAGCAGCCCAATTCTCAGTGGAACTAAATTTTACAATGCTGGGACTCAAGGCGATGTAAATGGTAATGGTAATAACGACTCCGTTACCCGCTCCGTCACCAGTAAGAGTGACAAAGCGGCACAGAGTAATGCGGTTAAGAAGTAATTAGTGGATTCTAAAAACTTCCGCGCTGTAACTGTAAGTAATAAATAAGTCACCAACAGAGGTCTGGCTTAAAAGCTTGACCTCTGTCTCGTTTAAGGTAACGGCAGTGCCGTTAGTGATAGCAATACCGAGTTTGGAGAAGATAGCCATAACTTTTCTTTTTAGGGCTTCTTCTTGGGTTTCTAATTGTTCAGACATTAGATTGACTCCTCTCTTGGGCTGTAGGGATTCTGGTAAGTTTTCTCTTAGGTCGGGGGGAGGGGTTTTCAAGAGCCTTTAATTCTTGGATTTCTCTTGGCTCCAAAGGCATCTCAGGTGGTGTAGGCATCTCCTCTTTCCTCTCAAAAGCTGCTTGAGTTTTAAGTTTATAGAAACCTAAGAAGTTTTTCGTAAAGGCTTCTGTAGAATCTTGAATTAACTGAGCTTTGGTATTTACTAAGGTAATAGCGTCACCAAAAACATTTCTATTGAACCGAGCAGCCATGTTTCGTGCAGCAGAACGAGTCATTCTATTATCAGCTTCTTGAAGTTGCTTAGTCGTTAAGCTTTTAGGAGGTGAAGCTATTAACTTTTGGAGAAGCTCAAAACGGATTGTATAAACGTCATCAAGACCCTCTTTTAAAACTTTGATAATAGTGGGGGCGAAATCTAAAAAGATGTGCTCTTCAAAGGTGAGACGACCCAAGTCCTCTTTCATATCTATAACCATCTTTTCGATGACCTCTATTTGAGCCAATGTTCTAGCACGATGAGCACCTGTGGGGTCTCGGTAGTGAGAGGGTAGTTTTTTTATCTTGAAATTTTTATCAACCACAAAGGCTTGAAAATGAGGGAAAGCCTTACGGAAACCGACCAGAGGGGGTAACGTAAAATCACCAAATATTCCGTTTTTAGTGATCGTTGTTGGCCCTTGCTGAAAAAAGCAAGTAACAGTATTGGGAAGCATGAAAAGGTTTTTATAGCTAACCTGATTGGGTTTATCCATCTTGATAACCATAACTAAATTACCGAAAGAGCGAGTATTCGCCTCCTCAAAGTGTTTCTTAAAAAGCTTTAAGCTAAACAAATCACTGGCAAAATTAACCAATGGGTTTTCGTGGGCGAAGTTTAAAAGATAACCCCACCAGTCGGAGATAGTTGTTGGGTTCTTACTATTAATAGGTGGTTCTTCGCTCAGAATAGCCATATTTGATTCACAGGCCATAGCTGCTCTGATGAGATTGGAGTCTTTACTCACCTTTATAACTCTTAAGATGTCTGTAAAGCTTCTATAGGTATCTAGGGCGCGGTTAATGGGCATGACTTAAAATCTCTTTCTCAAAACGCTGACAAAAGTTAGTTGGTAAATTCGACTGGTATTGGCCATAAAGGTTTTTTAGGGTTTCAAATTTAAACTGGGTGTAAGCGGTAACGGCTTCAGGTTCGGTTTTAAAAACCTGAGAGCGAGTGAGTTTACCTTCGGTATTACGGCAGATAAAACAAAACCCTTTAGGGGTTTTTTGGGGTTTAAAGCTTGAAGCCTTAACCCACTCTTTGTGGTTCTGCACGAACCGCTTTGGCAGATAAAATAAACTGTCACGAGTAATGACACAATCCCCAAAGAAGTCATAAGTTAGAATAGCCTCGTCTAAGGTGGTTAAACCTCTGATGTAAGTGATTAACCCTTCAAAATAATCAAAGCTTAGGAGAGCAGAGTGCATTAGCTTTTGCTCTTGGGTGATGTTAAGGCAGGAGTCTAAGGTTTGATAGTCTTGGTCTCGTAAAGAACTCAAGAGGTTTCGCCATGAGGAATACTGCCAAGAGTGTTTATCACAAGTTCTCGTAGATTTTGCTGGTGGAACCTCAAAACCTTTAAAATCAGAGGATATGTAAGGGTTTAGAAGGTCTCGCTCATAATCGGTTTGGAGAGTGAGGTAATATTTTATAAATTCCAGCTTTTTGAAGTTAGCAAAAGCCATTTCTGCTTCATAAAGAGATGTGAAACCCTCGTAAGTATGTCGAGAGAGTTTATATATGAAGCTAAAGCTCACTAAGCCTGTTTTTGGGTTTTTGGTATAGGTTGCCTCGAGGGTGTCTTGGATTAAACCAAGAGTGTACAAAGGGACTAATAGAGGTTTACCTTGCTTTAGAGAATTTTGAACAGGGAGAGTGATAAAGGTGTAGTTATCGCAAGCTATATGGTTCGGAGGCAGGGTCACATTTTTTAAGACCCAAGCATCGAAATAGACTTTATGGAATAAGCAGTAGGTTTGGTCTTGATTTTTAAAGACGTTACAAAAGAGCGGATATAGTTTTTCTTTAGTCTTGGCTTCGGAAATGGTGCTAGCAGCATCCACGCCTTCGGGGTAGGTTACTTTCTTCATCATGTGCCTCTGGGTCAAAGAGTTGGTCCTATTGATGTAAAAAGAAAAGCGGCACTCATGGACCAGATGAGTAAAGGTGAGGGTGTACAGCCCCACTTTGCCGCTTGCATTAATATTACCATAACCAATGGCGTTGGCAATAGCCAGCTTGTAAACTTGTGTAACATAAGGAACTTTAGACTAAGTTATTGATTTAAAAGGGTTTGTAACAGGAGAAGAAATTTAATTTTCAGATTCTTCTCCTGTTACAAAAACTCTTAAGATTTGCTATTCTCCTGTTACAGAAAAAACGACTCTTTTTTCTTTAATTTCAACAACTTAGCTGTTTTGACATTCTACGCCAAAAGAGGTTTAGTCAAAAAATAAGCAAAAACAGCCGAATTTTTAAACATTTAAAACCCTTAAAATGGAACAGGAGAAGAATTAAAATTTTCAGATTCTTCTCCTGTTACAGGAATCTGAAAAAAGTGCTTTTCTCCTGTTACAGATTTTTGAGATTTTTTCCAATAAAACCAATAGGTTGCGTTTTTAAAAAACACTTGAATGAGGTGTTAGCTATATATTTAAGTTACATGATACCTTTTTCTACCTTTATATATTAAAAAAATAAAAATAAAGGGGAGGAAAAAAGTAGTTTTTTAGCCGTCTTAGTAAAAAGTTAGAGAGGCCAAAAAAGACCTCTTGTGGTACACTAGCCCCAACTTACCTGGACAATAGCAGTGGCGACCTTCAATATGGATATAGTGCCTTTTACTTCGGTATTGGGTAGAGAGAAAAGGTCGAAATGGTAGGGTTTTCTTGACATTTCCCCTCGAACAACTTGGCAGAGTTGGCCTGTTCTGCCTCCTCCCTCTTGCTCTCTATTTAGCTTAATGTTATGCTTTACACAACTTAAACATAACTTTACGAAAGTCATGCCAAAACGTATTACCGTCACTGACGACATTAAAGCCAAAGTCTTAGCCAACATGGGTTCCGAACCTAATTGGGATCAGATTGCCGTCTTTGAAATGACTGCTGTTACTTCTCTACCTTTAAATAAGAAGTGGACTTTGTTTGATAAGGCTCAGATTACTGCCCAGACTTTTGAAGAAGCTGCTACTTATTTAAACTCTGGTGGTTTTGTGCCTTTTCATACACTCCATCAGCAAGGCTATGAAATCCCAGTCGGTCGTGTGTTCTACGGTGAAGCTCAAAAGAACCATAAAGGATATGATGAACTTCGTGTATTAGCTTTTATCGACTTAACTGCCCATGCAGACTTAGCCGCTAAGATCGACAATGGTATTGTCGAAGAAGTTTCTGTTGGTATGTCCTTCAAGCAGCTCTTATGTTCCGCTTGCGGTGACGACCTAATGGCTAATGAAGAAAGCTTATGGAATTACACTTGCGCTAATGGTCATGTTATCGGCATGGGCAACCATTATGTTAAACCTAATGGTTTAGGTCAGTTCCGCGAGTTAAGTGCTGTTTCTAAAGGTGCTAGTAATGGGGCTAAGATCCTAGGAATGCAAAAACGTACCTTAGCCGCTGATTTCGGAAATCCTAAGTTGGGTTTAGTCGCTCATCTAAAATCCCCAGAATTTATGTTGTTTACACCCCCAGCTAATCTGGATAACGAAGGAGAAGACCCTGTGCTTATCGCTGAATTACAATCTAAGTTAGCTGCGGCTGATGCCGAGAAAGTTACGCTACAAGGTCAACTGACTGCTACTCAAGCCAAAGTTGCTGAATTAGAAACAGCGAAAGCAGGTTCCGATGCTAAAGTTGCTGAGTTAGAAACAGCTAAGACTGAGTTAGAAACAGCTAAAGCCGATGCCGAAGCTAAGCTTGTTGAGTTAGAAGCTG
>Ga0208826_1002649_pt1 | contig 13132 bp, 10 predicted proteins | sample AD_UKC115_MetaG_FD_184451 | JGI IMG/M metagenome (GOLD analysis project Ga0208826, IMG submission 184451) | Active sludge microbial communities of municipal wastewater-treating anaerobic digesters from Hong Kong - AD_UKC115_MetaG (SPAdes)... | ecosystem: Engineered > Bioreactor > Anaerobic >...
CCACCGGCGAAGTGGCCGGCACGATTACCAGCACGACGGCGGCCAGTTTCACCGTACGTGCGACGGATTCGCTTGGTGTGACCGCCTCCACCGCGACGCAAACGCCGACGATGTACCCGGCCATCGTGGTGACGGGCACCGCGCCCGATGTCGGCTTGTACGGCACGTACAACTACACGTTTTCCGCCTCGGGCGGCTCGGGCGGTTATCGCTACACCTTCGATGGGCGGCTGCCCGCCGGCACGGCGCTCGATCCCGCGACCGGCACGGTATCGGGTACGGTCACCTCGGACAACGCGCCGAACTTTGCCGTCATCGCCATCGATGCGGATGGCAATCGCGGCACCGGCGCACGCCAGACGCCGCGCATCATTTCGCCGTTCTGACCGCCATGCCACAGCCCCTTTACTCCGCCTTCAATCCGCTTAAAAAGGCCGCGTCGGTCACGCTGTCGCAGTCCAACCAGATCGCGAGTTTTCCGGCGACGAATGCCAATGCGGCCAGCACCACGCTGGGCTTGTTCGGCAAAAACGGCGGGCGCGCGTATTTCGAGATGACGCTGTGGCGCAGCGTGGCGGCGAGCAATCAAACCAATGTGTCCGTCGTTGGCTTGGCGCAAGCGGGCATGTCGCTCGCGCAAGCGCTCGGCGCATCCGGCTCGCCCTCGATCGGGTTATGGGTGGACGCAAGCGGCGTTGCGCGCGTGCAGCAGAACGGCGCGTGGTTGTCGTCATACTCGAACGCGGCGGCGGACAAACACACCGTCGGCGTGGGCTATCATGTGTTGCTCGGCGTCGCCTATGCCACGTTCTATCTCAACGGCAATCGGCTGTGGAGCGGGGCGATTCCGGCGGGCACGTATTTTCCGGCGGTGTCGCTCGGCGGCTCGACCACCAACGGCGGCAACAGCGCGTTTTTCAACGCCGGGCAACGCGCCTGGCTGACCGCGCCGCGCGAACTGCCGGGCTGGTTCGATCTGCCGGACGCGATCCCTGAAATCCGGCTGGCCGACGGCAATTTTCTTTCGCCGGCGAGCGATGCGGTGCCGAACCAGTTTTTTGCGGGCCGCTTGCCGGAGCGGCAGGCGGTGACCATTGCGCGGCGCATTCGCTTCGCGCCATTGGGTGGCTCGCTCAAATCCTCGGCCTCGGCCAGCTTGATCGTGGACAACCGCGACGGCGCGCTCGATGCGCTTATCGCCGCCGATCACAAAGGCACGCCGCTGGTGCTGGCGCGCCCCGGCCCCAACGGCGCGATGGATGCCGCCGTGCCCGTGGCCTCGCTTGCGATCGACAGCGTCGACCCGCAGGACGATGCGCAAGTGCGGATCAGCGTGCGCGATGGCGCGTTCGATCTCGACGCGCCGCTGCAAAAAATGCTGATTCCGCCGTGCTACGAGGCCGCGGTCGCCAATCAACCGTGGCCGATCGCGCTCGGCTCGCCGGGCCTCGTCGCGCCGCCCTTGATCGACGCACAAGCGATGCGCTATGCCTGCGCGGACACCTATTTCACCTCGTACCGCCTTGCCGACAAGGGGGCCGCGTTCACAAGTCCCTCGGGCAACTACGATGTATCGCTCGACGCACGCAGTTTCACGCTGGCGACGCAACCCGTGGGGGTCGTCACCGTTGAAATGAACACGAACGGCTCACCCACGAGCACGTTCGCCGACAAATGGTCGGGCGCGGGCGCCCCGTTCGCGGGCACCGCCGGGGCCGTGCCGACGGGCTGGACGAATCAATCCGCCCCGGCCACGAACGCACCGAAGCTGTCCGGCACGGCCTGTCTCCTCGGCACCGCGTTGTCTGGCGACGGGGCCGCCACCTGCGCGATGAGCACGTCGGCCACGTTGGCGAGCCGCGCCTGCGCGATTCTGGAAGTGACCGTCGCCGACAACGATTTGGCCGGCGCCGCGCGCGCGTGGACGCTGACCCTCGCGGACACCGTCACCGCCGCGCCCGTCGCGCAACGCGCGTTGTTCGTGTGTACGCGGCCCGGCACGTATTCCGCGGTCATCGTCAATGCCACCGCGGCAACCATCACGCCGAAATTCGTGTTTTCCAGCGCGGTGCCGGGGCAAAGCGTCAAGCTCAGCGCCGCGCGCCTGCGCACCTTGCCGGACGGCAACACCCTGGGCGGGCGCGGGCCAAGTTTGAAACTCGGGCGGGCCATCGCCGAGATCATGCTGCGCGCGGGCCGTGATGCGACGAAATGGTCGCGCGCGGATGTGGACGCGATCGATGCGGCCACCGGCTATGCCGGCATCGATTGGTACGCCGACAGCCCGATCAGCGCGCGGGATGCGTTGATCCAGCTTCTCGACTCCTACACCGCAACCCTGTTCGAGGATGCCGCCGGCGTGCTGCGCTTCGTGCGCCTGGTCGCCCCGGAAACGGCCACGATAACCGGCACGCTGACGGCGAGCGAGATGATCGGCGACCTCGTCATGTCCGGCGGCGATGCGCCGAATCTCTCGACCCAGTGGGGCTATATCCGCAATTCGAAAATCATGTCGGAAACCGATTGGGTGACGGACTTCACCAACGTCCCGGTGAGCTACCGGCTTCCGCGCCAAAAGCTGTGGCAAGCCGTGATATCGACCGCCGTGGCTGTGGCCAAACGCTACGCGCGCGCGCTGTTTGCCGACCCCGCGGCGAACTGTCTTGGCGCGCAGGCGGACGTGCAAACCGAAGCCGACCGCGTGGCCGGCATTCTCGCCAAACCGCGCTACGACTACAAATGCACCACCGCAAAAACCGGGTTTGAATTGGGCCAAGTCTGGGCCGTGACGTATCCGCGCTACGGCCTCGCCGCCGGCAAGGCGCTGATGGTGATGGGCATCGTCGAAAACCTCGACGATGACACCCGCACCGTGGAATTTTGGGGATGAAAAAATGCCGGCCTTGATCAGTAAACCGCGTGCGAAATTCTACTCGTGTACGACCAATAACTGCGCACGCCTCACCGACTACACGCTGCTGTTCGACGGCCCGACGGACAGTGTGACGCGGTTTCAGTACACCAATGACGGCATCCCGAGTATTCAGATTTTCCTGGAATGCAAAATCGTGGGTGACTCCGGCACCGTGGGCGGCACGGTCGTGCCGCGCATCGCCGGGGTGATCGGCGGCACGATTCCACTCGGCGCGCAGATTCAGTTCTGGTTCCGCACCGGCACCAGTGGCCCGTATTCGTACCAGCCGGCGGGCACGCCACCGGCGGTCATGCAGGCCAAACCGCACGGCGGACGTGCGGCGTGGTCGATCATCCCCGCCGGCGGCGCGCCCGTCACCGGCCTGCTGATGCAGGTGATGAACATGGACGACGACCTGCACACGGGCAGTCTTTTCGACATCGGCGAAATTTTCCTGGCCGACGCCACCGAAGTGAACATCGAACCCGGCTGGCAAGTGACGGCGGACGACAATACGGCGCGGCGCTACACCCGCTATCGCCAGCCGCAGCCGTATCGCGGAGTGCCGCGCGCCGTAGTGGATTTCACGCCCGCCGTGTTGTTGCGCCCGGATGCCCTCGCGCTCGACGCCGCGCTGTCGGCGCTCGATCGCGGCACGCCCGCGGTGCTGAGCCTGCGCCAGACCAACGCCGCCGGCGCGTACGACGCCGCCACCGCGAATGCGCTGGCGTTCTACGGCGACCTGACCAAACAACCGGCATTGCAGCACGCATCCGGCGACTACTTCCGATTCACGGCGGGCCAATTCACCGAAACGCCAACCCCGGCATGACCGCAGCGCGGCCCTCAACACCTCGGGTGCATCCGAGTGAGCTGAGCCAAGGCTCCCCGCTCGACGTCGAGCGAGGGGTATTTTCCAGACCTCAATCTCACAGACGGAGATTTATGCACCCGATCATTCCTTGGGTTGGCGGAAAGCGCCGGCTCGCGAAATACATCCTGCCGCTCTTTGACAATGCGCACACTTGTTACGTCGAGCCCTTCGCCGGCGCCGCAGCAATGTTGTTTGCTCGCCCGTCGCCGGCAAAGGTTGAAGTGCTCAACGACATCAATTGCGAGCTGGTCAACCTTTACCGCGTCGTCCAGCACCACCTCGATGAATTCGTACGCCAATTTCGTTGGGCGCTGACTTCGCGTGAGATGTTCCGCTGGGCCCAGATGACGCATGCGGATACGCTGACGGACATCCAGCGCGCGGCGCGGTTCTATTATTTGCAACGCCTCACGTTCGGCGGCAAGGTCGCCGGGCAGACGTTTGGCGTCAGCGCAACGACACCGGCGCGGCTGAACCTTCTGCGTATCGAGGAGGAGCTTTCCGAGGCGCACCTGCGCTTGGCGCGCGTGACGATCGAGCATCTACCGTGGGCCGATTGCATTGCGCGTTACGACCGCCCTGAGACTTTGTTTTTCTGCGACCCGCCGTACTGGCGCACGGAAGGCTACGGGGTGGCGTTTGGCATGGGGGAGTACAAGCGGCTCGGCGAGATGCTTGGCACGCTCAAGGGCCGCGCGATCCTCACGATCAACGACCATCCAGACATGCGCGCGTTGTTCGATCGCTTCCGTCGGCGCCGGGTCGAAATCGGCTATACCGTGGGCGGCCAGAGCCGTAGCCACGCCAAGGCCGGCGAGATGATCTACTGTACCTGATGAACGCAAGGCGGCGCCCCGTCTTGGCGCCGCCAACTCCCAGACAACGCATTGGCGTACCATTCACCCGATCCCGCAGTGCTTTCATGCCCGTTCAAGAGCAATCCAACGCCCCTCAAACCAAGTGCTCGCATCCCTCAAACCAAGTGGCGCGTTACATCCCTCGGGCGCAGAAACCCGCACCCCCCCATCGCCCACCCCATCCCTCTTCGATCTTGTCTTTGATGAACGCGAAAACACCCCACCCGATGCCGACACGCTCTTCACCCCAACCGGACCTCGCCGCACTGACACGCAGCGCCATCACGGTAATCGAAACCGAAGCGCGCGCGATCGGGTTGCTCGCCGCACGCGTCGACACGACGTTTCTGCACGCCTGCGAGCGAATTCTCGATTGCGAGGGACGCGTGGTTGTGTCCGGCATGGGCAAATCCGGTCACGTCGCGCGCAAGATCGCCGCCACCCTGGCCTCGACCGGCACGCCGGCTTTCTTCGTCCATCCGGGCGAAGCCAGCCATGGCGATCTTGGCATGATCACGCAAAAAGACGTGGTGCTGGCGTTGTCGAATTCGGGCGAAACCGACGAATTGCTTGCCATCCTGCCCCTGATAAAACGTCAGGGCGTGCCGCTGATCCTGATGACCGGCAATCCCGATTCCTCGCTGGCCGCGATGGCCGATGTGCATCTGGACGTCAGCGTGCCGGAAGAAGCCTGCCCGCTCGGCCTTGCGCCGACGGCGAGCACGACCGCGGCACTGGTCATGGGCGACGCCCTCGCCATCGCCCTGCTTGAAGCGCGCGGCTTCACCGAAGAGGACTTCGCCCGCTCGCACCCCGCCGGCGCGCTGGGGCGGCGCTTGTTCGTGCACATCGGCGATATCATGCACACCGGCGAACGCATTCCGACGACGCCGTCGGAGGCGACGCTGTTCGAAGCGATGGCCGAAATGACGCGCAAAGGTCTGGGCATGACGGCCATTCTGGATCGGGACAACCGCCTCGTCGGCGTGTTCACCGACGGCGACCTGCGCCGCGCCATCGACGACGACCACATCGATCTGCGCAAGACCCGCGTCACCGCACTGATGAGCACCCGGCCCAAGACCATTCGCGCCGACAAACTTGCGGTCGAAGCCGCGCAACTCATGGAAACGCACCAGATCCACGCACTGCTCGTCGTCGACGAGAACGAACGCCTCGTCGGCGCACTCAACATCCACGACCTGTTCCGCGCACGGGTGGTGTAGAGGCGAGGCCTCGGCGATCCGCGCTTGTCATTGGCGAAAGCTGCGGACTCAGACCGACCTGTCCCGCGCCACACCTCAGCCCGCGTTAACGGCCACTGGCTGTAGAATCGAGCCTTGCGAATCCCCCGAGCCCCCATGCTGCCCACCGATCTGCCCAGCGATATCCTTGAACGTGCCTCGCGCATCAAACTGGCCGTGTTCGACGTTGACGGCGTGTTGACCGACGGTCGACTCTGGTACGCCGCTGACGGCAGCGAGCTGAAAGCCTTCCATGCGCACGATGGCGCCGGCATGAAACAACTGCGCGCGGCGGGCATCGAAATCGCGGTGATCACGGCGCGCACCAGTCACGTGGTTTCGGTGCGCATGGCCGAACTCGGCATTGCTCATGAGTATCAGGGGCGCACCGACAAGCTGGTCTGCTTCGAACATCTGCTCGGCGCGCTCGGTTTGACGCACGAGCAAGCCTGTTACACCGGCGACGATATGGTCGACCTGCCGCCCATGCTGCGCGCGGGGCTGTCGATCGCGCCGGCCAACGCACATCCGCTCGTGCGCGAACGTGCGCGCTGGCGCACACGCCTACGCGGCGGCGAAGGCGCGGCGCGGGAAGTCTGCGACCTTCTGCTTGCGTCCCAAGGCAAGCTCGTCGTTCCGACCGTCCCATGATCGATCGCCGTAACGCGCTCGTCATCGCCGTCCTTGCCGCGATCGCCCTCGCCGCATGGATGGAGGTCTGGCTGCTGCGCGCACGCGACACGGGCGACGACTTCGTCGGCCCGCCGCGCTCGGATTACACCCTCGACAATTTCACCCTCGACGCGCTCGACCGCCAGGGCGCCTATGCCTTCAACGTCAGCGGCCCGCGCATGGCGCGTCGTGGCGACGACGGCTCGATCTACGTCACTCACCCCAACTACGAACTCGTCGACAACGGCGGGCATGTCTGGAAGGGCACCTCCGAGACGGCCTGGGTCGACAAGAACGGCGACGTGATGAAACTCGAAGGCGCCGTGGCGATGCATCGCGTGCCGACCGAGGCCGTGCAGCGCGTGGATGTGCTCACCAGCGACTTGACCATCACCACCGACCCGAAGCAGAAGGATGCGCAAGGCCACCCCGTCGCCGATGCCCCCCACCGCGACAAGCGCATGGCAACCGCGGCACCGACGACGATCTTCGAGGCGAGCATGGTGTCTCGCGGCATCGGCATGAAAGCCGACCTCGATCTGAAAACCACGGAACTTTTATCCGACGTACACATGATTTCATTACCGGGGAAACATCAATGAAAACGGCAACCATCGTCATCGCCGGCTGCGCCACGCTGCTGCTCGCAGGCCAGGCCTTCGCGCTCAAGACCGATAAGGAACAACCGGCCAACGTCGATGCGAATTATTCGAAGGAATCGCAAAGCAAAAGCGGCGTGGCGAGCGACCCTGACATCGTCGATCTCGACGGCAACGTCGTCATCACGCGCGGCTCGATCAAGATGAATTCCGCCCATGCCACGGCCTATCGCATCCCGTCCTCGGCGAAGGATGCGAACGCAGGCCAGATGTCGCGTTTCGTACTGACCGGCAAGCAGGCGCACATGCAGCAACTGCACGACGGCGACTGCGCGCTCATGACCGCCACGGCCGACAAGATCGACTACAACCCGCTGACCAACCTTGCCGAACTGACTGGTGGCGTGGTCGTCGTGCAGCAGGGTCGTGGCGAGTTCCATGGCGAACACATGCTCTACAACACCGATACGGGCGACATGGAATCGGGCAGTCCATCCGAATCGTCCGGACGCGTACACATGGTGATGGAAGCCAAAACCCGGGCGCCGGCTACCAGCGCGAGCAACTGCGGCTTCGGCGCCGGCACGGCAAAACCCGTCTCGGCCAAGCCAGCGGAAAAGACGCCTGCCAACGCAAAACCGGATGGCGCGCACTGATGCTCAACGCGGTCGGTCTGCAAAAGAGTTTCAAAGGTCGCGCCGTCGTGCGCGACTTCGCGTTCGCCCTTGCGCAAGGGGAAGTCGTCGGCTTGCTCGGTCCGAACGGCGCCGGCAAAACGACGACGTTCTACATGGTCGTCGGCCTGATCGGTGCCGACGCCGGTCGCATCACGCTGGATCAACACGACATCACCGCGATGCCCATGCACGCGCGCGCACGCCTGGGCGTCGGCTATCTGCCGCAGGAGCCGTCGGTGTTTCGCCGCCTCAGCGTCGAGGAAAACGTGCTGGCGATTCTTGAACTGCGCGAGGACCTCGACGCCGACGGTCGACGTCGCGAACTCGAATCGCTGCTCGACGAATTGCAGATTTCGCACATCGCAAAGTCCAAGGGACAGGCGTTGTCCGGCGGCGAGCGCCGGCGCGTGGAGATCACGCGCGCGTTGGCGGCCAAACCGCGCTTCATGTTGCTGGATGAGCCGTTCGCCGGCATCGACCCGATTTCGGTCGTCGAAATCCAGCGCATCGTGCGCCAGCTCAAGGAACGCGGCATCGGCATTCTGATCACCGATCACAACGTGCGCGAGACGCTCGGCATCTGCGATCGCGCCTACATCATGAGCGACGGCGCCGTGCTCGCCAAAGGCTCGCCCGAAGAGGTGCTCGCCAACAAGCAGGTGCGCGAGGTCTATCTGGGCAAGGAATTCCGCATGTGATCGCGACAATCGACAAAGCGCGCCCGCCTCGCTGCCGCACTTTTCGATTGTCGCCTTCGCCCACATCGGGTTACGCTGCGCACCGTTTCCTTCGTTCCGTATAGATCATGTCCGACCCTTTTCTCGACGCCGCGCTGGAAGAAGCCAAACGTGGCCTCGCCGAAGGCGGTATTCCGATCGGCTCGGTCCTCGTCCACGATGGCAAGATCATCGGTCGCGGCCACAACCGTCGTGTGCAGAAAGGCAGCGCGATCCTGCACGGCGAGATGGACGCGCTGGAGAATGCCGGTCGCCACCCAGCCAGCGTTTATCGCAACGCGACGATCTACACCACCTTGTCGCCGTGCTCGATGTGCTCGGGCGCGATCGCCCTGTACGGCATTCCGCGCGTGGTCGTCGGCGAAAACGTCACTTTCCTGGGCGAAGAAGCCTGGCTGCGCAGCAAGGACGTGCAGATCGAAGTCGTCAACGATTCACGTTGCGTCGAATTGATGCGCAAGTTCATCGCCGCACAACCTGCGCTGTGGAACGAAGATATCGGCGAATAGTGCCGCGCGATATCTTCATCCCGACATGCTGCGCTGAAACGACCGGCCCAAGTAAGCGCGTCGCTTACGATCAGTTCTTTGCAGGCGTCGCCTCTGGTGCCTGCGAGCGGCGGCTGATATCGCCCGCCTGCGGCAAATCGCCTTCCTGCCAGCCGCCGCCGAGCGCCTTGATCAAGGCCACGCTATCGGACAGCCGCGTGCCGAGCAGGGCGATGGCGTTGCGCTCGGCGCCGAAGGCGGTGTTCTGTGCTGCGATGACATTGAGATAACTCACCGTGCCGGCGCGATACTGGTTGGTGGCGATCGCGAGCGCCTGCTCCGCCAACCGAACTTCTTCACCCTGCACCTGCGCCTCTTCTTCGAGGATGCGCAAGGCGGCGATCTGGTCTTCGACATTCTGGAACGCGGCCAACGCCACCTGGCGATAGTTCGCGGCGGCGGCATCGAACGCGGCGCGCGCCTGCGCCGACTGCGCACGACGCGTCCCACCATCGAACAGCGTTTCCGCGAGTTTTGGGCCGAGCGACCAGTAACGGCTCGGCGCTTCGAGCAATTGCGACCAGATCGAGCTGGAATATCCGCCCGTCGCCGACAAGGTCAGTTGCGGAAACCACGCCGCCGTGGCGACGCCGATCTGCGCGTTGGCCTGCGCGGCCTGACGTTCTGCCACGGCCACGTCCGGGCGACGCTGCAGCAGGTTCGATGGCAGGTCGAGCGGTATCGCCGGCGGCTCGATCTTCAGCGGTTGCGGCGCCAGCGTGAATTGCGCCGGGGTTTTGCCGACCAGCACGGCGATGGCGTGTTCGTACTGCGCGCGGGCGATGCCGGCGTCGATCCATTGCACCTGCGCGGATTGCAACTGCGTCTGCGCCGTGACCATATCACCACGCGCGGCGACGCCGACCTTGTACTGATTCTCGGTCAACGCAACCGACTTGCGATAGGCGGCAACGGTGTCTTCGAGCAAATGCCGCTGCGCTTCGGCCACGCGCAATTGAAAATACGTCTGCGCCAGCGTCGCCTGCAAAGACAGGCGCACGTTTGCGAGCGTGGCAGCACTCGCTTGCGCGCTGGCGACGCCGCCTTCGACCTGGCGCCGCACGCCACCCCACAGGTCGGGCTCCCAACTTGCCGACAAAGGCAGTTGGTACGATTTTCCGACGCCTTGACCACTATTCACGGCGCTGCCTGATGACGCGCTGCCGCCAACGCCATATCGACCGCTGCGCGTGGCGGACAGGTTTGCCGACACGCTCGGCAAGAAACTCGCTCGCGCCTGCGACACCAACGCAGCGGCCTCGCGATATTGCGCTTCGGCCTGCTTCAAACTTTGATTGGAAACGGCGACCTGCCCGATCAAATCGTCGAGCACGGGATCGCCAAACGCTTGCCACCAACCTTCGCGTCGCAGCGTTTGTGCGGGATCGACCTGACGCCAGCCATTTTGCTCCTTGTAGGTCGCGTTCTTGTAGGCATCTGCCGCCGGCAACTCGGGACGCACATAGTCGGGGCCAACCGCACAGCCGGACAGCGTCGCCATCCATGCCGCCAGGCACAGGGCAGAAAGAAGCCCTCGATAGAAGCGATGCGGTACGGGTCGTGCGGCCATGGAGAGGTTCATTCCGATGCGAGGAAATTTCATGCAGTGGCAATCGATGTCGAATCCGGTTGCGGGGGGTGCAAGCGCGCCCACGCGCGCTTGCACCGGAGGCGAAAACGATCCATGTACAGATACACCACGGGCGTGGTGTACAGCGTCAACAACTGACTGACCAGAAGTCCGCCGACGATGGAGATGCCCAACGGCTTGCGCATCTCGCTACCCTCGCCGAAGCCGATCGCCAGCGGCAGCGCGCCCAGCATCGCCGCCATCGTCGTCATCATGATCGGGCGAAAGCGCAGTTTGCAGGCTTGAAACACCGCGTCGCGCGACGACAGACCCTGCTCCCGCTCGGCGACGAGCGCAAAGTCGATCATCATGATCGCGTTTTTCTTGACGATGCCGATGAGCAGAATCACGCCGATGAAGGCGATCAGGGTGAACTGCGTTTTGCACACGAGCAGGGCAAGAATCGCGCCGACGCCGGCCGAGGGCAGGGTCGAAAGAATCGTCAGCGGATGCACGTAGCTTTCGTAGAGCACACCGAGCACGATATAGATCGCGATCAGCGCGGCCAGGATCAGATACAGCTGATCGCCCTGCCCTTGCACGAAAGCGCGCGCGTTGCCGGCAAAACCGCCGTGGATGGACACTGGAACGCCAAGGCGCATCATCGTGCGTTCGATCGCGGCGGAGGCCTCGCCCAAGCTCACGCCGTCGGCGAGGTTGAACGAAATCGTGGTCGATACGAACTGGCTTTGATGATTGATGCCCAGCGGCGTGGTGCCCAACCCCCAGTTCGCGAACGCGGTCAGCGGCACCATCTTGCCGGAATTGCTGCGCACCCAGATATCGTTCAACGAATCGGGGCTTTGCAGGAATTGCGGCTGCAACTGCATTACCGCGAAGTACTGGGTCATCTCGGTGTATATCGTCGAGGCATTGCGCTGGCTGAAGGCGTCGTTGAGCGTCGCATCGATCGCCTGCGTGGTGATGCCGAGGCGCGCGGCCGTCGGCCGATCGAAATTCAGCGTCGTTTGCAGGCCTTTCACGGATTGATCCGAATTTACGTCGGTCAATTCGGGGGCTTTCAACAGGGCCTGATAAATTTTGTCAGACCATTCACGTAGCGTGTGCAGATCGTCCGATTGCAAGGTGTACTGATACGTCGAGCTACCCTGCCTGCCGCCGGTGCGGATATCCTGTGCCGGTTGCAAGAAGAGTTGCGCGCCGGCCACGCTTGACAATGACGGACGCAGGCGTGCGATCACTTCATCGACGCCAAGCTTGCGTTCGGACATCGGCTTGAGTGCGGCGTAGGCAAAGCCACCGTTACGCTGGAAGCCGCCAGTGAAACTGACCACTGCTTGCACCGCCGGGTCGTTTTTCACGATGCGCGTGAATTCGCGCATTTTTTCCGACATGAGCTGAAACGAAATGCTCTGATCGGCCTGGGCGAAGCCAACGAGGAAGCCCGTGTCCTCGGTCGGAAAAAATCCCTTCGGCACGATGGCGTACAAATAAACATTCAGGCAAACCGTCATCGCCAGAACGAACATCATCAACAGCGGTCGTTTCAACGCGCGCGCAAGCGTGCGCTCGTAACCGCCCGCCAGCGCGGCGAACGCGCGCTCGCTGAAGGCGAAGAAGCGTCCCGATTCACGGCGTACGGGGGCGTGGCGCAGGAACCGCGCGCACATCATCGGCGTCGTGGTCAGCGATACCACGAGCGAGACCAGAATGGCCACGGACAAGGTGATGGAAAATTCGCGGAAGTAGCGACCAACCAACCCGCCCATCAGCAAAATCGGGATGAATACCGCGATCAGCGACAGCGACATCGACAACACGGTGAAACCGACCTCGCGCGCGCCAAGCAGCACCGCCGGCAGGCGCGACATGCCCGCCTCCATGTGGCGCGAGATGTTTTCCAGCACCACCACGGCATCGTCGACGACGAACCCCGTGGCGATGGTAAGCGCCATCAGCGAGAGGATGTCGAGACTGAATCCGAACAAATACATGGCGCTGAACGTGCCGATCAGCGACACCGGCACGGCCACGGCAGGAATCAACGTCGCACGCCAATTGCGCAGAAAAACGAATACGACGAGAACGACCAGAAGTACCGACACCGCCAGCGTCGCCTCGACATCGTGCAACGAAGCGCGGATCGTGTTGGTGCGATCGATCGCCACATCGAGATCGATGTCGCTCGGGATCGAAGCGCGCAATTTCGGCAACAGCGCACGGATGCGATCGAGCGTCTTGATGATGTTCGCGTTCGGCTGCTTGTTGATCGAAATGATGACCGCGCGCTCGCCATTGAACAGGCCTTGATTGCGGATGTCCTGTACGCCGAGATCGACATCGGCGACATCCGACAGGCGCACCGGCGCGCCGTTCTTCCAGGTCACGATCAAATTGCGGTACGGCACTGGATCCAGAC
>Ga0208826_1002653_pt1 | contig 13124 bp, 12 predicted proteins | sample AD_UKC115_MetaG_FD_184451 | JGI IMG/M metagenome (GOLD analysis project Ga0208826, IMG submission 184451) | Active sludge microbial communities of municipal wastewater-treating anaerobic digesters from Hong Kong - AD_UKC115_MetaG (SPAdes)... | ecosystem: Engineered > Bioreactor > Anaerobic >...
GAAGGGCGTCCCGCCGATCTGGCCGCTGCTGGTGTTCTCGCTGGGCGTGTGGCTCACCCGTTCCGCCGGGTGCGTGATCAACGACTACGCCGACCGCTGGCTGGATCCGAACGTCGAGCGCACCAAATCGCGGCCGCTGGCGACCGGCGCCGTATCGGGGCGCGAGGCGCTGGCCGTGTTCGCGGCGCTGATGCTGCTCGCGTTCGCGCTGGTGCTCACGCTGAACCGCCTGACGATCTGGATGAGCGTGGTCGGCGTGCTGCTCGCCGCCAGCTATCCCTACCTCAAGCGCTATACCTACCTGCCGCAGGTCTACCTCGGCATGGCGTTCGGATGGGGCATCCCGATGGGCTTCGCCGCGCTCACCGGCTCGGTGCCGCCGGTGGCCTGGGTGCTGTACCTGGCCAACATCTTCTGGGCCACCGCCTACGACACCTGGTACGCGATGGTCGACCGCGACGACGACATCCGCATGGGCGCGAAATCCACCGCGATCCTGTTCGGCGAGATGGACCTGGTCGCGCAGGGCGTGCTGTACGGCTGCATGTTCTTCGCACTGGCGCTGGTCGGGCGCGAGCTGCAGATGCAGTACTGGTACTGGGTGGGGCTGGCGCTTGCCGCGGTATTGGTGGGCTACGAATTCGCCATCGCCCGCAACCGCCGGCGCGATGCCTGCTTCCGCGCCTTCCTGCACAACAACTGGACGGGGATGGCGATCTTCGCCGGGATCGCCGCGGATTTCGCCTTCCGCTGAGCGTCACGCCACCCGCGCGCAGACCCAGGCATCCACCCGCTGCACGCCCGCCGCGCGCAAGGCCCGCGCGGCCGCATGCAGGGTCGCGCCGGTGGTCATCACGTCGTCCACCAGCACGACATGCGCGGGCAGCGTGGCGCGATCGGCGACGACGAAGGCGTCGCGCAGGTTGCGCTGCCGGGCTGCGGCATCCAGCCGCGATTGCGCGGTGGTGGTCTTGGATCGGCGCAGCGCGCCGCCAAGCAGCGGCAGCCGCAATGCGCGCGCCAGCGGCACCGCCAACTCCAGCGCCTGGTCGTAGCCGCGCCGGCGCAGGCGCGCGCGGTGCAGCGGCAGCGGGATGATGGCTTCGGGGCGCGGCAGCAATGCGCAACGTTCGGCCATGGCCTGCGCCAGTACCCGGCCGGCGGCGAAGTCGCCGTGGAATTTCAGCCGCGGCAGCAAGCGATCCAGCGGGAAGGCGTAGTCGAATGCGGCATGCGCCCGATCCAGCGGAGGAGGCTGTTGCAGGCAGTCCCCGCAGATGCCCGGCTGCGGCAACGGCAGGGCGCAACGCCGGCAGGCCGGTCCTTGCCAGGGCAGGGCGGCGTGGCAGGCCGCGCACAGGTCGAGGCCCCGCGACCCGCGCTCGCCGCAGACCAGGCAGCGCAGGGCGAACAGCCAGGGCAAAGGAGCGGCCAGGCAGCCGTCAACTTTTCCGGGGAGAGATCGGTTGACGGTGCCGGCCATGCATTCCAGACTGCCGGCTTCGTCGCCGCACGTCTGTCGGGGAATCCCTATGCCTGCCATCACTGAATTCCCTATCCGCCACGACTGGTCGCGCGCCGAGGTCGAAGCCCTGTTCGACCTGCCCCTGCCGGAACTGCTGCATCGCGCCGGCAGCGCGCATCGCCTGCATTTCGATCCGGCCGAGGTGCAGGTCAGCACCCTGCTGTCGGTGAAGACCGGCGGCTGCCCGGAGGATTGCGGGTATTGCCCGCAGGCCGCGCGCTACCACACCGGCGTCGATGCCACGAAGCTGATGGAAACCGAAGCGGTGGTCGAGAAGGCCAGGCAGGCCAAGGCCGCCGGCGCCTCGCGCTTCTGCATGGGCGCGGCCTGGCGTTCGCCGAAGGACCGCGACGTGCCCAAGGTCGCGGCGATGATCCGCGAGGTGAAGGCGCTCGGCCTCGAGACCTGCGCCACCCTCGGCATGCTGTCGGGCGAGCAGGCGCAGGCGCTGAAGGCGGCCGGCCTCGATTACTACAACCACAACCTCGATACCGATCCCGAGTTCTACGGCGACATCATCCATACCCGCGAAATGCAGGATCGTTTCGACACGCTCTCGCACGTGCGCGATGCCGGCATGAAGACCTGCTGCGGCGGCATCGTCGGCATGGGCGAATCGCGCCGCCAGCGCGCCGGCCTGCTGCAGACGCTGGCGAATTTGCCTGCGCATCCGGACTCGGTGCCGATCAACCGGCTGGTGCAGGTCGAAGGCACGCCGCTGCACGGCACGGTCGAACTGGATCCGTTCGAGTTCGTGCGCAGTATCGCCGTTGCCCGCATCCTGATGCCGGCGTCGATGGTGCGCTTGTCCGCCGGTCGCGAGACGATGAGCGATGAACTGCAGGCGCTGTGCTTCGCTGCCGGCGCGAATTCGATCTTCTACGGCGAAAAATTGCTGACCACCGGCAACCCGGACACCGAACGCGACATGGCGCTGTTCGCGCGGCTTGGCCTGCGCCCGATGCGGGTGGAGAACGCGAAGGACGACAGCATCGACGCCTGCACCACCACGGTCCACGCCGGCATCACCGAAGCGGCTTGAGCGATGTCGCGTGAAAGCCTGCAGGCACGCGCGATCGCCGCGCGCGCGCAGCGCGAGGCCGCGCTGCGCCGTCGCCACGTGCGCACGGTGGCGCGGCGCGAAGGCGTGCGCTGCAGCGTCGATGGCCGCGAGGTAGTGAATTTCTGCAGCAACGATTACCTCGGCCTGTCGCAGCATCCGCAGGTGATCGCGGCGTTGCGCGATGCCGCCGGCGAAGGCGCGGGCGCGACCGCCTCGCACCTGGTCTGCGGGCATGGCGCGCAACATGCCGCGCTGGAAGCGGAACTCGCCGACTGGTTGCAGGTACCACGTGCATTGCTGTTCGGCAGCGGCTACATGGCCAACCTGGCGGTGCTGCAGGCGCTGCTGGGCGATGGCGACCTGTGCGTGCAGGACAAGCTCAACCATGCGTCGTTGATCGATGCCGCGCGGCTGGCCGGCTGCGCGTTCAAGCGTTACCCGCATGCCGATGCCGATGGCGCCGCGCGCCAGCTGGCGACGCAGGCCGGCGGCGCCGCGCTGCTGGCCAGCGACGGGGTGTTCTCGATGGATGGCGATGTCGCGCCGCTCGGCGAACTGGCGCGGGTCGCGCGCGCGCAACAGGCCGCGCTGTACATCGACGATGCGCATGGTGTCGGCGTGCTAGGCGAGGCGGGGCGAGGCAGTGTCGATCACGCCGGACTCGCATCGGACGCAGTTCCCCTGCGGCTGGTCACCTTCGGCAAGGCGCTTGGTGGTGCCGGTGCCGCCGTGATCGGCGATGCCGATCTCATCGGCCATCTCGCGGAAACCGCGCGGCCCTACATCTACACCACCGCGCTGCCGCCGGCGCAGGTCGCGGCCACGCGCGAGGCGGTGCGCATCGCGCGCACGGGCGACGGCCTGCGCGAACGCCTGAACGCCAACATCGAACGATTGAAGGCCGGCGCACAGGCGCGCGGCCTGGCGCTGATGCCGTCCGATACGCCGATCCAGCCCTTGTTGGTCGGCAGCGATGCGCAGGCGCTGGCGATGGCGGCTGCGCTGGAAGACCAAGGCTGCTGGGTCGCGCCGATCCGGCCGCCGACCGTGCCGGAAGGCAGCGCGCGCCTGCGCATCACGCTCAGCGCCGCGCACGAAACCGCGCAAGTCGAAGGCCTGCTGGATGCATTGGCACGCGCGCGCGACCGGGTGATGGCATGAGCCTGCGCGTGGACGTGGCCGGCAGCGGTCCGCCGCTGGTGCTGCTGCACGGCTGGGCGATGCACGGCGGGATCTTCGCGCCGCTGGTCGAGGCGCTGCGCGCGCAGCGCACCCTGCACGTGGTCGACCTGCCGGGCCATGGCCACAACCGCGACTGCGGCGTGCCGCTGCAACTGGAGGCGTTCGCGCGCGCGGTGCTGGACGCGGTGCCGGATGCGCCGTGGTGCGGCTGGTCGTTGGGCGGACTGGTCGCCTTGCATGCGGCATCGAAACAGGGCGGACGCATCCCGGCATTGGCGATGCTCTGCGCCACCCCGAAATTCGTGGTCGCCGAGGACTGGCCGCAGGGCATGCCGCGGCAGGTGTTCGCGGGTTTCGCCGCCGGCCTGCGCGACGACTGGCGCGGCACCATCGACCGCTTCATCGCGCTGGAAGCGTTCGGCTCCGACCACATGCGCGAGGAATTGCGGATGCTGCGCGACGCGGTGCTGGCGCGCGGCGAACCGGCGACGCATGTGCTGGCCGAAGGCCTGCGCGTGCTGGAAGACAGCGACCTGCGCGCGGCGTTGCCCGCGCTTTCCGTGCCCAGCCTGTGGATCGCCGGCCGCCGCGACCGCCTGGTGAATCCGCAGGCGATGCGGACATCCGCCGACATCGCGCCCGACGCGCGCTTCGTGCAGGTCGAACACGCCGGGCATGCGCCGTTCCTGACCCATGCCGATGAAGTCGCAGGCGCGCTGCTCGGCTTCCTTGCGGAGCAGGGCGCATGAGCGCGCCGTTGTTCGATGCCAGGCAGGTGCGCCGCGCGTTCTCGCGCTCGGCGGCCAGCTACGACGCCGCGGCGCGGCTGCAGCACGCGGTGGAAGCGCGGCTGCTGGAATCGCTGGACTACCTCGACGATCCCGTGCTGAAGCGCGAGGCGCCGCAACGCGTGCTCGACCTCGGCTGCGGCACCGGCCGCGCCAGCATCGCGATGCAGAAGCGCTGGCCGAAGGCGGAGCTCGTCTCGCTCGACCTGGCCTGGCCGATGCTGCGGCAGGCGCGCGAGGCGGCGAAGCGTTCGGCGGGATGGCTGTCGAACCCCTTCGCGCGCAGGCCGGCGCAGGTGTGCGCGGATGCGCGCGCGCTGCCGCTGGCGGATGCCTCGGTCGACGTGCTGTTCTCCAACCTGTGCCTGCAATGGGTCGAGGACCTGGATGCGCTGTTCGCCGGCTTCCGCCGCGTGCTGAAGCCGCACGGGCTGCTGCTGGTCTCGACCTTCGGTCCCGAGACGTTGTGGGAATTGCGCGAGGCCTTCGCCCACGCCGACGAGGCGCCGCACGTGAGCCCGTTCGCCGACATCGCCGGCTTCGGCGATGCGCTGGTGCGCGCCGGCTTCCACCAGCCGGTGCTGGACCGCGAAGAAGAAACCACGCATTACCAAGACCTGCCCGCGCTGATGCGCGAGCAGCGCGCGATCGGCGCGACCAATGCGCTGGCCTCGCGCCGGCACACGCTGACCGGACGCGCGCGTTTCGCCGCGGCGGCCGACGCATATGAAGCGCATCGCGGTGCGCACGGCCTGCCGGCGACCTGGGAAATCATCACCGCGATGGCATGGGCGCCCGAAGCCGGCACCCCGATCCGCGAAGGCGGCATCGACGTCACCGCGGTGCCGCTGTCGCGCATCCCGATCCGGCGGCGCGGTTGAGCGCGCCGCGCCGCGCGCTGCTGGCGGTCGGCATCTCGCTGCTGTCGGCGCTGTTCTTCACCGCGACCTACGTGCTCAACCGCGCCGCCGCGGTCGAGGGCGGGCACTGGGCGTGGACCGCGGCGCTGCGTTACCTGTTCGTGCTGCCGCTGCTCTTGCCGCTGATGCCGTGGCAGGGCGGGATCGCGCCGGTGGCGAAGGCGATCCGCGCCGCGCCGGGCGCGTGGCTGCTGTGGAGCGGGATCGGCTTCGTGCTGTTCTACATGCTGCTCAGCTACGCCGCGGCGAGCGGGCCGTCGTGGCTGGTCGTGGCGAGTTTCCAGACCACGGTGGTGGCCGGCATGCTGTGCGCGCCGCTGCTGTACGACGATGCGCGCGCACGCATCCCGCGCGCGGCGCTGGGGGTGGGCGTGCTGATCATCGCCGGCGTGCTGCTGATGCAGTTCGGCCATGCGCATGGCGCGCTCGACGGCCGGGCGTGGATCGCGCTGCTGTGCGTGGTCGCCAGCGCCTTCGCGTATCCGCTCGGCAATCGCGGGCTGCTGCTGCACCTGGAACGCCGTGGTATCGAACTCAACGCGACCCAGCGGGTGTTCGGCCTGAGCCTGGCCAGCCTGCCGGCGTGGCTGGCGCTGTCGGCATGGGCATGGACGCAGGCGGGGCCGCCATCGGCTTCGCAGGTCGCGCTGGCCCTGGGGGTGGCGGCCAGCGCCGGCGTCATCGCCACCATCCTGTTCTTCCAGGCCACCGGCATGGTCCGCGACAACGCCACCGCGCTCGGCGCGGCCGAAGCGATGCAGGCCGCGGAAGTGCTGTTCGCGGCCATGCTCGGCGCGCTGTTCCTGGGCGAGGCGTGGCCGCGCGGGCAATCGTTGACCGGCGCCTTGCTGGTGGTGGCCGGCATCGTCCTGTTCGCCTGGATCGTGGCGCACGATGCGCGACGCAGCGCGCGCGAGGCGGAAGCGCTGCGGTCCGATCGCGGCAACTGAGCCGGTGCGGCTTCAGCGCACCTGCGCCAGCCAGTCTTCCAGGTTGTAGTAGTTGGTCACCCGCGCGATCAGGCCGGCGCCGCCTCGGTCGAACTTGATGTCGAAGAACGCGCCGCCGGGCAGCACATAGGCCTGCCCGTGCGCGGGCGGCAGGCCGTCGTCGGCTTCGAGATATTCGCCGTGCACCATGTACTCGGCGGCGGCGCGCGCGCCGTCCGGCGAGGCCATCACCACCACGTCGCGCAACTGCTCGCGATAACAGCGCGCCATGCGCCGCTGGAACGCGGCGAACGCGGCCTTGCCGGTTTCGCGCGGGCCCTGGTTGAGGTCGTGGACCACGTCGTCGGCGAGCAATCCCTGCATGCCGGCCCAGTCGCCGCGGTTGAATGCGGCGTAGTAGGCCAGGACCAGTTCGGTGGCGCGGTCGTGCGCGCGGGTGCCGTCGATTTTCATGGCTGCGCTTCCCTGGCGATGGCGAACAATTCCGGCAGTGCGTCGAGGTCGACGTTGCCGCCGGAGAGGATGATGCCGACCCGGCGTCCCTCGAACAATGGACGATGCGCCAGCACCGCGGCCAGCGCGGTCGCGGACGAGGGTTCGACCAGCTGCTTGGTGCGGGTCCATGCCAGGCGCATCGCCGCCACGACCTGCCTGTCGTCGACGGTCAGCACCTGCGCGCCGGCAGTGCGCAGGATCCCGAAATTGATCGCGCCGAGGGTGCCGCGCAGGCCGTCGCAGATCGTGTCCGGCACGAAGTCGTGGTCGAGCACGCCGGTTGCGAAGGAACGCGCGCCATCGGCGGCGCCGCTGGGTTCGGCCAGATAGAGCCGGCAGTGCGGCGCCAGCGCGCGCATCGCCAGCGCCGTGCCGGCGCCCAGCCCGCCGCCGCCCAGCGGCACCACCAGCGCCTCGAGGTCGGGATGCGCGGTCAGCAATTCCAGTGCGGCGGTGCCTTGCCCGGCGATGACCCGAGGATCGGTGTAGGGATGCATCAGGGTCGCGCCGGTATCGGCCTGGACCTGCGCGCACACCGCCTCGCGGGCGGCGATGCTCGCGGCGCAGGGATGCAGGATCGCGCCATACGCCGCGATCGCGGCCAGCTTGGCGCGCACCGCTCCCTCCGGCACCACCACGTGGCAGGGAATGCCGCGGCCGCGGGCGGCGAGCGCGAGCGCCGCGCCATGGTTGCCGGAGGAGTGGGTGACCACGCCGCGCGCGGCGCTCGCCTCATCCAGCGACCACACCGCGTTGCAGGCGCCGCGGAACTTGAACGCGCCGATCCGCTGCAAATGCTCGCACTTGAATTGCAGGCGCGCGCCGGTTTCGGCGTCCAGCGCCCGCGAGGCAATGGTCGGGGTGGCGTGTGCGTGGCCGGCGATCCGCGCGGCGGCGGCAAGCACTTCGGCGAAACCCGGCATCGGAAGCGTCGTCATCGGCGCATGCTAGCGCAGGCGATGAATGGTTCAGCGTGCGATGCTGCGTCCGGCGCGGATTAAGCACGGATTCAATGCGCCGGATCGAAGCTGCACGGGTCTACACGGGGGAACCACGCCATGTTGCGCAACTACCTGCTTTCCGCCCTGGCCGCCGCCATGTTGGCCGGCTGCGCGACCGATTACGCCTATCGCGATGGCGACGGCGGCGATTACTACTACGGCCAGCCGCGGACGGAGTACCGCTACCACGGCGCGTACGGCTATTTCGGCGGGATCGGCTACGGCAGCTACGCGCCCGGCTATTACTACGACCGTTACGGGCGGCTGGTCTACGCCAATCCGTACGGTTACTACGGCTATCCCTATGGCGGCGGCAGCTGGTGGTACCGGCCGCACCCGCGCCCGAACCACGATGGGCACGACGACGATGGCGACGACGGCCACCATGGCGACCGCGCCGAGCGCAGGCCGCCGTGGCGCGACCTCGGCAGCTTGGTCCCGCCCGGCGAGCGGATTGCGCCGGATGGCGATGACGATGCGCGGCCGCGCGCGCGCCGGCAGCGGATGCCCATGCCGATGCCGATGATGTCCGGCCCGCAGCGCGAGCAACCTTCGATCGCCTCGCCGATGCCGCGCATGCGCAGCGATGATGGCGGCGGTTCGCGCATGGGCCGTGCGATCCGCGGTGCGAAGGGCGGTTCTTCCGCCGATGAATGAACGTGATGTGCGTCACACTGTGACCGCTTGTCGGCCCGCACCTGACCAAATGCGTCACACCGGAGTTCGAAGCGAGTAAGCTCGTCACCGCCGGCGACCTGTGGGGACCTCCGGATCCCCCCTGTTCCGTCACCCCTGCAGTCGCCGGCACTACTTTCCCGCCACCAGCGCATCGCCGCTGGTCGCCGAAATCCCGAAACGAACGCGCCGAAAAAAGTGAGGGCCGAATGTCCCCCGACATTCGGCCCTCGAGCGTCCTCGGCGTGCGCAGTACCGGCCCCTGTTCAGTCCGGTCGCGGCGCTTGCGCGCTGCCACGTCGAGTGCTGCTGGAGTTATTGCAGGAACCGTGCCAACCATGTCGGTCGTTCAGCAAGGGCCTGACCGGCAACGGGACTAGAATGCGCCCGCAATGAGCGAATCCTTCTACAACTTCGACGTGATCGTGATCGGCGGCGGCCATGCCGGCACCGAGGCCGCGCTCGCGGCCGCGCGCACCGGTGCGCGCACCTTGCTGCTCAGCCACAGCATCGAGACCGTCGGCGCGATGAGCTGCAATCCCGCCATCGGCGGCATCGGCAAGGGCCACCTGGTCAAGGAAATCGACGCGCTCGGCGGGATCATGGCCAAGGCCGCGGACGCCGCCGGCATCCAGTGGCGCACGCTCAATGCCTCGAAGGGTCCCGCGGTGCGTGCGACGCGCTGCCAGGCGGATCGCGCGCTGTACCGCGCCTACATCCGCAACGCGGTCGAGCACCAGCCGAACCTCACGGTGTTCCAGGCCGCGGTCGACGATCTCGTCATCGAAGGCGAGGCCGTGCGCGGCGCGATCACCAACACCGGCCTGCGCTTCAGCGCGCCTACGGTGGTGCTGACCGCCGGCACCTTCCTCGCCGGCAAGATCCACATCGGCGAGACCCAGTACGCCGCCGGGCGCATGGGCGATCCGCCATCGACCGCGCTCGCCCACAAGCTGCGCGAAGGCCGCTTCGTGGTGGACCGGCTGAAGACCGGCACGCCGCCGCGCATCGACGGCCGCACCCTCGACTATTCGAAGATGGACGAACAGCCCGGCGACGATCCGCGCCCGGTGATGTCGTTCATGGGCAGCGACGCCGACCATCCGGCGCAGGTGAGTTGCTGGATCACCCACACCACCGAACGCACCCACCAGCTCATCCGCGATGCGCTGCATCGTTCGCCGCTGTATTCGGGGCAGATCGAGGGCATCGGCCCACGCTACTGCCCGAGCATCGAGGACAAGGTGGTGCGTTTCGCCGAGAAGGCCAGCCACCAGATCTTCGTCGAACCCGAAGGCCTGTCCGTCACCGAGATCTATCCGAACGGGATCAGCACCTCGCTGCCGTTCGACGTGCAGCTGGACCTGGTGCGCAGCATCATCGGTTTCGAAAACGCCCACATCACCCGGCCCGGTTACGCCATCGAATACGACTTCTTCGATCCGCGCGGGCTGAAGAGTTCGCTGGAAACGAAAGCGGTGGCCGGGCTGTTCTTCGCCGGGCAGATCAACGGCACCACCGGTTACGAGGAAGCCGCGGCGCAGGGCCTGTTGGCCGGCGTCAATGCCGCGCGCTTCGTGCGGCAGCAGGAGGCGTGGTCGCCGCGCCGCGACGAGGCCTACCTCGGCGTGCTGGTCGACGACCTGATCACCCAGGGCACCAGCGAGCCCTACCGCATGTTCACCAGCCGCGCCGAATACCGGCTGCAGCTGCGCGAGGACAATGCCGATGCGCGCCTGACGCCGGTCGGGCGGGAGCTGGGCCTGGTCGACGACGCGCGCTGGGCCGCGTTCTCGCGCAAACGCGAGGCGGTCATCGCCGAAACCGCGCGCCTGTCGGCGCTGTGGGCGGCGCCGAACAATGCGCTGGGTGCGGCGCTGGCGGAACACGCCGGCGTCGAGGTCACCCGCGAGGCGAATGCGATCGACCTGCTGCGCCGGCCCGAACTGGATTACGCCAGCCTGATGCGGGTGCCGGCGCTCGGCCCGGGCGTGGACGATGCCAAGGTGGCCGAGCAGGTCGAGATCGAGACCAAGTACGCCGGCTACCTCGACCGCCAGCGCGACGAGATCGCGCGCCAGCGGCGCAACGAAACCACCGCGATCCCGGACGGCTTCGACTACGCGCTGGTGCATGGCCTGTCCGCGGAGGCGCTGCAGAAACTGCAACGCGTGCGTCCGCAGACGGTGGGCCAGGCGCAACGCATCCCGGGCATGACACCGGCGGCGATTTCGCTGCTGCTGGTGCACCTGGAACGCCAGCGCCGCGAACGCGCCGCCTGACCAACGCGGGCGACGTTCCCGTCCGCGGCAGAGGCGTATCCTGCGCGGATGAAAACGCGCATCGCATTCGCCATCGTCATGGCCCTCTCCGCGCTGGTCGCGTGCAAGCGCGAATCCGCGGCCCCGCCAGCCGCCAATCCGAACGGCGATTACCGGGTCGAGGTCTGGCCGTTGCCCGCGGCCGCGGGTTCGATGTCGCCCGATCTTGCCGTCGCGCCGGGTGGCCGCCTGCTGCTGAGCTGGATCAACCGCCAGGATGGCCGCCGCAACGCGCTGCAATTCTCCAGCTATACCGACGAGGGCGGTTGGCAAAGCCAGCCGCGCACGATCGCGGTGGGCCATGCACTGGTCGCGAACTGGGCGGACACGCCGCACATCCTGGCCACCGCCGACGGCGCGCTGTGGACGCAATGGCTGCAGAGCAGCGAAGGCAGCCCGAGCGGCTACGACACCGTGCTGGCGCGTTCGCGCGACGGCGGCATGCGTTGGGAGCAGGTCACCCGGGTCAACGACGATGGGCTGGCGGCCGAACACGGTTTCGCCGCGCTGTGGCCGGCGGGCGTGGACACGCTGGGCATCGCCTGGCTCGATGGCCGCGCGCAGGCGCAGGGCGAAGGCCACCATGGCGGCGGCGCGATGCAACTGCGCGCGAACGTGTTCGACATGAGCCTGAATCGCGGTGCCGATGCACAGCTCGACGCGGCGACTTGCGATTGCTGCCAGACCGACGTCGCGGTCACCGACAAGGGGCCGCTGCTGGCCTACCGCGACCGCGATGCGAACGAGATCCGCGACATCGCGGTGCTGCGCTTCGAGGCCGGCAAGTGGAGCGCGCCGAAACCGGTGCATGCGGACGGCTGGAAGACCGAAGCCTGCCCGGTCAACGGGCCGGCGATCGCAGCGCAAGGCAACACCGCCATCGTCGGCTGGTACAGCGAGGCCGGCGGCGAACCCGCGTTGCGCATCGCGCGCAGCACCAATGCAGGCGATGCGTTCGCCGTGCCGGTGGTAGTGGACAAGGGCGCGGCGGTGCTGGGTCACGTGGATGTCGCCGTCGACGACCGGCAGGCCTGGGTCGCGTGGCTGCGCGAGGACGCCAGCGGGCAAACGCTGATGCTGGCGCGCTACACACCCGACCTGTCGAAACAACTGCAACGCATCGAAGTGGCGAAGCTGCAGGGCCGCGGCCATGCCAGCGGCACGCCGAAGCTGGCAGTCAACGCGAGTGGCGCATGGCTGGCATGGACCGACAGCATCGATGGCGTGGCGCATTTGCAGGGCGCGCAAGTCACCCGCTGAAGCGGCGGGTTCCCGCCTGCGTGGTGGGGCAGCCGCGCTGAACCTACCGGCGCTCGAAGGCCTACACCGACACCACCGCCACGCAGACCTTGACCTCGGCCAAGTCCTACACCGATGCCAAGTTCGTGGCCTGGAACGACACCTTCACCCAGTACCAGCAGCAGGTCGACCGTCGTTTCGCGCAGACCGACAAGCGCATCGACCAGATCGGCGCGATGGGCAGTGCGATGACCCACATGGCGGTGAACGCGGCCAATGGCAGCTCGGAGAAGGGCCGCATCGCGATCGGTGTCGGTACCCAGGGCAGCCAGGGCGCGGTCTCGATCGGTTACGGCAAGCGCCTCGGCGACCGTGCTTCGTTCTCGCTGGGCGCGAGCTTCAGCAGTGGTGAATCGTCGGTGGGTGGCGGTTTTGGCATCGATCTGTAATTCGCGACACGCAACACGCAGGGCGAAACGGCGCGGGTGACCGCGCCGTTTCGCTTGCCGGGCTATTTTTCCTTGCGCCAGTTCACCGACGCCCGGTTCTCCACCGTGCTGGATTCGATCTGGATGTCGAAGCCTTTCCGCAGCAGGTACTTCAGCATCAGCACCTGGCCGGTGCCGAGCAGGGACACGCCGTAGCCGACGTAGAGTTTCGGCGACAGGTACTTGCCGACGCTGAGCACATCGCTGCCGAGCGCGCGCGATTCGGTCACGCCAGCATCGTCCAGGCCGATGCGCGAACCGAGTTCGGCGGCGAGCAATCCGGTGCCGGCGTTGAGCGCGGACTTCGCCGCACCGAGTTGCCGCGCTTCGTCGCCGCTCAAGCTGGACAGCGGGCGGCCGAGGGTGAGGTAGGCCAACGCTTCGGATTCGGTCTTGGCGGGATCGGAATACACGGTGGCGCGCGGCGCGGAGGCACGGCCTTCGACGCGGATGCCGGCGGTGACTTCACCCACCTCG
>Ga0208826_1002654_pt1 | contig 13123 bp, 10 predicted proteins | sample AD_UKC115_MetaG_FD_184451 | JGI IMG/M metagenome (GOLD analysis project Ga0208826, IMG submission 184451) | Active sludge microbial communities of municipal wastewater-treating anaerobic digesters from Hong Kong - AD_UKC115_MetaG (SPAdes)... | ecosystem: Engineered > Bioreactor > Anaerobic >...
CACGACCGCATCTAAGTTATCGGTGCACGCAACGGCACCTCGGCTGGCCTGACCTCCCTCAGGCCCAGCCCTCGAAGGCCGGTCCCTCCCCAGATCCGCCTTCGAACCCGGCCCCGGAAGCTCCCCCTAGGCTTCCGGGGCTTTTTTATGCTTGGATTTCCAAGGCCACGACGTGTGTGCCGACGCAGCGGGACTTCGACAAGCGTACGCTGCCCCGCCGGAAAAACAGGGTGCATCAAAGCGCACCCCGCTGGCCGCACTACAGGTTCTTGATCAACTCATCGCCGAACTGCGAGCACTTCACTTCGGTCGCGCCATCCATCAGGCGGGCGAAGTCGTAGGTCACCTTCTTGTTGGCGATGGCCTTGTCCATGGCCGCGATGATCGCGTCAGCCGCCTCGGTCCAGCCCATGTAGCGCAGCATCATCTCGCCGGACAGGATCACCGAGCCCGGATTGACCTTGTCGAGACCGGCGTACTTCGGCGCGGTGCCGTGGGTAGCTTCGAACACGGCGTGGCCGGTCAGGTAGTTGACGTTGCCGCCCGGCGCGATACCGATCCCGCCGACCTGTGCTGCGAGCGCGTCCGACAAATAGTCACCGTTGAGGTTGAGCGTGGCGATCACGTCGAACTCGTCCGGGCGGGTCAGCACCTGCTGCAGGGTGATGTCGGCAATCGCATCCTTGATCAGCACCTTGCCCGCGGCGAGCGCGGCCTTCTGCTCGGTGTTGGCGGCGGCTTCGCCCTGCGCGGCCTTGGTCTTCTCCCAGGTCTCCCAGGTGTAGGTTTGGTTGCCGAAGAATTTCTCGGCGACCTCGTAGCCCCAGTTGCGGAACGCGCCTTCGGTGAACTTCATGATGTTGCCCTTGTGGACAATCGTCACCGACTTGCGCTTGTTCGCAATCGCGTAGCTGATCGCGCTGTGCACGAGGCGCTCGGTGCCGAGCTGGCTGACCGGCTTGATGCCGATGCCGACTTCCACGCCCACCTCGCGATGCGGCATGCCGATACCCTCGAGCTGCTTCTGCCACGCTTGCGCCTTCGCAGCCGTGCCGAAACGGATCTTGTCGAACGCTTTCGGGTCGTTCTGGGCGATGAAGTCGAGCAGCTTCTGCGCGCCCTCGCTGCCCGCCGCGTATTCGATGCCGGCGTAGATGTCCTCGGTGTTCTCGCGGAAGATCACCATGTCGACCGATTCCGGTTTTTTCACCGGCGAGGGCACGCCCTTGAACCAGCGCACCGGGCGCAGGCAGACGTACAAATCCAGCATCTGGCGCAGGGCGACGTTGAGCGAACGGATGCCACCGCCGACCGGCGTGGTCAGCGGGCCCTTGATCGAGACCAGATACTCGCGGCAGGCGTCGACGGTCGAGTTCGGCAACCAGGTGCCGAATTGATTGTTCGACTTCTCGCCCGCAAACACTTCCAACCAGTGAATTTTGCGCTGGCCGCCATAGGCTTTGGCCACCGCCGCATCGAGCACGCGCACCGAAGCGCGCCAGATGTCAGCGCCAGTGCCGTCGCCCTCGATGAACGGGATGATCGGATTGTTCGGCACATTGAGCTTGCCGTTCTGGATCGAAATCTTGGCGCCGCCGGCGGGCGCAGTGTAGGTGGGTTCGCTCAAGGGAATCTCCGCAGTGCTGGTGAAGGAAGACGGGATCGAAAGTCGTTTAGTCTAACCGATGGGCGCAGCGGCGGGCATTCCGCCATCATCGATGGCGCTCCCAACCCGCCTTGTTTCACAACGACGGCATCGGACGCGGGCCGTCGCAAAACGCGAATTGCATCACGCTCGCGTTCGGCGCATGATCGCCGCGCCATAGCGTTCGGATCGTCGGTCGGGAGGGACCATGGTCTTCAATTCGCTCACGTTCGTCGTGTTCTTCGCCTGCGTGCTGGTGTTGCACAACCTGCCGCTGTCCTGGACCACGAAAAAGGTCAACCTGCTGATCGCGAGTTACCTGTTCTACTCGGCGTGGAACCCGCCGTTCGTGATCCTGCTGTGGGTGTCGACCGTGGTCGACTGGTATGCCGCGCAAGGCCTGGTCAAGGCGCGGCGCGAACCCGCGCGCCATGCCTGGATGCTGCTCTCGGTCGTCGCCAACCTCGGCATGCTCGGCTACTTCAAGTACGGCCAGTTCCTGCTCGACAACTTCGGCGCGCTGCTGGGCACGCTCGGCATCGCCTGGCAGCCGGCGCATTACGACATCGTGCTGCCGGTCGGCATCTCGTTCTACACGTTCGCGACGATGTCGTACACGCTCGATGTGTATCTGCGCCGCGCCGCGCCCGCGAACAACCTGCTCGACTACGCGCTGTTCGTGACCTTCTTCCCGCACCTGGTCGCCGGGCCGATCATGCGCCCGACCGAACTCGTGCCGCAGTTCGAGCAGCCGCGCAAGGCGAGCGGCGACCAGCTGCGTTTCGGCCTCGCGCTGATGACGCTGGGCCTGTTCAACAAGATCGTGCTCGCCGACAGCTTTCTCTCGCGCGTCGCCGAGCGCGTCTACGACGGCGACAAGGTTCCCGGCATGCTCGACGCATGGGCGGCGACGCTCGCATTCAGCGGCCAGATTTTCTGCGACTTCGCCGGCTATTCGACCACCGCGATCGGCGCCGCGCTCTGCCTCGGCTTCGCGATGCCGGACAACTTCCGTTTCCCGTATGCGGCGATCGGCTTTTCCGACTTCTGGCGACGCTGGCACATCACGCTGTCGTCGTGGCTGCGCGACTATCTTTACATCCCGCTCGGCGGCAATCGCCACGGCGAGCGCCGCACCTATGCCGCGCTGATGACGACGATGTTGCTCGGCGGTCTCTGGCACGGCGCGAGCTGGACCTTCGTCGTCTGGGGCGGACTGCATGGGCTCTACCTCGCCATCGAACGCTTCCTGCGTGCGCGCTTCACCGCCTACCGGCCCGGCCCGGCCCGGCCATGCTCGCGGCGTTGGGCCTGCTGACGTTCGCGCTGGTCAACGTCACCTGGGTATTCTTCCGCGCCAAGACCTTCGACAAAGCCTGGAGCGTGTTGCGCGGCATGCTCGGCACCAATGCGGCGAGCAAACCGATCCTGCCGATGTTCGGCCTGCTCGTCGTCGCCGTGATCGTCGGCAGCATCGTGCTCACGCACTGGTACATGCGCGGCCGCACGCTCGAGTCCGTCGTCGCGCGCGCGCACCCGGCGACGGTGGGCACGGTATGGGCGCTGCTCGCGTTCGCCATCGTCATCGCGCAGGGATCCGGCGCCGCATTCATCTACTTCCAGTTCTGAGGTGCGCGCATGAGCCTCGATTCGCGAACCCAACCCGGCGGCGCCGACGGCTATGCGCGCCAGACCGCCGCCGACCGGCCGGGCGTGGCGCAGCCCGTACCCGTGCGCCCGCTGCCGGCACAGCCGTGGAGCCGGATCCTGCCGTTCGCCATCGTCCTGTTCGCGCTGATGCTCGCGGCCTGGGAGTGGCACTGGCGCGCGTTCGGTGTGACGCCGGGCATGCGCAACACCGACGGCCTGTGGGCGATCCAGCGCCGCCGCATCGACCACGGCGAAGGCAACGCCACCGTGTTGACCGGCGCGTCGCGCGTGTACTTCGACGTGCAGTTGCCGGTCTGGGAAAAGCTCGCCGGAGAACGGCCGATCCAGCTCGCGTATGAAGGCACGACGCCGCTGGTCTATCTGGACGATCTCGCCGCCGATGCGAACTTCACCGGTCGCGTGCTGATCGGCGTCGCGCCCGATGTGTTTTTCACCGGCTTCGCCTATCGCGGCACGGCGGCGAAGTACGCGCACAAGGAGTCGCCATCGCAACGCATTGGCCAGTGGCTGTCGATGCGTTTCGTCGAGCCCTATTTTGCGTTCTACGATCCCGACTACGCGCTCGAGACCGTGCTCGCGCGCCAGCCGTGGCCGCAACGGCCCGGCCGACCCGCCCGTCTCGACGTGCGCAAGCTGTCCGAGACCGCCGCGGACCGCAACACGCATCTGTGGAGCAAGGTCGACACCGACCCGGCGTATCGCGCGCTCGCGCGCCAGATCTGGCGCCAGGATTTCGTGCCGTCCGAGGACGATCCGCCGCCGCAAAAACTCAAACAGATGATCGCGGACGAAATCGCCCGCGCGGCGAAGGACGTGGCGGCGCTGCGCGCACGCGGCGTCAAGGTGTTGTTCGTACGCTCGCCGAGCGATGGCGAATATCTGGAGTTCGAGAACAAACTGTTCCCGCGCGAGCAGACCTGGGACGCGCTGCTCGCGGCGACCGGCGCGCCGGGCATCCATTTCCAGGACTACCCGGAACTCAACCGGAACTGGAACCTGCCGGAATGGTCGCATCTGGCGCCGGCCGATGCCGAGCGTTACACCGCCGCGTTGTACACGATCATCGAACGCGATTTCTGGCCACGGCACGACCAGCGCCAGGCCGAACGTTAGATTGCGTCGGCGCTGCCATCGCGCTTGCTCAACTGTGACCGCTCGCATCAAGTTCGGCTTGCGTCTCCTCGGGAGATTCGAGTTTGTCGCCGAGCAGGCGGCGCACGAACACGTAGAAAATCGGGATGAACAGCAGGCCGAAGAACGTGGCGAACAGCATGCCGCCGATCACGCCGGTGCCGATCGCGTGGCGCGAGTTGGCGCCGGCGCCGGTCGAGATCGCGAGCGGAAACACGCCGAGGATGAAGGCGAACGAGGTCATCAGGATCGGTCGCAGGCGCAGGCGTGCGGCATCGATCACTGCCGCGGCGAGATGCCGGCCGGCCTTCTGTTCGGCCACGGCGAACTCGACGATCAGGATCGCGTTCTTCGCCGCCAGACCGATGATGGTGATAATGCCGATCTTGAAGTACACGTCGTTGGTCAAGCCGCGCGCCCAGGTGAACAGCACCGCTCCGAGCACGCCGAGCGGCACGACCAGCAACACCGACACCGGAATCGACCAGCTCTCGTAGAGCGCGGCGAGACACAGGAACACGATCAGGATCGACAACGTATACAGGATCGGCGCCTGGTTGCCCGAGATGATTTCCTGCAACGACTGGCCGGCCCAGTCGTAGCCGAAGCCCGCCGGCAGGTCGTTCTTGATGATGTTCTGCATCACGGTCATGGCTTCGCCCGAGCTGCGCCCCGTCGCTGGCGAACCGACGATCTCGATCGCCGAGTAGCCGTTGTAGCGCACCAGATTGGGCGAACCCTGCATCCATTGCGTGGAGACGACGTTCGACAGGGGAATCATCGCCGGCAAAGTGGCCGTGCCGGTACCAGTCGTCACGGTCTCGGTCTGCGTTGAACTCGGCACATAGAAGCGGTTGAGTGCGTCGGGGCTCATGCGGAACGGTGCATCGGCCTGCATGTTCACGCGCTGCACGCGCCCCTGGTAGAAAAAGTCGTTGACGTAGACCGGCGCGAGCATGAGCTGGATGGCCGTATAGACGTCCGTCAACGACAAACCCATCGCCTGCGCCTGGATACGATCGACCTTCATGTTCAACTGCGTGGTATCAGGCAGGCCATTGGCGCGCACGCCGGTCAGCAGACTCGCTTCCGTGGCAGCCTTGGCGATCAGGGTGTTTTGCGCCTTCACGAGTGCGTCGTGACCTTCGCCGCCGCGGTCCTGCAGATACATGTCGAAGCCGCCGAACTGACCCAGACCCTGGATCGTCGGCAAGTTGACGACGAAGGCCTGTGCGTCCGGCATGCTCACGAACAGCGCGCCGTTGAGCTGCTGGATCAGCTGCGCCGCCGTGTCTTTGCGTTGGTCCCACGGTTTGAAACGAATGAAGGCCATGCCAACGTTTTCGCCGCTGCCGACAAAGCTGAACCCCGATATCGCCACTATGCCGTCGACCTCGGGGTTCTTGCGCACCGTCGCATCGAGCTGCGCCATGACCTTGTTCGTGCGTTCGATGCTGGCGCCGTTCGGCAGGGTCACGATCGCCATCGCATAACCCTGGTCCTCCTCGGGCACGAAACTCGACGGCAACGCGACGAAGCGCCAGGCGCAGAAGATCGCAACCACCGCGAACAGCAGCATCCAGCGCGGCATGTGCCGCACCGCGGCGAACACATGCCCGCTGTAGGTGTTCTGCACCCGTTCGAACGTGCGGTTGAACCAGCGGAAGAAAGCGTTTTTCTTCGTCTCGTGCGCGGGCGCGAGCAGGCTGGCACACAGCGCCGGCGTGAACGCGAGCGCGAGGAACGCGGAGAACGCGGTGGACAAGGCGATGGTCAGACAGAACTGGCGGTAGATCGCGCCGACCGAGCCGGACTGCAACGCGCTCGGGATGAACACCGCCATCAGCACGACCGCGATCGCGACGACCGCGCCGGAAATCTGTTCCATCGCCTTGCGTGTCGCCTCCTTCGGCGACAGGCGCTCCTCGTCCATGATGCGTTCGACGTTCTCGATGACCACGATCGCGTCGTCGACGACGATGCCGATGACCAGCACCATGCCGAACAGCGAGAGCTGGTTGATCGTGAACCCGACCATCCACATGCCGAGAAAGCCGCCCATCAGCGCCACCGGAATGACCAGCAGGGCGATGATGGTCATGCGCAGGTTCTGCAGGAACACGAGCATGACCAGAAACACGAGAATGATCGCCTCGATCAGGGTCTGCACGACCTCCTCGACCGAGATCTGGATGAACTGCGTCGTATCGTACGGGCTGAACCACGACACGCCATGCGGAAAACTGGCCTGCAATTCGTTCATGCGGTTTTTCACCGCCTTGGCCACGGCCAGCGCATTCGCTCCGGTCAGGAGCTGCACGGCGAAGCCGGCGACCGGCTGCCCGTTGTAGCTGACGTTGTGGCCGTAGGCGAACGGGCCGAGCTCGACCCGGGCGACATCCTTCAAGCGAACGGCGCTGCCGTCGCCATTGACGCGCAGCACGATGTTCTCGAACTCCGCGGGCGAGGTGAATCGCCCCTCGGCGATCACGGTGGCGGAGAACCCGTTGCCGGGTACGGCCGGTTCCGCGCCGAGCGAGCCGGCGGCGATCTGCACGTTCTGGCCCTGCACTGCGGCCATGGCCTGCGCGGCGGAGAGATGGTAGCCGCGCAGCTTGTCGGCGTTGAGCCAGATGCGCATCGCGTATTCGCTGCCGAACTGCATGACGCTGCCGACGCCTTCGACGCGCTGGATCTGCGGCAGCACCTGCGCAGCGAGCAGGTTGTTCAGCGCATAGGAATCGTTGCTGCCATCGTCGGACTTGAGCATGCCGACCATCAGAAAGCCCGAGTTTGCCTTGGACACGACAATGCCCTGCTGGGTCACCTCGCTGGGCAGGCGCGGTGTCGCCAGCGAGACCTTGTTCTGCGTCTGCACCTGGGCGATGTCGGGATCGGTACCGGGATCGAAGGTCAGCGTGATCTGTGCCGAGCCGCTCGAACTCGACGACGAGCTGAAGTAGGTCAGATGGTCGATGCCGGTCAGCTGCTGCTCGATGACCTGGGTCACGGTCTTTTCCACCGTGCTCGCGTCGGCGCCCTGGTAGGTGGCGCTGACGACGACCTGCGGCGGAGCGATCGCCGGATACGATTCGATGCCGAGATTGTTGATCGCGACGATGCCGCCGAGCGTGATCAGGATGGCGACGACCCAGGCGAAAATCGGCCGGTCAATGAAGAAATTGGGCATGGAAAGTGTTTCCTTTTGCGCTCGTCCCGGATCGCGAAGCTCGCTGACGGCCATCCCTGGTCGCCCGATTCGATGAATGCTCGATCAGTGCGCTGCCGCCGCAACACCACTGGCGGGCGCCGGCTGCCACGGCGTGGCCTTGGCGGGCTTGCCGGGCGTCACCTTCTGCAGGCCGCTGACGATGATCTGGTCACCATCGGCCAGCCCATCGGTCACGATCCAGTTGTCGCCGCGCAAGGTATCCGCCTTGATCCGCTTCTGCGCCACCTTGCCGTCCGCACCGACGACAAGCAGGTACGCACCATTGGTATCGCGTTGCAATGCACTTTGCGACACCAGCCAAACGTGCTTGAGCGTGCCCAAGGTCAGGCGGACATTGACGAACTGACCCGGCAACAGGCGATGCTGCGGATTCGGCACGATTCCGCGCAGGCTCACCGCACCGGTCGCGGCATCGACCATCTGGTCGGAGAAGTCGAGTGTGCCCGAAACGGCGTAGGCGCTTCCGTCGGGCAACAGCAGGTCGATCTTCGCCTTGTTCTGCTCGGAAAGGTCGACGCTGCCGGCCGCAGCCGCGGCACGCAGGCTGTCGAGTTCGCCGACCGCCTGGGTGAAATTCACGTAGAGCGGGTCGATCTGGTCGACGCGGGCCAGCAGGGTCGCCTCGCTCTGGCCGACCAACGCGCCCTCGGTCACCTGCTGTTGGCCCGAGCGGCCGGAAATCGGCGCGGTGACGTTGGCGTAGCCGAGGTTGATCTTGGCCGTCTCGACATTGGCCCGCGCCTGCTGCACGGCGGCGGCGGCGGTGCGCTCGGCGGCGATCGCGTTGTCGACGTCGCTCTTCGACAGCAGTCCCTTGGCGCCGACCGAGCGCGCGCGCTCCGCGGCGACATGGTTGTTCGTGTACGTCGCTTGCGCCGAGGCGAGATTGGCCAGCTGTACGTTGAGCGCGGCGCGCAGCGGCGCCGGGTCGATTTCGAACATGGCCTGGCCCTCCTTGACGTCGCTGCCTTCGGTATAAACACGTTTGAGCAGCACGCCGGCGACGCGCGCACGCACGTCGGCGCTGCGCGTGGCGGACAGGCGCCCGACCAGATCTTGCGTCAACGGCACGCTTCCGGACTTAGCTTCAACCACGCCGACTTCGGGCGGTGGCACAGTCTGTTGCGGCTGCAGGGAGCTGCCGCAGCCGGTAACGAGAAGGGTGGCGGCAACAACCGCCAGGGAACGCACAGAGATCAGGGGCATGGGAGCCTCGTTACGGTGTGGAACGGCAGAAGACCTGCCATGAAACTCACGTGAATTCGGTGAGATGGCAAGTCTACAAACGCCATTATTGTACCTGCCGGTATGCAAAAAAGCACTTTCCCCGTGTCTTCGACCCGATGTGGCGATCAGGGCGATTGCGCCATTTTCTCAGCGTAGAGGTTGCCGTCAATGGCGATGGCCGCTGGCGAGGTATTCGCGACTCTGCATTTCGATCAGGCGGCTTTCGGTGCGCGCGAACTCGAACTTCAGGCGCCGGCCGCGATACAGCTCGGCGATCTCCACCGCGGCCGAGAGCACGAGGTTGACGCCGCGGTCGTAGAACTCGTCGACGAGATTGACGAAGCGCCTTGCGGCGTCTTCGCTCGCGGAAAAATCGACGAACTGCGGCACGTTCGACACGAGCACGGTATGGAAGCTTTCGCCGATTTCGATGTAGTCGGCGACCGCGCGCGGGCCCTCGCACAGCGCGGCGAATTCGAACCAGACTGCGCCATCGCTGACACGCTTGAGCGCAATGTCGCGACCGTTGATGTCCAGCGACTCGGGGCCGGCGGCCGCAGGCGCGGCGGCTCGGGCAACCTCGGCGAACACCGAAGCGAGGCGTGCTTCCGCCGCGTCGCCGAGCGGCGTGAAGTAGACGCCGGCCTGGGTCAATGCGCGCAGGCGATAGTCCTGTTGCGCATCGAGGCCGACGATCTCGCAGTGGTTCTCGAGCAGTTCGATCGCGGGCAGGAAGCGTTCGCGTTGCAGACCGTCCTTGTAGAGCTGCTTCGGTACGATGTTCGAGGTGGTGACCAGGGTGACGCCGCGCGCGAACAGATGCTTCAACAAACTGCCGAGGATCATCGCGTCGCCGATGTCGGTGACGAAGAACTCGTCGAGGCAGAACACGCGCGCCTCGGCAGCGAAGTGCGCGGCGACCGCGACGAGCGGATCCTCGTGGCCCTTGAGCTTGTTCAATTCCGCATGCACTTCCTGCATGAAGCGATGGAAGTGCCGGCGCAGTTTGGCCTCGATCGGCAGCGCCTCGAAGAACAGGTCGACGAGAAAGGTCTTGCCGCGCCCGACCGCGCCGTACAGATAGAGTCCGCGCACCGGCGGCGTCGCGCGCAGGCGTTGCCACCAGCGTGTATTTTCCGCGGCGATGAGTTCGGCGTGGATACGATCCAGATGCTCGAGCACCACGCGCTGCGCCGGATCGTCCTGCCAGTGTCCGGCCGCAACACCGAGCGCATACCGCATGCCGGGCGTTGCGCCCGAAATGTCATCGGCCCGTGTGCTCATGTGTGTGGGTGAGTTGCCAACGGCGGCAGATTCGCCCGCAGCCGATCCTGCACCGTGTTGCGCAATTCGATCAGCCGCCCGTGGAAAAAGTGGCCCGTATCGGCAAAGCGCACGAGGTCGGGCGGCGGTTGCATCGAGGCGGCGAAGGCATACACCGCGCTCGGGTCGACCACTTCATCGGCTTCGCCCTGAACCACGAGCCAAGGGCAGGTCGGCAATGTCATCGCGTGGAAATCCCATTTCGTCACCGCCGGCGCAATGGCGATCAATTGGCGTACGGGCCGTTGGCCGGCAACGCGTGTGGCGACGTAGCTGCCGAAGGAAAACCCGCCCATCCACAACGCATCGTGCGGACGCACGCTTTGCACCCAGCGCACGACGGCGAGCGCGTCCTCGGTCTCGCCGACACCGTCATCGAACGTGCCTTGCGAAGTGCCGACGCCGCGAAAATTGAAGCGCACCGTCGCAAGCCCGATCTCCCGCAGCGCGCGTTCGAGCGTGGTCACGACTTTGTTCGTCATCGTGCCGCCCTGCAGCGGATGCGGATGACAGAGGACAGCCACGCCCGCCCGCGCCACATCGACCGCCGGCACATCGCACGCCACATCAAGTGCGCCCGCGGGGCCGGGCAAACTGAAACACGAAGCGGTGGCGGGAAACCGGTCGGGTGCCGACGTGGGAAAAATACTCATGGGTGCGCGCATGATAGCCGATGCCTGTGGCGCATCGGCACGCGAACGAGTGCAAGTGAGCGGTGCCCGATGGCCTTCGCTACGTTCGTCGATCCAAATCCGCGCGCAACGCCTTGGCCTGAGCGGTCAGGTTGCGAGTGGCTGCAAGCAGGTCGCGAAGGCGATCGACGTAAGCGGCAAACATGGGGCGAAGCTGGCCGGCTTCGTCGTAAAAAACCGCGGGATCGGCGCCCAGCGGAAAAATCTGCGTTTCGGTATAGGCCGCATATCGAACGTAGCGTTCGCCGAGGGATTCCTGGCGGTTGTAGAACCTCGCCAGCTGAAAAAGCAGATCCGGCTTCAGCGCGCGCGCGGCGCCGGTGGCGATGACGCTGTCCCAGATACGGGTGGGCGGTCGTTCGGCGTTGTCTTCGCGAAATATCGGCAGGGCGGGGCGTTCATGCCGTGCGATCGCCGCATCGAAAGCGGCCAACTTCGCCTGCGCTTCGTTCTCGAATGCCGCGTTGTGTCGCAGCACATCGTCGAGAGTGGGGGTGAGCGCGGCGAGGATACTGGATCGATAGTCGGCTTCTTCCCGGTCCCGGCGCACGCTCTCCAGCGCGAATGCCGCGGTGACACCGATGAAGACGATGACGATCTCGAATACGAGCTTGTGGATCGAGGCGCGGTGCCGGGAGTATTTTTCCACGATCCACATTCGCAACGATGCCATCGTCGGCCCCCGGTGTGCGACGGTTGCCGGCAGTCAACCTGCCGGCCAAACACTCACTTCACGCCCTCACTTCACTTGCGACATCATCCACTCGACCGTGGCCTTGACCTGGGCATCGTTCAGCGAGGGATTGCCGCCGCGTGCCGGCATCACGCCCTTTTTGCCCGTGAAGCCGTCGATCGCATGCTTGAGCAGGGTGTCTTCGCCTTGAGCGAGGCGCGGCGCCCATTCGGCCTTGTTGCTGATGACCGGTGCGCCCGTCGCCGCATTTTCGTGGCAGGTGTGGCAGAGATTGCCGAAGATGGTCTTGCCGTCGGTGGTGCCGCCGTAGGCCACTTGCGATGCGGCAGCCTTGGCCGCCGCTTCCTGCGCTGCCGCGAGCGCGGCACGACCGGTGTCGCCGGCATACACGCCGGCAACCGGGGCGATGCGCTGTTCCACTTCTTCGGTGTGCGCCGGATTGATCGGCGGCGGATTTTTCGAATACAGATACAGCGCCACGCCGATCAAAAAGAACATGACCAGCACGAGAAAGCCGATCACCATCGAGAAATGCTTGAGGAAGGTACGGTCGGTGTCGGTAACGGGATTGGTCACGGGTCAGCACCTGTAGAAACCGGCCATCGCAGGCCGGAGGGGTCGATTCGCGCAGCAATGAGCCACGTACAAGGCCGCAAAGTATAGCGACGCGGCGCTTCATGCGAAAGACGCACGGACATCGATGCTGGTACCGAGGCCCGTAGCTCCCGACATCGTCGAATGCGCAAGGCAAGCAGCCGGCCGCAGCCGGTCACGTGATGGTGGCGAATCGGTCGCCGGGCATGCTGTACGTGGGATATAAACTAAGGAAGGTCTGATCAACCCATCGTAATCCGCGGCACAGATTCCAATTGTTCTCCGGCGGGCGTGAAAACGCCGGATCGCTCCTTGCAGACCGGCTTCCGTGCCGGTTTTTGCCTCAAATTTCCGTGCCGCAGGCGCAACTATCCTGTCGAGCCCAGGATTCGTTTGCGCGCCATCCACAAATTCGCCAACGCGAACAGCGTGGTGACCTGCGCACCATTCTTGGCCAAGCCGCGATAGCGCACCTTGACGAATCCGAACTGCCGCTTGATCACCCGGAACGGATGCTCGACCGCCGCACGGATGGACGCTTTGATGTGTTCGATCTGCTCGGTCAGTTGGCGCAGTTCGTCGTCGACAATGACCTTGACCGTGCCGCGCTTCGCCGCAATGTACCAACGCCGCCCACGTTTCTTTGCGCGCTTGTCCGCGCCGGTGTAACCCGCATCGGCATGGACTTCCTTCTCCTTGCCGTGCAGCAACGCGGCAACCTGGGTCACGTCCGCCACATTCGCCGCCGTGCTCCTCACTGTGTGCACCAGACCGCTCGCCTCATCCACACCGATGTGCGCCTTCATGCCGAAGTACCACTGGTTGCCCTTCTTCGTCTGGTGCATCTCCGGGTCCCGCGCCTTGTCCCGATTCTTCGTCGAGGACGGCGCCGCAATGATCGTCGCATCCACGAT
>Ga0208826_1002663_pt1 | contig 13107 bp, 11 predicted proteins | sample AD_UKC115_MetaG_FD_184451 | JGI IMG/M metagenome (GOLD analysis project Ga0208826, IMG submission 184451) | Active sludge microbial communities of municipal wastewater-treating anaerobic digesters from Hong Kong - AD_UKC115_MetaG (SPAdes)... | ecosystem: Engineered > Bioreactor > Anaerobic >...
GCATATGCCGACTTATGTTGCGACGCAACATCGTACCGACGAACGGTCGCCAGCCATTCAGCTTGAATGGAATCAAGGGCTTGGAAGGCCGCTGTGGCTCAGCGTCGGCCGAAGCGGCGCAGGCTGGGGCGTGGCGGCGGCAACAAACCATCCGCCGGTGGCGGTACCGCCAGGGCACCGGCCACGGCCCGCGCGAACGGGGCCAGGTGATCCAGCGCACGCGCGTACACGCCGCGCTTGAAGGTCACCACATGCTCCATCGGGTACCAGAAGTCGACCCAGCGCCAGCCGTCGAATTCCGGCTTGTCGGTCAGGTCCAGGCGCAGGTCGGCATCGGCGCCCTTGAAGCGGAGCAGGAACCAGACCTGCTTCTGGCCCACGCAGACCAGCCGGTCGTGGCGGCGGATCGCCCGCGGCGGCAGCCGGTAGCGCAGCCAGCCCGGGGTGGCGCCGAGCACGTCGACATGCTCCGGCAGCAGCCCGGTTTCCTCGCGCAGCTCGCGATACATCGCCTCCAGCGGGGTCTCGTCGCTGTTCATCCCGCCCTGCGGGAACTGCCAGCCGTCCCGGTGCACGCGTCGCGCCCAGAACACCCGTCCGTCCTCGTGCATCAGCACGATGCCCACGTTGGGGCGGAAGCCGTCCGGATCGATCACGATCGGACTCCGGCAAATTCACTGCGTCCGACTCTGCCACGGGCCTTGCGCGCGCGGCAAGCGCAGCGAATGCGGATTGACGGCCCCGCTCGATGCGTGAATAATTCGCGGTTCCCCGCGCGGCTATGTAGCTCAGCCGGTTAGAGCACAGCACTCATAATGCTGGGGTCGGTGGTTCGAGTCCACCCATAGCCACCATGCGCAGGATCGGAAACCCCGCGGATTCGCGGGGTTTTTTGTTGCGCCGGATTCGCCGCGGAGGGCCGCTCGGGCGGCTCGCGCTGGCTGTAAAGTACGCGCACATTCCGCGGCTGTGGATACGACATGGCGAGCGCCCTGCCTCGCATCCTGCTCCTCGAAGACGATGCCGAGCTGCGCCAGAACCTGCTGGTGCCCGGCCTGGAGGACTATGGCTTCCGCGTGGCCGGGGTCGGCACCGCGGCCGAACTGTACGCCGCGCTGCGCGCGCAGGCGTACGACCTGGTGACGCTGGACGTGGGCCTGCCCGACGCCGACGGTTTCAGCGTGGGCCAGGCGGTGCGGGCGATGGCGCCCGGGATCGGCGTGGTGATGGTCACCGGCCATGGCGATGTGGCCGACCAGGTGCGCGGTTTGAACCTGGGCGCGGATGCCTACCTGGTGAAGCCGGTGGACATCGAGGTGCTCGCCGCGACCCTGCGCAGCGTGTTGCGGCGGCTCGGCGGGCGCCCGGTCGAGGCGCAGGCCGCGCGCTGGCGCTTCCTGGTCGAGGAATGGAGCGTGGCCTCGCCGGGCGGGCGGGTGGCATTGCTGACCAATGCCGAACAACAGGTGGTGGCGCGGCTGGCGGACTCGCTGAACCAGCTGGTCTCGCGCGAACAACTGGTGCAGGCCATCGCCAGCGACGTGTACGACTTCGATCCGCACCGGATCGACATGGTGATCCATCGGCTGCGCAAGAAAGTGCTGACCCGCTGCGGCGAATCGCTGCCGCTGGAATCGGTGCACGGCAAGGGCTACGTGCTGCGCGATTGCGGCGCGGTGCCGGACGCCTAGCCGCCGGCTGCGGCCGGCGCCGGCAGCGTGGGCGACAGGCGCACGGTGAAGCGGCTGCCGCGCCCGGGCTCGCTGTCGACGCGGATGTCGCCGCCGGTGGCGCCGATCACGTCGCGGATCACCGCAAGCCCCAGTCCGGTGCCGGCCGCGCCCTTGGTGGTGAAGAAGGCATCGAAGATCCGCGCGCGGGTGGCCGCATCCATGCCATGGCCGGTGTCGGCGATGACCAGGGTGGTCATGCCGTCGCCGCTCTCGGGCAGGGCGATCGAGAACTCGCCGCCGTCCGGCATCGCGTCGCGCGCGTTGGCGGCGAGGTTGAGCACCATCAGGTCGAACTCGCCGCGGTCGAAGCAGGCGGGGCGTGCCGCCCCGGGCTCGTCGATGCGGATGCGCACCGACGGCGGGAACAACTGCCGCAGCATCGGCTGCAAGGCCTGCACCGCGGCGACGGCGTCGAACACGACCGGCCGGGCGATGTCGTGGCGGCTGAAGGCGAGCAGCTTGCGGGTGATCTGGGTGCCGCGCTCGGCCGCGGTGCCGATCGCCTCGAACGCGCGTTCCACCTCGTCCTCCATCTGCGGCTGCGGCAGCGCCAGGATGCGGTTGCGCCCCGACACGTAGGCGGTGATCACGTGCAGCACGTTGCCGAAGTCGTGGGCGATGCCGCTGGCCAGGCGCCCGGTGGTTTCCAGCTTCTGCGCGTGCACCAGTTGCGATTGCGCGCGCTCGCGGGCCTGCATCTCGTGCACCAGCTCGCGCCCGCGCTGCTGCGATTCGGCCAGCGACTCGCGCAGCGCGTGCACCGTGCGATCCAGGATCACCGCGGCGACGAACTGGCTGGACACCACCGACAGCAGGTTGGCGAACGACGAGTCGAGATGCGGCAGGCGGTACGCGTCCATCGCGAACCCGGACAGGCTGATCACCTGCAGCATTCCGTAGGTGGCCCACAACGCGCCGCGGCCCAGCACCAGCGCGCTGATCATCAGCGTCATCAGCGGCTCGATCTGCAGGTTGCCCAGCGTGTAGAAGCCGGCGTGCAGGTATTCGATCAGCATGCAGAGCAGGGTGACGGACAGGTACAGGCGGATCGCGCGGCGGAAATGGCCGCGGCGGATCATCGCCACGCAGAACAGCTGCAGCGCCGCCACCACCAGCGAAGTCGACAACGACACCTTGCCGCCCTGCGGCATGCCGACCATCAGGATGTGGTACGCCCACAGCGCCGGCACCACCAGGCCGCTGAACAGGAACAGCACCTGCATCACCGGGGCGTTGCGGCGGTCCAGCGGGTCGCCGATCGGCACGTCGCGCAGCCAGAGCGCGGCGCGGCGCACCGGCGCCAGCACGATCTCTTTCACTGAATGGGACATGTGAGTTTTCGGTGAGTTTCGGGTGAGGCCGCGGTGAGTGACATGGCCGGATGATGCTCCTAGTTTCTGCGCCCGGCAGCACGTCCGAGTGCGAGGGTTGCATGGATCCGCAGCTGCCGTCTTCCGGGATGCACGGGGCGCGATGCCCACGTCCGGCTCATCACACGCAGCATTGGGGATACACATGAGCAAGCGCAAGAACCTGTCGACCACTGGCGTGCTGGCGGCGGCTGCCGCCGCCGCGCTGTCGGTCTACGCCATGGACGGCATTCCTTCCCTCACCATCGGTTCGGCTGCGGCCGGTGCCGCGGCGCGCGCCAGCGCCGCGCCGACGCCGCGCCGCGTGCTGGCGAACAACGCGATTGCGGCGGCGCCCGTGCAACAGGGCTTCGACCGCTTCATCGTGCGCTATCGCGATGACGCCAAGACCCGCAAGACCCCGGACGGCGCACTCGCCGCGTTCGCCCTCAGCGCGCAGCGCGCCGGGGTGATGGGTGCCGCCGCGCGCGGGGTATCGGCGGAGTACGTGCGCCGCATGGGCGTCGGCGCGGACGTGATCCGCCTGTCGCGCAAGCTCGATTCCTTCCAGGCCGGACAACTGCTCGCGCAGTTGCGCAGCGACCCGTCGGTGGCCAGCGCCGAACTCGACCTGATGCTGTATCCCACCGCCGATTTCGTGCCCAACGACACGCGCTATCCGCTGCAGTGGCACTACCAGAACGTCAGCGGCGCCACCCTGCCGCTCAGCCCGGGCGGCATCAACCTGCCCAAGGCCTGGGGCAACCCGATCACCAACAACGGCGCCAGCGTGCCGACGCCGAACGGCGCGGGCATCGTGGTGGCGGTGATCGATACCGGCTACGTGCCGCATGCGGACCTGGCGGCCAACATCGTGCCGGGCTACGACTTCATCAGCGCCTACGGCCAGAACGCGCAGAACCCGAACATCGCCGGCGACGGCGACGGCCGCGACGCCGATGCGCGCGACGTCGGCGACTGGATCGATGGGTCGATGTCCTGGTGCGCCAACCCGGCGAAGGACAGCAGCTGGCACGGCACCCACGTCGCCGGCACCGTGGCCGCGGTGACCAACAACGCGTCCGGCGTGGCCGGCGTGGCGTTCAACGCCAAGGTGATGCCGGTGCGCGCGCTGGGCCATTGCGGCGGCTACACCTCGGACATCGCCGATGCGCTGACCTGGGCTTCCGGCGGCAGCGTCCCCGGCGTGCCGGCCAATCCGGACCCGGCCGAAGTCGTCAACATGAGCCTGGGCGGCGGCGGCGTCTGCGCCGCCAACTCGGTCACCCAGCTGGCGATCGACGGCGCGGTGTCGCGCGGCGTCGCGGTGGTGGTGGCGGCGGGCAACGACAGCACCGACGCGGTGTCGAAGACGCCGGCATCGTGCAACGGCGTGGTCGCGGTCGGCGCCACCGGCGTCGATGGCTCGCGCGCCTTCTATTCCAACTACGGCCTCAACGTCACCCTGTCGGCGCCGGGCGGCGGCGGCGTCAACAGCGGCAACGACATCACCGTCGACAACGTGGTCTGGTCGACCTGGAACAGCGGCAAGACCACCCCGGTGGCCAGCGCCGACGGCGGCGACATCATCGGCGGCATGATCGGCACCTCGATGGCCAGCCCGCACGTGGCCGGCGTGGTCGCGCTGATGCAGAGCGCGGCGGTGTCCGCCGGGCGCGTGCCGCTGACCCCGGCGCTGGTGCGCCAGGTGCTGGCGAAGACCGCACGCGCGTTCCCGGTGGTGCCGACCGTGCCGATGGGCGTGGGCATCGTCGATGCCAATGCCGCGGTGAACATGGCCAAGGGCGTGGTGGTGCCGGATCCGGCGATCGTCCTTACCAACCGCACCGTCAAGGTGATCAGTTCGTCCAGCAAGAGCCCGCTGTACAACGTCATCGCCGGCAGCAGCAACCTGTTCGTGCTCAACAACGTACCGGCCGGCACCGCCGCGGTGAACTTCCGCACCTACGGCGGCACCACCAGCAGCGACGTGGCCCTCTACGTGAAGCGCGGCTCGGCGCCGACCACGACCGACTACGACGCCCAGTCAGTGAAGGCCGGCACGGCCGAGACGGTGATGCTCACCAACCCCGCGGCCGGCAGCTACTACGTGCTGGTGGTCAACACCAAGGCGTCCAACAACGTCCAGGTGCTGGCGGCGTACTGAGCCCGATCGACGCGGCCGGGGCGCATCGCGCCGCCGGCCCGTCCCCCAATCCACAGCGGGTCCCGCCCCGCGTCGCCGCGAAGCGATGCGTGCAGCCGGGACTCCATCAAGAGGTCCGATCCGTGAACAAGATCTACAGCAAGGTGTGGAACGCAGCGCTCGGCCAATGGGTCGTGGCATCCGAACTCGCCACCGGCGCCACCGCCGGGTCCCGCGCCGGCGCGCACTCGCCGGCACAGCGCCCGCTGGCCGCGGCGATCGGCCTGGCCCTGGCCGCGTTGTTGCCGTTCGGCGCGTCCGCCGGCGACGGCGTCTACGTCAACAGCGGCACCGACGCCGACTGCGTGGCCGTGCACGACGACGCCAGCGGCAGCGTGGCTACCGTCTCCGACGCCGCCAAGTGCGCGCCGGACGATGCGACGACCCAGACCGATCGCGCGCTGTTCTACGGCGATGCGGCCGGCAGCGGCGCCACCTCGCTCAGCCTGGGCGGCGAACTCAGCGTCAACAGCGGCAGGTTCTACCTTGGCGGCGCCAACAACGGCGACATGATGATCGGCGACGCCGGCACCTTCGCTTCCGGCGGCAATGCCGTCGCCATCGGTTCGCAGGCGTTCGCCGGTGCGGCCAATGCGTTCGCGTCGGGAACGGCCGCCACCGCGCTCGGTGCGGACAGCACTGCGGTGGGCAGCAGCAGCTTCGCGATCGGCAACCAGGCCAGCAGCATGGGCTACCAGAGCAATGCGCTGGGCAACCTATCCACTGCGCTGGGCGCGACTTCGTTCGCGTTGGGCAATGGCGCGACCGCCATCGGCTACGGCACCACCGCCGCCGGCGACTACGATTTCGTCGCCGGCTACGGCGCCGGCTCCTCCGGCGCGGGCCTGGACGTGGTGATCGGCTACAACGCCTATGCGGCGGCCACCGGCATCAACGGCAACGTGGTGCTCGGCGCGTACAGCAGCGGCAATGGCAAGACCGTGGCGGTCGGCTACAACGCCCATGCCAACGGCGGCGTGTCGGTGGCGATCGGCTTCAACGCCGAGACCAATGGCGCGTACGCGACCGCGATCGGCTGGAACACCAAGGCCAACGGCATCGGCAGCTTCGCCGCAGGTTACGGCGCGACCGCCACCATGATCGGCGGCACCGCGCTCAATGCCGCCGCGACCGCGCGCGAAGCCACCGCGGTGGGCTACGGCGCCAAGGCGTCGGCCACCTACAGCGTCGCCATGGGCTCCAACGCGGCGGCCTCGGGCCAGGGCGCGGTGGCGGTGGGCGGGCAGAACATCGACCAGGGCGGCGGTTCCCCGCGCGATACGCTGGCGCTCGGCCGCCACAGCGCCGCCTTCGGCGCCGGTGCCGCCGCCGTCACCGACGACAGCCTGGCGATGGGCGGCAATTCGCTGGCCGGCGCGGATGTCGACAGCGTCACCACCGGGCTGCACGCCATCGCCATCGGCGGCGAGGCCTGGGCCACCGAGGACAATGCGGTCGTGCTCGGCTACAACAGCTACGCGCAGGCGGTCGGCGCCACCGTGCTGGGCAGCAACGCCTGGACCACCAAGGCCGCGACCAACAGCGTGTCGCTGGGCAGCGGTTCGCTGGCCGACCGCGCCAACAGCGTCTCGGTCGGCGCCGCGCTGGCGTGGACCGATTCCGCCGGCGTGGTGCATGCCGCGATCGACCGCCAGATCACCAACGTCGCCGCCGGCACCCAGGCCACCGACGCGGTCAACAAGGCGCAGCTGGATGCGGTCGCCGCCGGCCTCGGTTCCTCGGTCGCCAACGTGGTGAGCTACGACGATGCGACCCGCGGCCGCATCACCCTGGCCGCAGCCGGCACGGTGATCGCGAACGTCGCCGACGGCGCGGTCGACGCCACCAGCAAGGAGGCGGTGAACGGCAGCCAGCTCAACGCCACCAACAACGAGGTCGCCGCCGTCGAAGGGCGGGTGGACAACGTGGAAGGGCAGATCGGCAGCATCAACTCCACCCTCGCCGACAGCGTGGGCTACGACGATGCGACCCACGGCCGCATCACCCTGGGTGGCGCGGGCGGCACGGTGATCGCCAACGTCGCCGATGGCGAGCTGAGCGCCGGCAGCACCGAGGCGGTCAACGGCAGCCAGCTCAATGCCACCAACAACCGCGTCACCGTGGTCGAAGGCCTGGTCGATGCGATCGGCGGTCGCGTCGACAACATCGAAGGGCAGCTGGGCAGCATCGGCGGCGTGGTCGCCAATGCAGTCACCTACGACGATGCCGGCAAGGGCGCGATCTCGTTCGGCGGCAGCGCCGGCACCCGCCTGTCCAACGTGCAGGCGGGCACCGGCGACAACGACGCGGTCAACCTGTTCCAGCTGTCGGCGGTGGCCCACGCCCTCGGCGGCGGCGCCGGCTTCAGCGGCGGGATCTTCAGCGCGCCGAGCTTCAGCTTCGCCGGCGCCAGCTACGGCACGGTCGGCGCGACCTTCGACGCCATCAGCGCGGCATTCGGCGGCTTCGACAGCCGCCTGACCGCGCTGGAAGAGAAGCCGATGGGCGTGCCGGCCGGCACCGGCGACGGCCTGGCGGTCGGCCCCGGCAGCCATGCGGCCGACGCCAACGACACCGCGGTCGGCATCGGCGCCACGGTCGGTGCGGACGGCAGCACCGCGGTCGGTGCCGGCGCCACCATCACCGCCGAGGCGACCGATTCGGTTGCGGTAGGCGAGGGCAGCAGCGTGACCGCCGCCAACGGCACCGCCGTCGGCCAGGGCGCCACGGTCACCGCCGAAGGCGCGGTGGCGATCGGCCAGGGTTCGGTGGCGGACGAGGCGAATACGGTCTCGGTCGGCAGCGACGGCCATGAGCGCCGCGTCACCAACGTGGCGGCGGGCACTTCCGCCACCGATGCGGTGAACCTGAGCCAGATGCAGGCCGGCGACGCCGCCGCCATCGCCAGCGCGCGGCAGTACACCGACGCCACCGCGACGCAGACCCTCGGCCAGGCCAAGAGCTACACCGACAGCCGCGTGGCCGAGCTCAACCAGCAGTTCACCCGCTTCAGCGTCGACGTGTGGATGCGCCTGGGCGACCAGGACCGCCGCATCGACCGCCAGGGCGCGATGGGCGCGGCGATGACCAACATGGCGATGAACGCGGCGAACGCGCGCAGCCCGCGCGGTCGCGTGGCGATCGGTGCCGGCTGGCAGAACGGCACCAGCGCGCTGTCGATCGGCTACGCCAAGCAGCTCGGCGACCGCGCCTCGTTCTCGCTCAGCGGCGCGTTCAGCGGCAGCGACCGCTCGGCCGGCGTCGGCTTCGGCGTCGACCTGTAACACCGGCGCGGCCCCGGCGTGCGAGCGCCGGGGCCGATCCATCCGAACCGACAGGCAAACGGAACCTCAGCATGAATCCCGCCCTCAGATTCGTCGCCGGCAGCTGCATCGCGGTTGGCCTGCTGTCCGTCGCGAACGCGGCGCAACCGTCGGTGCCGGTGCAGCAGGATGCCGCGCGGCGAGCCCCCGCGGCGCAATTGGTCGATCCGAATTCGGTCGGCAAGTGGGCGCTGCAGGCGCTCGCCCTGGTCGACCGCGGCCAGCTGGCGCAGTTGTGGGACGGGGCCTCGCCGACGATGAAGCAGCGCGTCAAGCGCGAGGATTTCGTGGCCGGCGTGCAGGCCAGCCGCCACGGCCTGGCCGCCATCGAAGGCCGCGAATGGCTCGTGATCAGCCGCCAGCTGGGCGATGGCCAGTCCATCCCCGGGGGCGAGTACGTCACCGCCGAATTCCTGCTGCGCCTGCGGCAGGGGCCGCCGCGCACCGAGCTGGTCACCTTCCACCGCGACGAGGACCGCACCTGGCGGTTCATGGGCTACAGCGTGCGCTGAATGGGCGCGGGCAGTGCCGGCGTACAATTCCGCGCATGGACATCTTCAAGGTCTTCACCATCGAGGCCGCGCACCGGCTGCCGAACGTGCCGGCAGGCCACAAATGCGCGCGGCTGCACGGGCATTCGTTCCGCATCGAGCTGCGCGTGTCCGGCGAACCGGGCGCGGACACCGGCTGGGTCATGGACTTCGCCGACATCAAGGCGGCCTTCAAGCCGCTGTACGAGCAGCTGGACCACCATTACCTCAACGACATCGAAGGGCTGGACAACCCCACCAGCGAGCGCCTGGCGATGTGGATCTGGGCCAGGTTGAAGCCAGCCCTGCCGCTGTTGTCGGAAGTGGTGGTGCACGAGACCTGCACTTCCGGCTGTTCCTACCGCGGCTGAACGCCCGCACCCGCGCGGCCTTGCGGAATTGACAATCATTCGCGTTTGCGGTCTGATAGCCGGGCCATGTACGTCTGCATCTGCAACGGGGTCACCGACCACCAGATCCGCGAAGCCGCGGAAGCCGGCTGCGTGTCGCTGACCGAACTGACCATGCGCACCGGCGTCGGCGCCAACTGCGGCAGCTGCCTGCCGTCGGCCGAAGCCATCCTCGACGAAGTGCGCAACCGCCGCGAGCTGCCCTTGCCGGTATTGCAGCGCGCTGCCTAGCCGCGCCGGCCCGACCCCCTCGCCATGCCGGCCTTCGCCGCTGGTTGCGGACGATTCGCGTTCCGCCACGGCGCGCGGGCTTCGCGCTAGAGTCCACCCCTGCCAAGACGAAGGAGCGCGGCCATGAAAGGGGACGCCAAGGTCATCGAATTCCTCAACAAGGCGCTCTACAACGAGCTGACCGCGATCAACCAGTACTTCCTGCACGCCAAGATGCTGAAGAACTGGGGCCTGAAGGAACTGGCCGAGCACGAGTACCACGAGTCGATCGACGAGATGAAGCATGCGGACAAGCTGTCCGACCGCATCCTGTTCCTCGACGGCCTGCCGAACTTCCAGGCGCTGGGCAAGCTGAAGATCGGCGAGAACCCGCGCGAGCTGCTGCAGTGCGACCTGGCGCTGGAGCTGGAAGCGCTGCCGGTGCTGAAGGACGGGATCGCGTATTGCGAATCGGTGGGCGACTACACCAGCCGCCAGCTGTTCGCCGACATCCTCGATTCGGAGGAAGAGCACATCGACTGGATCGAGACCCAGCTGTCGCTGATCGAGCGGATCGGCGAGTCGAACTACCTGGCGCAGCAGCTCGACAAGTAAGGCCCGCAACGGGTCAGGCGTTGGCGGGCAACCTGGCCTGCAGGGCGGTGCGCACCTGGGCGAATTCGCCGACGATGCGCGCCACCAGGGCTTCCGGCTTGGCCAGGGTGCCGTCGCGCGCGCCATGCTCGAGGTCGCGCGCGGCTTCCGACAAGGTGGTGGCGCCGACATTCGCGCTGGACGACTTCAGCGTATGCGCGGCGACGCGCAGGGCGATCGGGTCGTTGCCGACCACCGCGCGTTCCAGCTGCGCGATCAGCCGCGGCGCATCCTCCAGGTAGAGCGCGATGATCTTGTCGACTTCGCTGCCGAGCACCTCGCGCAGGTCGTCCAGCACGCTGGCATTGAGCACCGGCGGTTGTGCCGGCCCTGCCTGCGCTGGGCGGGTCTGCGGCACCGCCTCGACCGGCATCTTCACCCCGCGCCAACGGCCGATGCAGCGCTCCAGTTCGCCGCGGGTGACCGGCTTGGCCAGGTAGTCGTCCATCCCGGCGTCCAGGCATTTCTGGCGGTCGCCCGCCATCGCGTTCGCGGTCATCGCGATGATCGGCAGCCGCTGCGCGGCGCGGCTGGCGTGTTCGTGCTCGCGCCAGCGACGGGTCGCGGCGTAACCGTCCAGCACCGGCATCTGGCAATCCATCAGCACCAGGTCGTAGGCGGTCGCCTGCAGTTTCTCCAGCGCCACCTGGCCGTTGCCGGCGGTTTCGCATTCCATGCCGATCACCTGCAGCAGGCGTTGCGCCACCATCAGGTTCACCGGGTTGTCTTCCACCAGCAGGATGCGCGGCATCGCCTGTTGGGTCATGTCGCTTCCTGCGGATGTAGGGTTGCGGGTGGCCAGGGGTTCGCTGTTGCCGAGCTGCGCGCCCGAGAGCGCGGCGCGCAGGTCGGCATCCGGCGAGCCGCGCGGCACCACGCTGGCGCCAGCGGGCAGTTCGACCGAGGTGGTGTCGTCGCTGCGCAGGTAGAGCAGGCGGACCTTGCCGTACAGCGCGGTGCGTTCCAGGTTGCGCGCCAGCGACAATGCCGTGCTGCGGATGGTGCCGAGATCCGCCAGCACCGCCGAGTAGGTCCACGGCTCGCCCTGGGCGGTTGCCTGGCGCAGCCGTTCCAGCGCGTCCTGGGTGTTTTCGGCAGTGGTCAGGCGCATGCCCCAGTTCGGCAGCAGCATGGCCAGGCGCTGGCGCAGGCGGGCATCGGCGGTGACCAGCAGCACGCGCGCGCCGGTCAGGTCCGCTTCCCGCGTGGGCATGTCGCCCTGCACCTTGAGCAGCGGGATCTCGAACCAGAACGTGGAACCCTGGCCGGCCTCGGACTCGACGCCGATGCTGCCGCCCATCAGGGTGACGATGCGTTGGCAGATCACCAGGCCAAGGCCGGTGCCGCCGTACAGGCGGGTGGTCGATGCGTCGGCCTGGCTGAAGGCCTGGAACAGGCGTTCCTGCGCGGACTTGCCGATGCCGATGCCGGTGTCGCGCACTTCGAAGCGCAGCAGGTGCTGGGCGGCGGTTTCGCGCAGGCGCCTGGCATTGACCGTCACGCTGCCGCGCTCGGTGAACTTCACCGCGTTGCTGATCAGGTTGCTCAGCACCTGGCGCAGGCGCACCGGATCGCCGCGCACCGGCAGGCGCACGCCCTGCTCGATGTTCAGCTGCAGGCGCAGGCCCTTGGCCTCGGCCGGGCGCTCCATCAGGGTGATCACGCTTTCGAGCACTTCGCGCAGGTTGAAGCCGGTGGTTTCCAGCTCCAGCTTGTCCGCCTCGAGCTTGGAGTAGTCGAGGATGTCGTCGACGATGCGCAGCATCTGGTGCGACGAAGAAAACGCGGTCCGCACCAGTTCCATCTGGTCCGGCGGCATCCGCGAATGCATCAGCAGGTCGAGCATCGGCACGATGCCGTTGAGCGGGGTGCGGATCTCGTGGCTCATGGTGGCGAGGAATTCGCCCTTGGCCATCACCGCCGCCTCGGCCGCCTGCTTGGCCTGGGTCAGTTCGTTCTCGAGCTGGGTATGGCGGTTGATTTCCTGTTGCAGCGCACTGACCTCGGCTTCGCCGCGCCGGCTGCGTTCGCTCTCCTCGCGCAGCCTGGCCTCATGCCTGCCGGCCGTGAATGCGAGGGTGGTGGTGGCGAACAGGGCCAGCAGGGCCAGCACCAAGGCGATTCCCTGCCACGGGCCCTGGATGCCCGATTGCGCCAGCGCCAGCGACAACGCGACCCCGGCCGCCGCGCCTAGCGCCAACCAGCGTGCGCTGAGCAGGTTGAATCCGCGATCGTCGTCGGCGTTCACAGGGTCGCGTGCTGGAAGTCGAAGTTGAGCTCGTGTTCCGCGCGTTGTACCAGATTGCCCTGGATGAAATCGATGCCGCCCATCCACAGCGCGGCCGCTGCCTGCGGATCCTCGACCGATTGCCCGATCACCTGCAGGCCCAGCCGATGCGCGCGGTCGATCGCTTCGCGCATTTCGTCGCGCAGGTTCGATGGCAGCGGCTGGCGGGCGTACTCGGCGGACAGGCGCAGGTAGCCCAGCGGCAGCTGCTGCAGCAGCTGTTCGGCATCGCTGCCGTGGCGGTACTGGCTGAGGCAGAACTGCACGCCGGCCGGGACCAGTTGTTCGCAGAACTGGCGCAGCAGCATCGAATGCACCAGCGCGTCCTCCAGGCGGATGTCGATGACCAGCGACGGGCCATCGATGCTCGCCGCTTCCAGTTCCTGCGCCAGCCAGCCGGCGTAG
>Ga0208826_1002666_pt1 | contig 13095 bp, 16 predicted proteins | sample AD_UKC115_MetaG_FD_184451 | JGI IMG/M metagenome (GOLD analysis project Ga0208826, IMG submission 184451) | Active sludge microbial communities of municipal wastewater-treating anaerobic digesters from Hong Kong - AD_UKC115_MetaG (SPAdes)... | ecosystem: Engineered > Bioreactor > Anaerobic >...
GAGATGATTTGTTCTCTTATAGAAGATTATCATTAAAGTCTGTCGATCTATAAAAACACTAAAACTATGGAAGATCGACAGATCCCACCTTATAATCACAAACAGGCTTATAATAAATATTATCAGAGTAATGAACGATAGATTCTAAAACTTGCTTGACTAATTAGTGTTTATTTTGATATAATATTCATGCTAGTCTTATTTGTTCTTACCGTACCTATGAGGAATGGAAACTTCGTGACCTCTGCATATTTCTGTGTCTCCATCAAGGTTCTTACCGTACCTATGAGGAATGGAAACTTCACATGGAAAACATCACTAGGTTTCGAATAACATCGTTCTTACCGTACCTATGAGGAATGGAAACCCATCATAATACACATACACTACACTGTCAATATCAAAGTTCTTACCGTACCTATGAGGAATGGAAACGACATTGCAGCAAACACAAGTACAAGTAGCTGAACTGTTCTTACCGTACCTATGAGGAATGGAAACGTTAGTGAATCTTGGAAATATGGGTTTGTATTTGTTAAGTTCTTACCGTACCTATGAGGAATGGAAACCTAAAGACTTGCCTTGTTCTTCTTTGTAATCGAAAGGTTCTTACCGTACCTATGAGGAATGGAAACACGAGATACTCACAGGCTTCTACTTAGCGTTGAATGGTTCTTACCGTACCTATGAGGAATGGAAACGCTTCTTCCTTGCTAATCCGTTTTGTTACAAGCACAGTTCTTACCGTACCTATGAGGAATGGAAACGTATGAGGATGAAACTTGTTGACGTCGGGTATGTATGGTTCTTACCGTACCTATGAGGAATGGAAACACCCATATTCACCATATCAGTCACACTCGGAGCCACAGGTTCTTACCGTACCTATGAGGAATGGAAACCACTATATATATTACCACAAACCTATATTCTTGTCAGTTCTTACCGTACCTATGAGGAATGGAAACCGAGGACGATTTTTCACAGTTGCTTAAGAAACCACTGTTCTTACCGTACCTATGAGGAATGGAAACTTGGAGTGCTAAGCCTTTGGTGAGCCTCAAAAGCTTCGTTCTTACCGTACCTATGAGGAATGGAAACCAGAACCGCACACCGTTCTATTTTTCGATGTAGCGAGTTCTTACCGTACCTATGAGGAATGGAAACGTTCGAGCAAGATTCGAGAACCTTCTAAGAATGTTAGTTCTTACCGTACCTATGAGGAATGGAAACGATGCTTCCCTTGACAATTTAGCACTCGCTTTCGGGTTCTTACCGTACCTATGAGGAATGGAAACGAAGCACAAGAAGAAAAATTGAGAGCATACTGTCAAATGGTTCTTACCGTACCTATGAGGAATGGAAACTTCGTAAGGTACGCCCTGAATCTCACAGGAAATAGGTTCTTACCGTACCTATGAGGAATGGAAACCGAACTTTTTTCACAGACATAGTTTCCGAATACTCTACGTTCTTACCGTACCTATGAGGAATGGAAACTACGTTGACGATAACAAGTCACGAGATGCAGAGAACAGTTCTTACCGTACCTATGAGGAATGGAAACTGAGGTAGAGGAGACAGACGATGGAATCGTACCTGTGGGTTCTTACCGTACCTATGAGGAATGGAAACAAGAAAAAAGCAACTGGGAACTTCTTGGACACACGAGTTCTTACCGTACCTATGAGGAATGGAAACATCAATACTCACAGTACACACCACAACGGATCAAAAAGTTCTTACCGTACCTATGAGGAATGGAAACCTCATTCTCCTTCTTTGTTATCTCGCTCGTCTTTCTCGTTCTTACCGTACCTATGAGGAATGGAAACGTTGTTGTCGAATTCATCATAGTTCAAAAGGTTGTAGGTTCTTACCGTACCTATGAGGAATGGAAACCCGTCAGCTTTCCAAACTAGACCAAAAGCCCCTTCAGTTCTTACCGTACCTATGAGGAATGGAAACGCAAGCCTTTTAAAAAGACGTACAACTACCGTAATCGTTCTTACCGTACCTATGAGGAATGGAAACTTTGATTCAGTTGAGGCTGCTATCACTTCGAACTTGCCGTTCTTACCGTACCTATGAGGAATGGAAACCGATTACGACAAAAGGAAAGAATCTTTTTGGTGCGTGCGTTCTTACCGTACCTATGAGGAATGGAAACATAACAAAATTGCATAGTCACGCATACCCTGCAAAGGTTCTTACCGTACCTATGAGGAATGGAAACTATCAGAGTTAAAATGTACTCCATACACAGACACGGTTCTTACCGTACCTATGAGGAATGGAAACGACAAAGTCTAAGCAATCGCATGAAAAGTGAGTGAAAGTTCTTACCGTACCTATGAGGAATGGAAACTGGCAATTGCTATAATAAATAAATGTGATAAAATGGTTCTTACCGTACCTATGAGGAATGGAAACAGAGTCATTTTTAATGAAAATACTTATCCGATGCCAGTTCTTACCGTACCTATGAGGAATGGAAACTTAACGATTGATTTATATTATATTACAATTTACACAGAGTTCTTACCGTACCTATGAGGAATGGAAACAAGGGAGTGAATAAAATGATTGAAGATGTAGAGTACAGTTCTTACCGTACCTATGAGGAATGGAAACTATGCATCAGCTATAAGTTTATAAAAATGCATTGGGTTCTTACCGTACCTATGAGGAATGGAAACTGATTGCTGGTTTACTGAAGCGGTTTCTAATTCTAGGTTCTTACCGTACCTATGAGGAATGGAAACACCACTCTTCTCATAGTTCTTTCCCCTCCTTCACTCTGTTCTTACCGTACCTATGAGGAATGGAAACATATTCAGACTCTATGATGAAGGTTTCACGTATGAGTTCTTACCGTACCTATGAGGAATGGAAACTTCTGATAGGGTACTAAATAGCAGTACCCCAAAGTACCGGTTCTTACCGTACCTATGAGGAATGGAAACCAAAGACTGGAAAAAGGAAAGGCAAAAGGGTATTGGGTTCTTACCGTACCTATGAGGAATGGAAACATGCTTCAAAGGAGAGTCTACTCGGTGCATTGATGTGTTCTTACCGTACCTATGAGGAATGGAAACGTTCCTTGCCACCTACTCTATCCCTAAGTGGTTTCGGTTCTTACCGTACCTATGAGGAATGGAAACCAACGATGCTCATGCAAAGCGATTGTGTACGCACAGTTCTTACCGTACCTATGAGGAATGGAAACAGTATCTCAACGATACTATTCGCAAGCGAAAATGAGTTCTTACCGTACCTATGAGGAATGGAAACCTGGTACAAGTCGATTATATTTGTCAATTTGCGTGGGTTCTTACCGTACCTATGAGGAATGGAAACGCTTGGAGTTCGTCCGCAAGCTGTTCAAGTTCCTTTAGTTCTTACCGTACCTATGAGGAATGGAAACTACTTTAATGGTGGCGACCGTGGACGGTCTGCTCAGTTCTTACCGTACCTATGAGGAATGGAAACAAGAAAGAGCAAGAGAAGTTAGAAAAGGAGGCGAAGGGTTCTTACCGTACCTATGAGGAATGGAAACGAAGAAAGGGGTTACAGAGCGATAAAACTACCTGGGTTCTTACCGTACCTATGAGGAATGGAAACGACCATTCAAACACCCCCGTTTCGAGCCATTTTGAGTTCTTACCGTACCTATGAGGAATGGAAACTCGTGAGGAGGGTAGCACCTCACAGCTTATCAATAGTTCTTACCGTACCTATGAGGAATGGAAACCTACATACCAATCTGCATCCATAAAATCCGGTGTCCGTTCTTACCGTACCTATGAGGAATGGAAACTAGAAATGATAACGACAAGCCAAAACATACAATCACCTGTTCTTACCGTACCTATGAGGAATGGAAACCGACAAGGGACGAAGTGGATACGGTATCGACTTCAGTTCTTACCGTACCTATGAGGAATGGAAACCTTGAAAACACCAAAACACTTAAAACGACCAATAAGTTCTTACCGTACCTATGAGGAATGGAAACTCAAGAGATGGAAGCGTGAGACAAAAGTCACAGATGGTTCTTACCGTACCTATGAGGAATGGAAACGCGGGCATGGACATTTTATATCGTCTGTAAAAGACAGTTCTTACCGTACCTATGAGGAATGGAAACCTCCCGCTCCCGGAAGGTACTTACGCCCCCGGAAGTGTTCTTACCGTACCTATGAGGAATGGAAACTGTGAATGAGGATGGTGACTACTTTAAGGCAGTACAGAGTTCTTACCGTACCTATGAGGAATGGAAACAGTACCGAAGTCCAAAAGGGTCTTGCTGTGGACGAAAGTTCTTACCGTACCTATGAGGAATGGAAACAATAGTGTGTATCATCTACTTTTATAACATAATACGGTTCTTACCGTACCTATGAGGAATGGAAACTCCCAGTCTGTCAGATCTGCTTCGTAGATGATTTCTTCGTTCTTACCGTACCTATGAGGAATGGAAACACTTCGGCTAACTTGGTCATTCTTTCAGTATCAAGTTCTTACCGTACCTATGAGGAATGGAAACGGAATTTTCAAAACGATAGAGGGGGGATTAGCATGAGTTCTTACCGTACCTATGAGGAATGGAAACACCTCAACGACGGCATCTTCTGCCTCAATATAGCCATCGTTCTTACCGTACCTATGAGGAATGGAAACCCTTTTGTACGTCTGCCACCATTTCAGTTCGCCTCCTGTTCTTACCGTACCTATGAGGAATGGAAACATTTCTTTTTCTTCTTGTTCATCTCTTTCATCGTCAAGTTCTTACCGTACCTATGAGGAATGGAAACCTGCATCCGGTGACAGCAAGATAATGTTGTCCCTGTAGGTTCTTACCGTACCTATGAGGAATGGAAACGTGAACAACGGCACACTGGACGCAAAGATAGAAAAGGTTCTTACCGTACCTATGAGGAATGGAAACACCACCACCATTGATACGTCTTGTAACACGCTCGGCAAGTTCTTACCGTACCTATGAGGAATGGAAACCCGCTTTCTCAATTAGTTCTTTGGTCAGCTTGCTTTTTGTTCTTACCGTACCTATGAGGAATGGAAACAAAATTCCTAACAGAATATCTCTGTAGACCTCATTTTCCGTTCTTACCGTACCTATGAGGAATGGAAACTCGAAAGCGAGTGAACAATTATTCAACGTGAAAGATGGTTCTTACCGTACCTATGAGGAATGGAAACACAAGTAGGAAATTCATTCTTGCGATGTTACTGACCGGTTCTTACCGTACCTATGAGGAATGGAAACAACAGCTCTTTGTGAAGTACAACTACGACAAAGGACGGTTCTTACCGTACCTATGAGGAATGGAAACATATAGACAGAGTTACTTTCTAACACCATAACAGGGTTCTTACCGTACCTATGAGGAATGGAAACACGATAATGGGTTCAACGTATCCGAACGTCTCGATACGTTCTTACCGTACCTATGAGGAATGGAAACCTACACTGTTCACTACGGCAATCACTACGCAACTCACTAGTTCTTACCGTACCTATGAGGAATGGAAACCTAAACTATTATAGTTTGTAATATACGCAGTATCCAGTTCTTACCGTACCTATGAGGAATGGAAACCTCAAAAAACGATACTGATACGGAACAGACCAAACGTTCTTACCGTACCTATGAGGAATGGAAACGACATACCTATTGGATTACCAACAAGGCACCTCCCAAGTTCTTACCGTACCTATGAGGAATGGAAACGAAAAAAATATAAAAAACTATTGACAAATTGATTTGAGTTCTTACCGTACCTATGAGGAATGGAAACTTTCAAGGTGATGAATTATTACACATAAGAATCAAAGTTCTTACCGTACCTATGAGGAATGGAAACCTCCACCTCCTCCAAGATTTTCTCCAACTCTTCGTCAGTTCTTACCGTACCTATGAGGAATGGAAACAGAATAAAGTATATAAATCGTCGCCTTGCTTTTTTCGTTCTTACCGTACCTATGAGGAATGGAAACTCATCCTACCCACCCCTCCTTTGCACGGATAAAGGCAAGTTCTTACCGTACCTATGAGGAATGGAAACTCAAGTCCGTTTCAATTTCAAACAGTTTCTCAATTTCGTTCTTACCGTACCTATGAGGAATGGAAACAGCAAGAGAAACCTTTTAATAGTGCTGATGATGCTGCGTTCTTACCGTACCTATGAGGAATGGAAACCATTGAAATCGTAATTTTCGTCGTTAAACTTGACTATGTTCTTACCGTACCTATGAGGAATGGAAACTCTCTTCTTTTATCTTAGCTTGGAGTTCGTCCGCAAGCGTTCTTACCGTACCTATGAGGAATGGAAACCGACCGCCCCATCGTCATAGGTAACTTCAAAATCTGCTAGTTCTTACCGTACCTATGAGGAATGGAAACCCTTTTTCCATTCTTGTCAATACCTTTTTATAAAATGTTCTTACCGTACCTATGAGGAATGGAAACCTGGGATTGTCATAGGTGGAGTTCTCTACCTTTTTCGTTCTTACCGTACCTATGAGGAATGGAAACAGAACTGGGAGAAGGTAAGAAGGCAATACGTCTACTTTGGTTCTTACCGTACCTATGAGGAATGGAAACTTGGAGTGCTAAGCCTTTGGTGAGCCTCAAAAGCTTGTTCTTACCGTACCTATGAGGAATGGAAACACCTCAACGACGGCATCCTCTTCAGGAATGTAGCCATGTTCTTACCGTACCTATGAGGAATGGAAACCTTTTTGCTTCGCTCTGTGGTACACCTTCTTTATCATCGTTCTTACCGTACCTATGAGGAATGGAAACCCCCTCCTTCTTTGCTTTCAATGAGAATCTTCTTGAGTTCTTACCGTACCTATGAGGAATGGAAACCGGGTTGCTCTAAGGTGTACTATCCGGTCTTGGTCGTTCTTACCGTACCTATGAGGAATGGAAACGGGACGTAAGTTAGAAAAGCTCGTGATTGAGCACTTGTTCTTACCGTACCTATGAGGAATGGAAACCTACACTGTTCACTACGGCAATCACTACGCAACTCACTAGTTCTTACCGTACCTATGAGGAATGGAAACTCCTTGAAGATAACGTAATAACGTTGTCTTTTGTCAGTTCTTACCGTACCTATGAGGAATGGAAACATCCTTCGATAAAGCTCACCTTAGCTGTTCCTTTTAGTTCTTACCGTACCTATGAGGAATGGAAACCACTATTCGAAAGTGAAGTAAGAGTAGACTCTACACCGTTCTTACCGTACCTATGAGGAATGGAAACGCGTAGACGTCCAGCGTGGCCTTGCCGTTGACGAAAGTTCTTACCGTACCTATGAGGAATGGAAACTCATACGTAGGTTGTCTATAGAAGCCGTATCTATGCAAAGTTCTTACCGTACCTATGAGGAATGGAAACAGTCTAAGATAGAAGTCTGCTTCAAGTCTGCTGTCAAAGTTCTTACCGTACCTATGAGGAATGGAAACTACGATAGGAATATAGCAATAGTAGACTTGTGTATAGTTCTTACCGTACCTATGAGGAATGGAAACTAATATCCCATGCTTGGAATAGAATAGGTTTGAGGTCTGTTCTTACCGTACCTATGAGGAATGGAAACATTTTTTCTGTTTTTGCAGGTGTTCTGAAAATCTGGGTTCTTACCGTACCTATGAGGAATGGAAACGGTATTCAGAGTACTACAACGACAATGGAGTTTTGAGTTCTTACCGTACCTATGAGGAATGGAAACCAATTTAAGAATGAGCTATCAAAACGGAACAAAGGTTCTTACCGTACCTATGAGGAATGGAAACAAAGGCTTGCTAGATAACGAAGATGGTGAAGATTGATTGTTCTTACCGTACCTATGAGGAATGGAAACAGCCGTACATGGTCGATGTTGCGAAAGTGTTCGTTGCGTTCTTACCGTACCTATGAGGAATGGAAACAAAAAAAATTGTCAATACCTTTTTCCGAGTTGGGGGGGTTCTTACCGTACCTATGAGGAATGGAAACCCTTAAGAACATAACCAGCGTCAACAAGTTTCATATGTTCTTACCGTACCTATGAGGAATGGAAACAATGCTTTGACTCCATATCGGTGGGGTAATGTGCGAAGGTTCTTACCGTACCTATGAGGAATGGAAACTGAAGTTCGTTGCAAAACTCTTTTGAATGGTTTGTTCGGTTCTTACCGTACCTATGAGGAATGGAAACTTGAAACACTTTCTCAGACACTGACACAAGTAGAAACAGTTCTTACCGTACCTATGAGGAATGGAAACTTTCTCAAACCCAGGCACTATCCGTCACAATTTCCAGTTCTTACCGTACCTATGAGGAATGGAAACTATTGGGTATAGTATGGAAACTGGGAGAAGCTGTTTGTTCTTACCGTACCTATGAGGAATGGAAACTTGCTGACGTTTCTTTTTCTTCGAGTAGTGCGAGTATTCGTTCTTACCGTACCTATGAGGAATGGAAACGTACTGTACTTTCTGTATATGCTGCTTTTTTGTCAGTTCTTACCGTACCTATGAGGAATGGAAACTAGTTTGCACTTGAAACAGGGCTATCAGTTACGATTAGTTCTTACCGTACCTATGAGGAATGGAAACAATGTCATGACTATTGTAAACGTTTCTGGTAATATGTGTTCTTACCGTACCTATGAGGAATGGAAACCAAAAACGTGGTGTTGTGCATTTTCATATGATTCTTCTGTTCTTACCGTACCTATGAGGAATGGAAACGATGGTGAAATTTGAATGATGTTCTTATTCGGAATTTGAGTTCTTACCGTACCTATGAGGAATGGAAACCCGTTGATATTCTGAATCGCATAGTTTTGAAGCTTTCGTTCTTACCGTACCTATGAGGAATGGAAACTGGGTAAAAGAAGTTACAATGGTGTTTTTAATCAAAGTTCTTACCGTACCTATGAGGAATGGAAACTACGGAGAGACAATTGAAATTACCCAAAGTGGAAAAGTTCTTACCGTACCTATGAGGAATGGAAACACTGGTTCGAAGCGTACACTGGATGGGCACTTGGTGAGTTCTTACCGTACCTATGAGGAATGGAAACTATAGCTCAATATTCGCCTACTCTGAGGACTTTCATGTTCTTACCGTACCTATGAGGAATGGAAACCTCGGACACAATCGTTGACTGGCGCTATTTTGTTTCGTTCTTACCGTACCTATGAGGAATGGAAACTCAAGGTAGACGGCAACTATCTTTGAGCCCTCATATTCGTTCTTACCGTACCTATGAGGAATGGAAACTCAAAAAAAGCATGTAATCAGCTCTCTGGTCTACGTTCTTACCGTACCTATGAGGAATGGAAACATAATAACTTCCTTTTTCTCCGATGTGTGTATCCGAAGTTCTTACCGTACCTATGAGGAATGGAAACTTTCTCCAACTTTATTCATTTCATCAATTATTGCATGTTCTTACCGTACCTATGAGGAATGGAAACATGATGGAACATGCAACAATCCTATTCCATCGTCTAGTTCTTACCGTACCTATGAGGAATGGAAACGTGCGTCTATCTTTTCGTATTCGATTGCAATTTTCGTTCTTACCGTACCTATGAGGAATGGAAACATCCTATTCATCTGTGCCATCGGCCAGGTTCACACTCCCGGTTCTTACCGTACCTATGAGGAATGGAAACCGATGGCTTTTTTCGGAGCACCGCTAGGCGATTTTTGAGTTCTTACCGTACCTATGAGGAATGGAAACTTTGCAGTAATGTACACTGAGTCTCCTGAGCTAACAGTTCTTACCGTACCTATGAGGAATGGAAACACAGTAAAATACACAGCTAAAGACAACGTGTTTTAGTTCTTACCGTACCTATGAGGAATGGAAACGTTTCATCGTCACAAACTCAACAACATCGCCTGCACTGAGTTCTTACCGTACCTATGAGGAATGGAAACTTGAAAACCTCAAAAATCAAGATGAGCGGTTGTACAGTTCTTACCGTACCTATGAGGAATGGAAACTAAAGTTAAAGTTGACAAGTTGTACAAGTTGACTAGTTCTTACCGTACCTATGAGGAATGGAAACTCACCATAATCCACATCATACCAATTATTCACAACAAAGTTCTTACCGTACCTATGAGGAATGGAAACTAGAATATAACATGATAGTGAACCGCTCCACGCTTTTGGTTCTTACCGTACCTATGAGGAATGGAAACACGCTGAAAGGAAGGACTCAGCAGACAAGTCCATCCCTTGTTCTTACCGTACCTATGAGGAATGGAAACTTCGCGAAAGCTATACCGAATGTAAAAACAAAAATGAGTTCTTACCGTACCTATGAGGAATGGAAACCACCGACTTCGCTGGTTGACGTGCTCGAGCTTGTTAGTTCTTACCGTACCTATGAGGAATGGAAACTCTCTAAACGTCAATGTAACAAACTTACATGTAACAGTTCTTACCGTACCTATGAGGAATGGAAACCACGTTATGCAATTTATACGTTGCCTAATTATACATGTTCTTACCGTACCTATGAGGAATGGAAACTACCGAGTATAAAATTGTATCATGTATAATTAGACGTTCTTACCGTACCTATGAGGAATGGAAACGTGATAAGTGAGGGTTAAAGACATGGCATTACTGGTTCTTACCGTACCTATGAGGAATGGAAACTTCTACAGCATTTTAGATAACATTAATGATTTGCTTGTTCTTACCGTACCTATGAGGAATGGAAACCTCCGTATACGTATCCAGTTATCGAAAAGGGTTTTACAGTTCTTACCGTACCTATGAGGAATGGAAACAATTTTCCTTGGTATCAACAGAAGTGTTTGGAACAAAGTTCTTACCGTACCTATGAGGAATGGAAACTGAAGGAAATTTTTGGTAATCCGTTGGTAAATTCTGGTTCTTACCGTACCTATGAGGAATGGAAACCTTTTCAAATCGCTTATAGCTCGCCCCAGAGTTTCGTTCTTACCGTACCTATGAGGAATGGAAACTTTCCAAGGCTCCCGCACCAAGTCCTCTTCTTTTACCGTTCTTACCGTACCTATGAGGAATGGAAACTTCAAAAAAACTCTTACAACAGTCGGAGTTAGGCTTAGTTCTTACCGTACCTATGAGGAATGGAAACTAAGATAGATATACGCAAGGATAGAATTCGTGTAGTTAGTTCTTACCGTACCTATGAGGAATGGAAACTCCTATTATCGCTCGGCCCCACCCAGCGATATGTTTCGTTCTTACCGTACCTATGAGGAATGGAAACTAGTCAACATCATACCAAGAATTGACGCAAAAAGGGTTCTTACCGTACCTATGAGGAATGGAAACTCTTGCAAAATACTACAGGTCTCCAACTGGGTGGGAGTTCTTACCGTACCTATGAGGAATGGAAACGAGAAGCCAAGACTCCTATAGCAATGGCGCCGATTCTTAGTTCTTACCGTACCTATGAGGAATGGAAACCCCCATCCCGTTTGTGCATCGTACACGATCTTTGTGGGTTCTTACCGTACCTATGAGGAATGGAAACATTACCTCCTTTAATAATGAATTCTCCCCCTCTTAGTTCTTACCGTACCTATGAGGAATGGAAACCTTCATAGACATCGTTTATCATCTTAATTACCTCCTTGTTCTTACCGTACCTATGAGGAATGGAAACCACCCTGCAAAACATTAACATCGATAAACGCGTCAAGGTTCTTACCGTACCTATGAGGAATGGAAACAATATGTAGGTGGTTTGTCTTTTCGTGGTTTTCGGTTCTTACCGTACCTATGAGGAATGGAAACTCTGGATCTGGATATGATATAGTGAATGAGTATCAATGTTCTTACCGTACCTATGAGGAATGGAAACTTGTTCCCCGACGGTAAGGTGATTAGATTGCACTCAGTTCTTACCGTACCTATGAGGAATGGAAACGATTTTGTACAATTTGTACTTCGTATAATTATACAGTTCTTACCGTACCTATGAGGAATGGAAACAAGGTTAGTGTACGCATATGATTATCCCTCCTTTACTTTGTTCTTACCGTACCTATGAGGAATGGAAACATAGTAGATCTGGTATAAATCAGTAAAAGATCGCAGTTCTTACCGTACCTATGAGGAATGGAAACAGCGATGAAAGTAAATCATGATTTTCGACAGTGAATTTTGTTCTTACCGTACCTATGAGGAATGGAAACATGAGTGTATCCTGACTTTGACAGAAAAATGACATATCAAAAAGTTTAATTGTAGATTCATGCGGGTTTACGATACTAAATTTTAAGTGTTTGCTTTTGTTGTAGCGACTAAAGTCTGAGTGGTATTCTTCCTTTTTCTTTTTTTGTTTCTATTAGTACTTCTCTCTTAGTTACTTACTATTTCTCATACTTTTTCCCTTGCTTTTCTTCTTCTTCTTTCGTGATACACTTTTCTATTCTGCATACGAATCACCCTTCTGAATGAATTTTATCACTCTCTTAATTCTCATCCGAATGTTTCGTGGGGGGGAATATGGTCTGAGGAAGATGAAATATGCGGAGATGAAAATAGAAGGGAAAAGATTTGAAGTAAGAACGAATGTAAATGAATATCAAAGGAAGATGCTAATGGCACTGGGGATAGAAGATCCAAAAAAAGTCAGGATAATGAACGAAAATGGAGAAGGAAACGTTGGGAACTGCGATGAATAAAGGAGAAACGAGGTGTGTAGTGACTAAGGGGTAAAAATGGAGGAGTAAAAAATCTTCATTTTAGTGTTTATTCGTGCCTCGTTTAGATTTTTCTCATTTTTCGCAAGTGTCAAAGTCAGGACAAGGGTCTTAGTCCCCTAATTGGTTATATATTTAGGTATTATTTTGATAGTGTCAACGGTATGAAGCGAGGACAATTCAACTGGTTTTGGGAATGGGGAGTAGTAGGTTTGATAATCCCATATTTAGGAGCTGGCGGAGATTGGGTTATCCCGACTTCTGAAACGAATGATTTTGTAATTACTGTCGGAGTGATGTACATTGTTCCGTATTTAGGATTTAGTATAGGTTTTTGAGGTTTTTATCTCAGAC